>Ga0207701_10006354_pt1 | contig 11810 bp, 14 predicted proteins | sample KBSSwiSSwithPhiX_FD_184294 | JGI IMG/M metagenome (GOLD analysis project Ga0207701, IMG submission 184294) | Switchgrass rhizosphere bulk soil microbial communities from Kellogg Biological Station, Michigan, USA, with PhiX - S5 (SPAdes) (version 2) | ecosystem: Environmental > Terrestrial >...
GGTCTGTAGCTCAGCTGGGAGAGCGCCTGAATCGCACTCAGGAGGCCGACGGTTCGATCCCGTTCAGCTCCACAACCGTGTAAGTCCGCGCAGAATGCCGACTTACGAGGCTAACTCGGCGGCCGCGCCGACACTAGATACCGGCGTCGGTGGTGCTCATTTGGTGTCTTATGGCCGATGCGTTCGGCCGGCAGATGGCGAGGAGCCGGCCCGGATAGTCGGTCTCTTGCACCACGGTGGCTCATGCGACGCCGTCGTCCGAGACCTCGACGGCGAAATCCCGTGGAAAGCCATCGCCGAGGTCGGTCCCGAAGGTTCCATCGTTGCGCGCGTAGAGCTGCACGTCATTGACCGTACGCGCGTCTCCGAAGTCGAACTGAATCCATTGTTCCGTGAGTTCGGACGGCGCCGCAGATCCTGATTGGGGCTGCGGCTACCTCCGCTTCGGCGCGCCGGGTGGTCTGCTCGCCGCCTCCTTCGCAGCCGACAGCCAGGTGACAGGCGAGCACCACGGCCAACTGAGCTGGGAATATCTGTATCCGTACGTTCATCTTCGTACTCCTCGTTTGGTGGGATTTTGATGGCTGTCTCCAGTGACGTCGGGCACCTCACGGGTCACGCAGATTGGATCGCCACTCGTGGGTGCTCGATTCCTCCCGACCTGCAGGTCGTGCAGTTCCCCGCCCGGGGCCCCCTTCCAGGTTGATGCGGGACCGGCGGCGAGGCGTCCGGCTTCCGGACGTGGCCGTCCTTCCGGACGCCCCGCGACCGCGCTCCAAGGAAAATCAACCTGGGTGCGGTTCGGTGTGAATCCGGTTGGTCAGACGGCGTCGGGGGGACAGCTGAGCGTGCCGAAGATGTTGCAGCAGCTCCTCGAGGTACGCCAGGAGGCGGGAGCGAGACAGGAAGCCGCGTCGTCTGGCGCGGCTCCGTCCAGATCCAGCACGTAGCAGAAGTCGGTGTACCCGGGCAACTGGGTCCGCTGAACATCGGGGCACAGGCTGATGGCTTCGGTCAGGCTGCCGGCCATGACGGGCTTCGACCTCCTGCCGTTGTCGCATCCGTAGGACGGCAACGCGTGGCCACAGAGATAGTGGCGAAGGTTCCGGTTGATGTTCAACCGGAATTCGCCGCTGCTGTAAGCGTATCCGTCGACTACGATGATGACGGTCTGGCCGCTGGCAAGGTCGGCGGTGACCGTGGATTGCAGCGTCCCTCCGCTGTCGTCATTGCAGCCGAGCGACGCGTTCGTATTGTACTGTCGCACCTCGATGATCGAGTCGTAGGATGACCCGAGCGTGTCGAACGTATAACTTCCGGCGGCCGGTGCGGTCCACACGTATGCGATATCCGGGGCGTCGCTGGAGTTAACGCAGGTCGGTTGATAGTCGTTGGTGCGGCCGCCGGTGTCGTCGGTGGTCACCGGCGTCCCGAGTCTGCCACCGAGATCGCCGATGTAAGTGAACTGCGTCGTGTTTGCGACCTCTTCAGGACCACCCTGACCCTGGCAACTGCACACGCTGAGAAATGCGGCAATAGGTACGCTCATTGAACGGATATGCTTGGTCATTGTCTCTCCTCCTGCTGCAGATGTGGTGGAAGACCCTTCGGAAGAACGGAGCCGAATTGGTCTGGACACCTGCTTTACACGGAGGGACAGTCTCCTTCGTCACGCAAGATTCGACACAAGGGGCGGGGCTCAGGGCAACGCGTACTTGCTTCTCAGGTAGTCATTCGTCGACGCGAAGGCGGAGTCGGATAGCGGTCTGTCGTAGATCAGGACCTCGGCCAGCTCGCCGACCATGAACAGGACGGAGTAGTAGCTGCCAAGCGAGAGGAAGGAAAACGGGAGTCCATTGGTCGTCGCCGGAGTCGTGCCGACCAAAACGCCGTCGCGATAGGTGTCCAGGCGCGAGCCGTCGAATCGCAGCGTCAGCAGGTGATACACCCGGGTGTTCCCGACCTCGGCGATGGTGGGCGCGAATTCGTTGCCGATGCCGACGACCAAGATCGACGTGGCGGTCTCCCACCGGATTTGATCGTTGGGCTCCCTGCCCGCCGGTCCAAGGATCATGCTGATGCTTCCATCGGAGCTGTCGTTCCTGCCCACGATGAAAATGGCGAAGGTATTCAGGTTCACCGTCCGCCGGATGTCGAGTGAGCTCGCGCCACCGAATCGGACCGCCGGCCGACCGTTGACCGCGTTGGCGACCAGCAATGGCTGTCGATTGGGGTCGGTCATGAATGCGTCGTTCGCGTCTCCACTCCGATCGGCCCACCTGGAGATCTGGCCATAGACCGTGGTGATGCCCTGATCGGCGATGATCCACCACGTGGGACCAGCCGCCCTGCCGTCCGCGACCGCACCGTCGTTGGCGCCGCCGTCGGTCTCCGAACCAGCGTCAGCAACAATGCTTGCGTCTTGTCCGCCGTCAACGCGAGCCCGGTAGATCCGATTGGGTACGCAAGCCGCCAACAGAATCCAGGAACAGATCGGGACATGTCGGACCCTCATGATCCCCGCCTTGGCAATACGGTCAGTCGGGACGATCCGTCACGAAGCGCCCGACCAGGACTCGCGGCCTGGCTGGTCACCCGGGCTCTTCCTCCCGGCCCTGGGCTTGCGCGAAGTGGCGCCGGAGCACGGCGACGCCCGCGCGAATTCTCTTCTGCGCTTCGACGCGCGATATCCCGTGCGCCTGGCCAACCTCCTCGAAGGTCGCGCCGTCGAGCCAATCCCGGAGGGCCGCTAGTTGCTCGGGAGGCAGGCGCGACGCCGCAAACTCGAGCAGCTCGCGCGCGGTCTGGGCCGCCGTGATCGGCGGCCTGGTCCCCATCTCCTCGAGGGGCGCCGAGAGCGCGAACTCGTTCAACAGACGTTTGGCGCTCGGCTCGCGACCGGCGCCGGCTCTGGTCCTGCCCAGCTGTTCTCGAAGGTAGTCGCGAATGGCGTTCTTGGTGACAATCCGGATCCAGTCGCCGAATGTCTGCTCGCGATGGCTGGCCCGCCAAGCTACGTAGCGGCGCAGCTCGCGACCGTCGAAGCGGCCGATCTTCTCGATCAGCTTCCCGACGACGTTGTCGACGTGGTCGTCGGAGCGCGCGAATGAGCCCATGCTCCGGCTCGCGCGCACCATCTCGATCCAGGTCGGCCACAGGTCCTCGATCAGCCGGCGACGGGCCCCGGCATCGCCCCCGGCGCTGCGCGCGACCAGATCGTCGTAGTGCGGTCCGTCAAGCAGTGAGACCGTCACCAGCTGACCTGCGCGCAGGCGCCCGCGGGGCTCACCATCGCCGTCATCAGCGAAGTCTTGCGCGGTGAAATCACGAACAGCGCCACCGCCGTTCCCGCGGCGGCAACACCCAGCCCGGCCAGCACGATGCCCACCGTCTGCGCTCGCCTGGCGTCATCGAGTCGATCGATCCCGGGCTTGTCGCAGGTGCCGTCGCTGGAGCATAAACCATCGGCCTCGCGCACCAGCGCTCTGGTTCTCAGGCCAAAGAACCCAGCCACCAGAAGGCTCGCGACACCTACACCGCCCAGGACCAGGCTGGCAATCTGGTGGTCGCCGGGCGGGGGCGGGGCATGCGGTGAGGCAGGTGACCGAGCGATCTGGTTATTTGGCGGCGGAAGCAATGAATCCGATGCTTGCCGCCTGGTGACGGCAGCCAAGACTGGAGGCGGGGCCGGGGGCTCCGCCGCGACCACCGGGGGGGCCGGCGCCGGCAGCGGCAACATCTGGAAGTGCACCGAGCGCGCCGCTCCTTCTTCGAGCGCGACGGCGATTCGTTGCTCGGCATACCCGGGAGCGTGGACGACGATCTGGTGTTCGCCAGGGTCCACGCGCAGAGCCGTACCCACCGCGATGAAGGGCACGGCGGTGTCGTCGAGCCACATTTCGAACGTTTCGCCGGGCGGATCGATCGCGACTGTCAGCCGAGGCACCCGCGACTCGATCTGGCCAATGAAGCGGCGGATCTCGGCCTCCACCGCGTGCGCATTTCTGGGATCGGTCTCCAGCGTCAGTGCTCGTTCATATGCCGACAGCGCGCTGGCCAGCTTGCCTTCGTTCTCACGACACCTGGCGATCTTGGTCTCGGTGCTGGCTCTCGGATGACAGGCCAGGCTCTGCTCGAACTTGGCACAGGCCTCGCTTGCCCTCCGCTGGACGACCAGCTTCATGCCTTCAACGAAAAGCCGCTTCGCGTCCGCGCGATCGCAGGCGCCAGTCTGCGCGAAGGTCTGCGGGAGGGGCGACAACAACATCAATAGAATGGCCAGCCCCGTAGCTCGCGCCGCTCCCCACCATCCCCGCCCGGGTAAGGTTCCCGAGCGCAAGATCGACACCATCACCATTGATCAGTAGCGCTGCTCACCCGGGAAATTGTCGAAATTTTCATGGGCGGCACCGCGGACGCCGTTGCCGCCCCCCGCGTCGTGACCTTGCGATCGCCCGGACTCCGCGGAAGCCGCTGGCTCATCGTCGGGCCGGACAACCCTGGGAAGCCGGGCTCTCCGTTTGCATGTTCCCTCGCTCCAAGATCCGTCGCTGGCGGGCTGGTAACGAGCGCAGCCTGGCGAGCGATCTCCTGACCCAAGGTCGTTGCAACGGCAGCGCTCGCGTGCTGCGGCTGGATGCCAACGACCCGGCCACCCCCGCGTACCACGAAGGTGGCGACGACCGCGGCGCTGACCAAACCGACCGCCGCCGTGCCCGCGATCAACCACGACCGGGAACGTCGAGCCCTGCGCATCGACGCGCCGACCGGAGGTGCGTCCCTTGCTGCGCCGCTGTGAACGGCGCGCCGGCGCGGGGGTTGCATCGTCAGCGCCTCGGCCAGCGCGTGAACCAGGTCGGACGCCGTATCGAACCGGCGAAAGGACTCGCAGGCGGTGGCTCGATCAAACCATTCGTCGAACCGAGGTGGGATCGATACCCCCAGCTTTTCGGCGCGCTCGGTCGCCGGCTCGCCGGCTCCAGCGACGACTCTTGTCATCAGGAGGTAAGGTCCGCCACGCGATTCGGTATGCCAGTAAGACTGCCCGGTGAGCATGGTGAAGACGATGTGCGCCAACGAATAGAGGTCGGCACGATGGTCGATATCTCCATCGCCACGATATTGCTCGGGGCTCATGTACAGTGGCGTGCCGAGGTTACGCGTCGTTCTCGCGTTGGTGCTCTGGTCGACGACCTTTGCAATCCCGAAGTCCAGAATCTTAAGGGAGCGGCTACCATCGTCGCGGGTGGTGAGGAACAGATTCTCGGGCTTGAGATCGCGGTGCACGATCCCCGCAAGGTGAGTCTTGTCGAGCGCGAGACCCGCCTGGTAAATCAACTCAACGACCTCATTGGCGGGCAAACAGCGCCTCCGTTCCAGTTCGGCCGCGAGGCTCACTCCCTCGAGCAGTTCCATGACGAAGAAGGGCAGATTCGACGGCCCGTCAATACCGGCGTCGGTGACCTTGATGATGTGCTCGCTCTTCACCCGCGCGGTCGCCTTCGATTCGTCGAGCAACGCCTTGACCAGGAAGGCGTTCGATGAGGCATCGGCCCGCATTGTCTTGAGCGCGTAGCGATGGCCCGTCGTCAGATGGGTAACCTCATATACAACTCCCATCCCCCCCGACCCAATCAGGCGGTCAACCCGATAGCGCTCGGCAATCGTCGTGCCTTCCGGCAGGCTCAATGTCCCCTCCCCGAGGCTGGCTCAGTTGCGCGCTCGACTCTAACCTCGCCCGGACGTTAATCGAGGTTGTGGTTCGAACGCAAGAGGTGTGTCGTCGCGCCGGCGAAGGTAGGTCGGGTGGTACGACGCTCATACGTGCTCGATGGTGATTCGCCCGAGGACGCCGCCGCGAAAGTCATTCAGCAACACGACCGCGGCCTTGTTCAGATCGGGAACGCCGGGATGCGGGCAACGTCGCTCGCGCTTTTGCAGACAGCGCGAGGGCTTTCACGCCCACCGACGACCGACGACCCTTCGCACCGCAGAGCGGCGACTACGTGGCGTTCTCCGACGTCCGCCATCCCTACTGCAGCCTGCAGTCCCACCCCGAGCACATCGAGCTGGTGCTCGACGGCCAGACCTTCCCGGTACCCTGAGGCACGGGCGCCCGGTCCGATCCGCGGCACCGGTGTCACGGATGCGGCGTGCCGGTTTGAAAGCGAGGCCGCTCAGAGACGCTGACTGCGGTTCAGCTGGCCGCCACTTTGAGGTCGCGCTCCGCCCTGTCGTGCTGAGGAACCATCTTCGCCACGAACTGCAAGTCGAAGGTCAGTGACTCCAGCCGTCGAGGGAGACCCGACCGAAGCTCTTCGATCTCGGCGGCCAAATCGACCTTTCCAGCCAGCGTGGGTGGCACCGACGCTCCGTTCGGGGCCGCAGGTCTCTTGCCCCGTGACATCGTAGTCCCTGTCGCAGTCCGCGGGCGTCCCTTCTTTTTGGGGCGGGTGGTCCTCTTCTGGTCCCTTAGCGCGCGATTCTATGTGTTTCTTGGGTCTCCTGCTCTGGGGACTGCGATGGATGTACGGGATGCGATGGCGCGGAACCCTTGGCAGAAATCGCACTCAGGAGGCCGACGGTTCGATCCCGTTCAGCTCCACGGAATTGCTCAGTTTTTGGTTCAGGAAATTGCGTTTGAAACGATTCGTGGTCCAATCGTTTCAAACTTCTGAGCGTTCAGGAGGCGAGTCGCCCTCCATCGAGATCGCGCGCCACGCGGGAGACGATCTCATTCGCCGCATCCCCATCACGAGGGCCAGCAACGCCGCCACTGCCGTGGCCGGCATGTGCACCGTCAGCGCCATGACCGCGCCCGCGTACACCGGCGCTTGCGCCGCCCGCGCCGGATCCAGCAGCTGTTTGAGTGCCATGCCCACGCTCAGCACCAGCGGGTAGGCCTCGTACCCGTCGAACAACCAGCCTAGGTTCGAGGCTACCATTCTATGTCAGCCGTCAACTCCGGTCCCCCGCTTTCCTGGTCCCTGCACGCCCTATGCTAGAGTCCGCCGATGGTGCGGTGGTCAGGATTGCTAGCGTGGCTGGGAGTTCTGGTGGTTGGTTCCTGCGAGGGGCGCTGGTTGCCCGACGGCTTTCCCTCGTCGCACGACGGGGCGGGGGGGGCCGCCGCCCCGCAGGTGCTTCACGCCCGCGATGGGGCCGGGGGAGCGACGGGTGCTGGCGGGGCGATCGCGCCACCGCCGGCTGGCGCTGGCGGCTCGGGCACGGGCGGCTCCGGCGCGGGCGGTTCGCCCGGCGACGGGGGCCAGCCGAGCTGCGACGAACTGGCGGCTCTTTACGTGTCCGCCGTCGAGGAAGACAAGGCCTGTGACCCGGCCTCGAGCGAACTGCAGTGCCAGCTGCGCGTCATCACGGCGCTGTGCGGTGTCTGCCCGAACAGCACGTTCGTCAATACCCGCACCGCTTCGAACGCGGCGCGCCTGCGCTGGGACCGCGTGCCCTGTCCGGTCCCCACCAACTGCGGCCCCTGCGGCCCTGTTCCCGTTACCGGCCGCTGCGCGCCGGACAGAAACGGGACCGGCCACTGCGAGGATTTCTTCCGCTGACGCTAGCCGGCGTTTCGAGGTGGAGCGCCATACAGGGGCTGGATGCCTCCGTCGACCGGCGGACCACCGTAGGCGGCATCGACGGTGGGAGACGTGTGGTGAAATTGACCTGCCATTCACCGGCACCCAGGTGATTTCCCCCGCGCGGAAGGCGCTTGAGCGTCCGACCGGACGGCCAGCGTCCGAGTGACGGACGCTTTCATGAACGAAACGTCGCAGCGCCGCGGCCTCCCTTCAGCGAGCTGCGGACACGAAACGTGCCACCGGAGTCGGGCGGTGACCGCCAAAATCAACCTGGGTGCGGGTGGATGGGGGCACCGTAACAGTCCTTCCGGACCTACGGCAGCGCGTGTGCGGTGTCTAGGGCGTCGTTCGACTACGATCCCCGGACGGCCTGAAAGATGTTCTGGTCGCCGCCCGTGATCCGTTTGAAAAAGACGATGCAACCGTTGGGTGACACCCAGCTGACGCTGTCATGACCGGGGCCGTTCAGCTCGGCGACGTTGCGAATGTCACCGAAGACGGCCGTGGGGCTCGAACGGTGCGCGATCCAGATGTCGTCGTTGTCCGGCCCGGAGCCCCCAGGACGCCGAGAGGTGAAGTAGAGTGTCAGCCCGTCCGCCGTCAAGACGGGAGCACCGTCATCGTAGGAGGTGTTGAGCTCTGACAGGGCGCGCACGTTGCTCACCACGCTGCTGACACTCAGGTCGGCGACGTAGATATCCCGATCGTCCCTGCCGCTGATGCGAATCGAGTCGAAGTACAGCAGACGATCGTCGTGTGACAACCAGTGGCGGAAAACAACGCCCTCCGACCCGTCGAGACCGGTGATCCCGGTGCTGCCCGCAAAGCTGGCCGTTGGGCTGCTCCGGGTCGCGACGGACGGCGCCGGGTCAGCGAAGCGGGTGAAGAACAGCCGAAGGCCATCGTGGCTGGGAACCGGGTATTGTTCGTCGGCGGCATTATTGACGTTCACGCGGATCGGCGGCCCGAACGGAACATCGACCGAGGACCGGCGGACTTCCCAGATATCGCCCCCGCCAGCACCCTGATCGCGAAAGCCCGCGATGTAGGCGCTCAGCCGGTCGTCGAGCAGAAAGATCGCGTTGTCATCCATATCGAGGGTGAACCCCTCCGGTGCCGCGGGCGGACCGAAGGGCTTGCTCAACTCACAGGTGACTGGCGACGTGTCGGACGCCCGATCGCTGGCCGCGTCCTTTTCGACCAGGGGCCCGCCATCCGAAGGACCTGCAGCCTCTGGGGCATCCGATAGGGTGTCCGTCACGGAGCTCGCATCCCGGAGCACGCTCCTTCCCGCGCAGCTGATCGCAAACAGACAGAAGACCGCTCCTGCGAACCTGGGCGACATCGAGTCACCGACGTTACGCACTCCGTGCGCCGCCGGTCAACCGTGCCGACGAGCAGGAGCGCCTACTACCTTCCCGCGGCGAACCAACGCAGCATCACGCAGATCGCGACCGGATCGCGGCTGTCGGCCCTGACGATTTGACTGCCGGCGTGCAGGTGGCCTTCCAACCGCTGTGGGGGGGGCGAAGACCTCGGTCGTGCTCGCAGGGCACGTGTCACGAGCCTTGACGAGTTCCGGCGACTCAGGGGAAGATTCGAGGCGATGGGGAGTCTGGGGCGTTTGTTCGGGGGCGCTTTCGCGTTGTACGGGCGGCACGCGGGTGCATTCTTGCTGACCAGCGGCTTGCTATGGGCTCCGCTCGCGGTCATTCGCCTGGTCACCACCAAGTGGGGCTATGGGCGCGACGGGCTGAGTCTGCTCGACGTTCCAGAGCTGTTCGGGGCCTTGTTCGCGTACGGTGCTCTCGCTCTTCTCGCCGCCGAGTTGCGGGTTGGCGGTGATGCAAGCTGGCGCCTGTCGTGGGCGCGGGCACTTAGCCGGGCGCGCCCTATCATCACGTCCGCACTATTCGGTTTGACGCCGGTGTTTCTCCTCGGCGCTGTACTCGGCGCTGTACCGGCGGTCTTGATCTCCAGCGTCTGCGCGGCGAGCGGTCATCGCGTGTCGTCGGTGGAGTTCATCATCTATTTCTCCGCCGTGCTGTGCGCGCCTTACGCCGCTCTCGTGACGATTGTCGCGCCGATCGAAGGAATCGGCGGATTCGCAGCCGCGCACCGGGCCCACGCGCTCCTCAAGGGCGATACCTGGCGCAAGGTGGCCTTCCTGATGGCGGTGACCGTTCCGTTGTATGCTGTCCAGCCGCTGCTGCGCCTGCTGCTGCCGGCGCGGCCGTCCTGGGTCACCCTGTTGGTGGGCATTGTCTCAGCGCTCGCCAACCCGGCTATCGCGATCGTGAGCCTCGATGTCTACCGCGCCGCAAGAGCGGCCCGCGATGCCACCGGCGACACCGAGTTGCGCGCGGACGTCTTGCGATAGATCAATTCGATCTGCATACGTAAGGCAGACGCGAGCCAGTCCGCCCCGAACCTCGGTTGGTGAAGAAGAAAACTCCGTCGGCGGGGAACAAGGGTGACGCCGATACCGTTGGCGACGTCGTCACCCGTGTTGGTGATGACGAACGTCTGCGTCTTGGCCGGTCCCCGGGCGAGATCTGCCCTGACACGCGATCCGATCTCACGCCTAGGTACGACCTGGTCCGCTAGCTCAGCCAATCGCAATCTGTACACGTACGCGGGCTTCAACCCAGTCAACCGATTCGACTACTGGGGCGGTCCTGAGTGGAAACGTTTACGACAAACGGGAAGCTGGATTGGAAGCACCGAGGGTGGGGCAAAGGTGGCGAGGTAAGAACAGATGAAGCACAGGCAGGTCTACGCGATACTGCGATATGACGAATTTCAGGACCCTTCCGTGGCAATCGAGAATCGAGTCACCGTTACTCAGGTCGTCGAAGATGAAGCGACTGCTCGAAGAGAGGTCGCTCGGCTGAATGGGATCAATAGCAACAAGGGATGTCGCTACTACTTTCAGAGTACAAGACTCGAATCGGTAGCGGAGTCTAGTCGTACTTGAAAGAGCAGCAGGTCACGTACCGATTGACCTCGACTGCACCACGGTGACCCGTCTCGACCGCCAGCGTGCCGTGGAGGCCACGCATGCTGTGAGCGGTAACTCGCTGCATTCACCCGCACCCAGGTTGATTTCCCCCGCGCGGAAGGCGCTTGCGCGTCTGACCGGACGGCCAGCGTCCGAGTGACGGACGCTTTCATGAACGAGACGTCGCAGCGCCGCAGCCTCCATTCAGCGAGCTGCGGACACGAAACGTGCCACCGGAGTCCGGCGGTGACCGCTAAAATCAACCTGGGTGCGGGTGGATGGCGAGGGCCAGCAACGCCGCCACCGGGCCCGCCTCTCCCTGTCCCGCCAGCGCGACCGCCTTCACCAGCCACTTTCTCGCCTCGTCTACGCGCAACTGCGTCTTGCCGTGCTTTCGCTTCCCGACCCCTTCGACTTCCTCCAGCGGTCGGGTTCAGCTGCTGGTGAAAAGCTGACGGGCGCGGCAGAAAGCGATAGCGGCCCGAAATCATTCGCCCTGAGTTCACGCCTGCGGCGCCCAGGTACGGCGGTTGCAGTTCATCGGTGGTGCCGTCATGAAGGACGTCACCTCCAATCTGGACCGCCGGTCCCTCCGCGGGCGGGTCGCCTCTGGGGTGGGTCTGGTCCCTGTCGTCATTCACCTCCTCGTTCTCGTTCTCGTTCTCATCGGGGCGACGGATCGACTTGCCCAGGCTCAGGGGAAGACAGCGACTGTCGACAATCTGTCCTTGCGTATGCGCATCACGCCGCCGCTGGCGCAATGGATCAGCATAGATCCCGGCGTCGGTAGCCCGGGAGGCGGTCTTGTCGCCAGTATGGTCGGCATTTCAGTCGGCGCCGAGTGGCGGGCCTTCTGGGCGTTCGAGGCCGGCACTGCCGCGTTGTTGACCTCGCTCATCGAACCTCCCTCCTACGATTGGTTCCTGCGCTTGGGCATCGCACCTCGCGTCGCCGACTGGCGGCGCCGCGATGGCCTCGGCTGGACCGCGCAATGCGATCTGCTGGGCGGCTATCGGCATTTCATGCGGTTTAGGTCGTCCAATGACCTGCAACACAGCGAGGTGACCGACGGAGTGACCGCCAACGCTGGCATCGAGCTGTCTCGCTTCTTCGCTAACCGTACAGCGGTGACCCTCCGTTTGCTGAGCACCTTCACTCTCCCGCTGACCCAGACCCAGAGTCGCTTCTGGCGCGCCTCCATCATCCGATCCTACGAT
>Ga0207701_10006356_pt1 | contig 11807 bp, 8 predicted proteins | sample KBSSwiSSwithPhiX_FD_184294 | JGI IMG/M metagenome (GOLD analysis project Ga0207701, IMG submission 184294) | Switchgrass rhizosphere bulk soil microbial communities from Kellogg Biological Station, Michigan, USA, with PhiX - S5 (SPAdes) (version 2) | ecosystem: Environmental > Terrestrial > Soil...
AGTCTTCGCCGTGCACGCTCGGCATGATCGAGACGCGGAAGTCGATCGTCTTGCCCGGCATACGGAGCTTGAAGCGGCCGTCCTGCGGGACGCGCTTTTCGGCGATGTCGAGCTCCGCCATCACCTTGATGCGCGAAATGATCGAGCTGTGGAACTCTTTGGCGATCGGCCGCATCGCCGGCTGCAGCACACCATCGATCCGGTACTTCACATACACAGCGTCTTCACCGGTCTCGATGTGAATATCACTGGCACGCCGTTGAATCGCCGTAAAGATCGTCGAATCCACCAGGCGGATGATCGGACTGATATCGCTCGTCAGCCGCTCGACCGTCAGGCTTTCCTCTCCCGACTCGTCTTCCTTCAGGACCTGAAGCTGGAAGCCTTCGGTCGCTTCCTCGAGGACGCGCTGTGAGCTTTCGCTCTTCTTCAGGATCGACTGAATCGCGGACGGGGCGCCGACCATGACCTTCAGCGGTGTCGCCAGCTGCACGGCGAGCTCGTCGATCATCGGCAGGTCGGTCGGGTCGGAGACCACGATGACCAGCGCGCGGCCCTCGCGACGCGACGGCACGAAGCCGTAGCGCAGCATGAGATCCGCCGGAATCGCCCGGAACAGCTCCTGATCGATTCGGAACGTGTCCATGTCGACGAACTCGAGGCGGTAGCGCTCGGCCAGCGCCCGCGCCTGCGCGACCTCACGCGCGTCATCTTCCGGGGGCTGCACGAGGTTCGTCGTATCCATCAGGGTCGAGTCCGCCATGTCTCGCGTACGTCCTTTTCTAATTGACGACCGAACTGAGCTGGATGATCGGCATATAGAGCGACAGGATCACTACCGCGATGATGAGCCCCATCACGACGAGGAGAATCGGCTCGATGAGGGTCAGGAACCGTCCGACCTCGGTTTCGATCTCTTCGTCGTAGAAGTCGGCGATGCTGTTGAGCATTTCCTGCAACGCGCCGGTCGACTCGCCGACCTCCACCATCTTGACGGCCACATCCGGGAACGCCGCCCGGTCGCGCAGCGCCTCGGCGAAGCCGCGCCCTTCCTGCACCTGCACCCGCACCGCTTCCATCTCGCGCGCGAGATAGCGATTCGACATCGCGCGGACGGTAATCTCCAGGCCGTTGACGAGCGGGATGCCGCCACCGAGCAGCGTCGCCAGCGTGCGCGACAGCTGCGCCGTCGCGAACTTGCGCAAGGTGCCGCCCGCCCAGGGCACGCCGAGCAGCGCCCGATCGATGCGCAACCCGTAGGCCTGTGATTTCAACAGGGCGCGGGTTCCCAGCACGACCAGGGCAACGCCCCCCAGTAACAACCAGAGATTGCCGGCGGCGGCGTGGGAGACGCCAACGAGCAGCTGCGTCGCCAGCGGCAGCGGCTTGTCGAAGCTCGCATAGAAATCTGCAAAGGCCGGAACCACCCTGAAGACGATGAAGCCGACGAGGCCGAGCATCAGCGTCACGAGGATGGCCGGATAGATCAGTGCGGAGATGGTGCGCCGCCGCACGGTGCCGACCACCTTCTCGTACGCGACGTATCGCCGGATGACCGAGTCGAGGTTGCCGCTGCGCTCGCCGGCCATGAGCGAGGCGGCATAGACCGGCGGGAACATGGCTTCGTGTTCGCCGAACGCCTCCGACAGCGATGCGCCTGCCTTCACCCGCTCGTAGACGTCGTCGAGCACGCCTTTGAAGGTCGCGTTGGCCACGCGCTGGCGCAGGATGTCGAGCGAGGGGACGAGCGCCATCCCGGCCTTGAGCAGGGTCGCGAGCTCCTGGTTGAAGACGAGGAACTCCTGTCGCGACACGCGCCGCCGGGAGCGCGACGGCAGCAGACCGGCAAGGCCGCTGCGCCGCCGGAGCGAGAGCACGTACAGCCCCTTCTCCTCGAGCTCGCGCCGAAGACGGCCCTCGCTCTCGGCGCTGTAGACACCTTCGCCGATCTCGCCGCGCGCCGTTGCGAACCTAGCGCGAAATTCCATGAATCGAGTGTGTCATACAGCTGTGTCGCAGCGGTGACGCCAGACGGGAGGGTCGATCACCAGCTGCAGTCGAAAAGGTTAGACCAGAAAAGCGAGGCGCTGGTCGGCTCCCACCTTCGCCCGGCTCTGCACAGGATGATAGTATTCCGCAACAGATGGCATCCGAAGCACTGGGTATGGTCGAAACACGGGGGCTCATTGGGTCCGTCGAAGCCGCCGACGCGATGGTCAAGGCCGCCAATGTCACGCTCGTCGCCAAGGAATATATCGGCGCCGGGTACGTAACCGTGCTGGTGCGGGGAGACGTCGGGGCCGTGAAGGCAGCCACCGATGCCGGCGCCGCGGCCGCGCGGCGCGTTGGCGAGCTGATCTCGGTGCATGTCATTCCCCGGCCGCATGCCGAGGTCGAACGGATCCTGCCCCACTCCTGATCGCGACCGCGATGGCACTCGCAGAACCGGCAGCGCCGACAGACAAAGATCTCGCCTCGATCGCCGAGGCGCGCGAGCTGGCACGCGCAGCGCGGAAGGCCCAGGCCGCCCTGACCGAGCTGTCGCAGGACCAGATCGACGCCATCGTCACCGCGATGGCCCAGGCGGTCACGCCCCACGCCGAGGCCCTCGCCGCGCTCGCCGTCGAGGAGACTTCGTACGGCGTCGTCGCCGACAAGACCCAGAAGAATCTGTTCGCGTCGCAGCGGGTGTACGACTTCATCCGGCCGATGAAGACGGTCGGCGTCGTGAACCGCATCGAAGAGAAGAAGATCATCGAGATCGCGGAGCCCTTCGGCGTGGTGGCTGCGATCGTGCCGTCGACCAATCCGACATCGACCGCAATCTACAAGGTCCTCATCGCCCTGAAGGCGCGGTGCGCCATCGTCATCAGTCCCCACCCGTCGGCAGCACGCTGCATCACGCGCGCGGTCCAGATCATGGCCGGCGCCGCGGCCGCGGCGGGTGCTCCTGTGGGAAGCATCGGATGGATGACGACGGTGACGCTCGAGGGGACGCAGGAGCTGATGAAGCATCGCGACGTCGCCGTGATCCTGGCGACGGGCGGAATGGGCCTGGTGCGTGCCGCGTACAGCGCGGGCAAACCGGCCTACGGTGTCGGCCCCGGCAATGCGCCGTGCTACATCGAGCGCAGCGCCGATGTCGAGAAGGCGGCTTCCGACATCGTATTGGGCAAGACATTCGACAACGGCGTGCTCTGCTCGTCGCCGAACTCCGTCGTGATCGACGAAGCGATTGCCGAGGAGGGGCGGCGCGCGTTTCAGGCGCGCGGCGCCTACTTCCTCAATGCACCCGAGATGGACGCGCTCGCGCGCGTGCTGGTGACGCCACAACGCCTGCCCAATCCGGCACTCGTTGGAAAGTCCGCCATGACGGTCGCGCAGAAAGCCGGCCTCACCGTACCCGAGGGCACCCGCGTTCTGGTGGCTCCTTTGACCGGCGTCGGACGCGACTTTCCGCTGTCCATCGAAAAGCTGTGTCCCGTGCTCTCCTGGTATGTCGTGAGCGACTGGCGCGCGGGCTGCGAACGCTGCATCGAGATTCTGCGGTACGGCGGCATGGGCCACACCATGTCGATCCATTCGCAGAACGAAGACGTGATCCTGCAGTTCGGATTGAAGAAGCCCGCGTTCCGGATCTGCGTCAATACGCCCACGACGCACGGGTCGATCGGACTGACCACAGGGCTGGACCCGGCGATGACGCTCGGCTGCGGCGGATGGGGCGGCAACATCACGTCCGACAACATTTCCCCGCGCCATCTGCTCAATATCAAGCGACTGGCGTACGAAGTTCGTCCGGCCGTGCCATCCCGTCAGGTACCCGGCAGAGCTCAGGCAGCCGAGCCTGCCCCCAGTCCGCTGCCCAAGGCGCCTGTGGTTCCGCCATCCAAGGGGATCTCGACACCAGCGCTCGCCGCGAAGATCGATGCATTCCTGACCGCCCGCGGCTACCGCGCCGATGCCCCGGATGCGACTGCGCCGGCCGGCCGTCTTGAATCAGCGGCTGCACCCGTTGTGACGCCGCGGCCGGATTCTCCACCTCCCATAGCGCCTCCACCGCCGGTGGATCGCCCCGCCGAGTTCATCTGTGAAGAGGATGTGCGGGCGGCCCTGAAGGCCGGTAAGAAGCTGACCATCGGCGATAAGACCATCGTCACCCCGGCGGCACGGGATTTGGGCGAGTCGTCGAAAATCTTCGTGACCGCCGGCTGGCCTCGCTAAGACTGCTCGTCTTCGCACGCCGCGGCCCGTTCAGCTAACGCTGCGTCCGGCTCGGGCCGATTCCCTTTCAGCTTCTTTCCCCGTCGCTCGTTCCACGTCGGACCGCCGTGGCCCGATTCTGCCCACGACGAGGGCGCAATGCTCGTGAGCGCCCGCAACTGCTGAGGATGCTCGACTTATGGTTGACCGGTCGATCGCTCGGCTGCTAAGGTACCGCCCCATGCCGCGACTGCGTCTCGGCGCGACCGCTGTCGCGTGCATCGCCGGATTGTGGACGACCGGATGCGCGGGGAAGAAGCCCGCCCCACTTCCCCCGGTGCCGACTGCCGCTGCGCCGGCCGTCGTCGCTCCGGCGCCGAATGCGGTCAAGACGCCGCAGCTCGCCGCCGTTGCGCCTGCGCCTCGGCCGGCAGCCTCCGAAGCCGCCCGGCAACCGTCGGTTGCGCGGTCTGCGGATCGACCGGCGGCCAGCCAGGCTGAAGTGCAGAGCGCGGCTCAGGCCCAGACCCGTCAGCCCGCCAGCCAGGCACCGACGACCGACTTTCCGGAACCGAAACAGGAACCGGCTCCGATTGACGACCTTCTGACGATTCCGCTCGCGGAGACGCCGGAGCCTACGCCGGCGACGACCAGAACCGTCGCAGAGGACCTGTCCGCCCATCCGCGCGAGATCGAGATTCCGCAGAACGCACGAGTGCTCTCGTACGTCGAGCTGTTCAGCGGGCGGCTGCAGGGATACCTGGAGGATGGTCTCAACCGCGGCTCGCAGTATCTGCCGATGATTCAGGAGGTCTTCCGGTCTGAAGGCGTGCCGCTGGATCTCGCCTACGTGCCTCTTGTGGAGAGTGCCTTCAAGCCGAACGCGGTATCGCGGGCCAAGGCCAAAGGCATCTGGCAGTTCATGCGCGGCACGGCGCTCGAAAACGGATTGAAACACGACTGGTACATCGACGAGCGCGCCGACCCGGAAAAGGCGACGCGTGCCGCGGCGCGCTATCTCAAGACGCTCTATGGGATGTTCGGCGACTGGAACCTGGCGCTCGCCTCGTACAACGGCGGTCCGGGCCGTGTGCAGAAGGCGATCCGGCGCTCGGGCAAGCATGACTTCTGGGCGATTTCGAAGACCCGCAAATACCTGCCGCGGGAAACGCGCGAGTATGTGCCGTTGATTCTCGCGGCAATGACCGTTGCCAGGAATCCGACGCAGTACGGCATGACGATCACGCCGGTCGCGGATCCAAGCGTCGACCGCGTGACGCTGCCCGCGGCCGTCGATCTTCGCCGCATCGCCGAATGGACCGGCGTGCCGCTGGCCACGATTCAGGCGCTCAACCCCGAGCTGCGCCGCTGGACGACGCCTCTCCGCACGAGCGAATATGAGCTGAAGGTACCCGCCGGGCACGCGACCGCGGTGCGTGCGCATCTCGCCGAGAGCGACGCCGCGGATCTCTCGCCGCTCACGCGTTATGTCGTCAAGAAGAACGAGACGATGGCCGGCGTGGCGCGCAAGCTGGGGGTGACACGCGCCGACCTCGCGGAAGCGAACTATCTGCGCGTATCGACGAAGATCACCCCGGGTCAGTCGTTGATCGTGCCGAAGGCGCCGACGCTCTCGATCGTGACGAACGCCGCGAAGCCGCCATCGACCGAGGCCGGTGAGGGCGAGGTCGCAGATGCGATCGACGCGAATACGGTGGGGGTGGACGCTCTCGAGCCGCCGGCCGACCGGGCTTCCCCCACGGGGGCCGCGGTGAAGCTGGCCGCCGTGCCCGCGAAAGCCACGTCAGCGCCGTCGTCGGCGAATCGCGCGGCCTCTGCTCGGATTGTTCACCGTGTCAAGGCCGGGGAAACGCTCACATCGATTGCGAAGACCTACGGCACCACAGTCGTGGCCGTGAAGGAGTCGAATCATCTTCGGGGCAGCACCATACACGCCGGCCAGCGCCTGTCGATTCCGGTGAAGCGGTCGACGGCGACCAACTGATCCCGGCGTTCACGCCGTCGCCGGCGTCTTTCCTTCCGGTCCGAGCGCGGTTCTCGCCCGAATCTGCGTGATGTTCTGTTCGATTCGCTCGGCGAGCTCGCGCTCGTGCTGGAGCGTACGCAGGGTGTTCTGCGCCTCCTGCATGACGAACTCGAGCCGGGCCAGCTTGACGGCCACGTGTTCGACGACCGCCTTCTGTTCTCCGAGCGCTTCGAGATTCACGCGGACGTCCTCGAGGAGGTTCGCGATGAGATTCGCTTTGACGTGAACGGCGTCGATCGTCTTCCGACGGCTTTCAATCGCGCCGATCTTGTCTTCCGCTTCGGCGGCGGTGGAGAGGAGCGCTTCGACCAGATGCCGTACCGAGGCGATGGCTTCGCGATGTTCGGCGACGTATTCCAGGTCGGCCTTGCTTTTCGCACTCACGTCGTGAACGGCGTCCACCGCCTGGCGAACCGTATCGATCACCGATTCGCGGTCGGCCAGTGCGGAGATCTTGTCGTCGACGGTGGTCGCCGTTTGACCGAGCTCGTCGAGGCGGCGCTCGACCGCAGCCATCTTCTTCTCGGCGAAGGCGAGCTGCGCGCGCCGGCCGTCGAGATCGCGGTACATGCCGTCGACGCGCTTGATCTGATCCGCGGCGCTCTCCGCGTACGACACCGCTTCGCGCTGCCGTTTCTCGATGCCCGTCAGCTCCGCCAGCAACGAATCCTTCGCCGCGATCGAGTGCTCCAGGCTGGCGGTCAGCGCCTGCACCTGACGGACACGCTCGCCGGTTGCTGATTCGAGCGCACGGTTTTCCTCGAGCAGAGCCTCGAGACGCGACCGCTGCTCGAGCACCGCGGTCTCCTCCTGGCGGGCGTTGCGCGCCTCGGCGGCCGCGGCGCTGAGATCGCTCCGGAGTTGATGCAGCTGTTCGGTCAGCGGCAGAATCTCCTGCTGCAGCGCGCTGACCGCATCGAGCTGCCGCCGCGCGTCCTGCATCTGCGCGGTCACGCCGTCTGCCATCGTGCGGACGACATCGAGATCGCCACGCCGGGCTGACTGCTCCACCATGCGCCGGTCGACGTCGGTGCTCACGAGGTGGAGGGCATTGAGCCGCGCCTCCAGCGCGTCGACGAACGGCTGTCGTCCGGCCATTCGTGTGAGTTGCGCATCGAGCTCGAGCGCCAGCTGCTCGAACTGCGTCGCGCGCGCCTTCGCGGCTTCGATTTCGTTCAGGCGACCGGTGATCTGCGCGAGCTCGGTCTCGAGTCCCGGCACCTCGCCGCGGAACGCGATCATCCGCGCGCCGAACGCTTCCAGCGCCGAGCGATCGGCGGCCAGGCGGTCGCGCAGCTGCGCGACATCGTTCTGCGCCCGATGCACCTCGACGATGTCGCGGCGGATGCCTTCGAGATCGACGCGGCTCTGTCGCAGGCTGTCGTATCTGATCGACGTCTGCTTGGCCAGATCCTCCACGAGCATCAGGCGGTCGTGCAGCGAGTCGAGGGCGCCCTGGTGCTGTGCCAGCTCGTCGGCCTGGATGCTGAGCCCTTCGAAGCGGCCGGCGATGACCGTGATCTCCTGCTGGAGGCCGGCCAGCTTCGCTTCGCTCGCCGCGATGGTGGCCATGCGATTCTCTGCGTGCGCCATACCGGTCTGCAGCATGCGCAGGCGCTCATCGAGCGCCTCGATCTGCGTCTTCTCGATGCCGAGCGTCTCGAGCGAGGCGTGCAGCGTCTCGACGAGTGCGCGACCGTCCCGCTCGAAGCGGACGACGTCGCGCGACAGCTCGTTGCGCATGCGCAGCGCGAGATCGACCTTCTGCTCCGTTTCCTCGGTGAGCTTTTCGATGCGGGCCACCGTCTCCTGGCTGCGCGCCGCCTCCTTGAGACCTTCCCGCAGCCGCTCGAGCTCGATGTCCATGCTCCAGACCATCTCGTTGAGACGGTTGGACTCGACGGCGGCGCGATCGAGCACGTGTTTCTGGCTCTCCAGCGCCTTCATCTTCTGCGTCACGTGCTCCGCGAGCGCGTTCAGATGTGCGAGCTTCTCCTCGGTGCTCGTCGTGAGCTCCTGGACCTGAAGCAGCGGACCGAGCTTCTGCTCCATGGCATTGACCGACTCGGTGGCGGCTGCCGCGTCCTCCCTGGTGACCACCGACGCGTCGCGCACATGCTCGAAGTCGTGGGTCAGCTGGCTGGCGAGGCCGCGGACGCTCTCCAGCTCGCGACGGACGCGGCTCGCCTCTTCGGCCGCGCTCGTCACCTGCGACTGAGACTCGAGGAGATCGGCGCGCAGCGCGTCGAGCGTCGCGTGCTCGTTGCGCACTGCCGCGAGAACGTCCTGCGTCTCCACCGCCTGCGCCGACAACTGCTCCACCTGGCGGCGATAGGCCCCGAGCTCGCCTTCCGGCGCTCGCAGCGCCTGCAGGTCCGCCTGCGTCCGCTCGGCGACCGCCGCGAGCGACTGGATGCGCGTGTCGACGGCCGCCAGCGCCTCGGTCCTGGCGTTCAGGTCGTCGAGCCGCGTCGCCAGGGAATCGAGGCGCCGCGCCGACTCGCCGGCCTTGTCATCAACGCGTCGCAGCGAATCGTCCAGTGCCGTGAGCGCTGCCCGCTGCTCCGTGAACTCGGTCAGCGCCCGGGCCAGTGCTTCGCGCTCCGCCCGTGCTTCCGCCAGGAGTCGCTGCAGGTCCTCGGTTTGTCGCTGCCGCCTGCCGGTGGCGGTCAGTCCCTTGATGGCGTCCAGCATGGTCGGCCTCACGGAAGTAGATGAGATCGATGAGGATACTCAGCCGCGCGCGCGATCTCAACTGTCCTCGGTCTCATGTGCACGCGATTTTTTCGAGTGCCCTCGGGCCGACCGGATGGCAGAACCTGCCCGCTTCCGGCCCGACGGTGGTTGCCGAAACTGCTGTCCGCACCCCAGCGATCCGGCGTTTTGCGCCGCTTTTCGCGGCGCCGCGCCTGGACTTGGCGTTTGCATCGTCAGCGTCATGCTCGCCAGCCTCCGCAGCGCCGCCGTCTTCGGCGTCGAGGCGTATCCGGTGCTCGTCGAAGTGGACGTCGCCTTCGGTCTGCCGAATTTCACGATGGTCGGTCTGCCCGATGCCACGGTTCGCGAGAGCCGTGACCGCGTACGCTCCGCGATTCGCAACTCCGGGTTCGAGTTTCCGCCTCACCGGATTACGGTGAATCTTGCGCCGGCCGACGTCCGCAAGGCAGGGTCGTCTTTCGATCTGCCCATCGCGCTGGGACTGCTGGCAACATCCGGACCGCTGACCCGCCGCACGATCGAGGACACGGTCGTCCTTGGTGAGCTCTCGCTCGATGGCGGCATCAACGCCATTCGCGGGGTACTGCCGATCGCGGTCGCCGCGCGCAGACTTGGGCTGAAACGGCTACTTCTGCCGCCGCAGAACGCCGCCGAAGCTTGTGCCGTGAGCGGACTCGAGGTCTGCACCGTGCGCGCGCTGCCGGACGCGGTCGACGCGCTGAATGCACCCGACACGGCGACGTTGATCACCCGTCCGAGCGAACGACCGCTGGCGGTCGTTCCTGCGGGTGACAGCGATCTCGCCGACGTCCGCGGCCAGCTGCTCCCCCGCCGGGCGCTGGAGGTGGCCGCCGCTGGCGGTCACAACCTGCTGCTCATCGGTCCTCCCGGCTCGGGCAAGACGATGCTGGCGCGGCGGCTGGGAACGATCCTGCCGGGGCTGACGTTCGACGAGGCGCTCGAGTGCACGGCAATCCATTCGGTGGCCGGATTGCTCCCGGCCGGCAGCGGCCTTCTCACCGAGCGGCCGTTCCGTGCGCCGCACCACACGATTTCGAACGTGGCCCTCGTCGGCGGCGGGGCGTTGCCGCGCCCGGGGGAGATCTCGCTGGCGCACAACGGCGTGCTCTTCCTCGATGAAATGCCTGAGTTCGACCGGCGGGTGCTCGAAGTCCTGCGGCAGCCGATCGAGGAAGGACGGGTCACTATCGCCCGCGCGGCACGAACGGCCGTCTTTCCCGCGCGCTTCGTGCTCGTGGCGGCGATGAACCCCTGCCCGTGCGGATACGCCGGTCATGACACGCGCGTCTGCCACTGTACGCCGCAACAGCGGGCACGGTATTGCGGCCGCCTCTCGGGGCCGCTGCGCGATCGCATCGACCTGACGGTCGATGTGCCGCCCGTTCCAGCGAGCGCGGCCGCCGATGACGCGCCCGGCGAATCGTCGGCGTCGGTGCGCGCACGCGTACTGGCCGCGCGCGAGTACCAGCAGCGGCGGGCTGGCCCTGACGGCCCGCGGACGAACGCGGAGCTCGGTCGCCGGGCCGTGCACGCGTGGTGCCGGCCGGATGCCGACGGCCGCACGCTGCTCTACTGCGCGGCGGAGCGCTTCGGCTTGAGTGCCCGCGCCTGCGATCGCGTGCTGAAGGTTGCCCGTACCGTCGCCGACCTCATCGGATCGGCGGACGTCGGTGCGGAGCACGTGGCGGAGGCGCTGCAGTATCGAATGGTGGAGTGAGGGTCGGGTGCGGAATGTCAGGTGACGTATGCAGTCAGTTGCGGATCGGCGCACGTTCGTGCGCCAGATGGTTGTCGGTCTGCCCGTGATTGCGGGGGCCACGTCGCTCCCGCGGTCGGCGCGCGGCTTCGCTCTTCACGACGGCGGCACACTCGCGCCGACGGTCGAATCGACGGTGCGCGATCTCGCGCGCCTTCACAATGAGATGCGGCGGCGGGGTGTGACCGCGGCCGACTTCCATGCCCTCGCGGAGCGCTCGCGCGCCCTGGCGATGTATCAGCTGCAGTCGAATCGCGACACGGAACTGGTGCGGGAGATCAGACAGGTCATCGCCCGGGAAGGACGCCAGACGGTGATCGATCACCAGCCCGATCCGGACGTGATGCGCCGAGAGCTCGTCGCCTTCGGGTTCGATCTTCCCCCGATGCCTCCCTCGGTGGTCTCACCCGAACGCCGGGCCGATGCCCTGGATCGCCTCGCCCGGGGCGGGCTCACGCCGGCCTACGTCGACTCGACGTTCGGCTTCGATGACCTGGGCCTGGGCTTCGTGATCTCCGGCGCCGGCGACATCTGTAATGCCATCAAGGACATGCAGCACACCGTGGAGCCAGTTGCGGCCGTGATGTGCACGCTGGCGCTGATGTTCCCGCCGGCCGTACCTGAGTGTTTCGCGGCGTCCTCGGTGCTGGCTTCGCTGAAACTGCTCGCCCTGCTCCTCGGCTGCTGATACCCGGGCACGTCGGAGTGACGACATGACATCTGCACGACGAACCATTCTGATGTTCGCGGCCGTCTGGCTCGTGCTCGCGCTTTCTCAGGCGGCTCGCACCGCACACCTCTGCGTCGATGGCTCGACCGGCAATGTGCTGGCCTGGACGCTGCAGTTCGCCCTGCTCGGCGCACCGCTCCTCGTGCTCCGTCGTCACCTCACGTTTCACCACGACTTCGAACTGGATGTCCGAGGTGCGCTGGCGCTGATTCTCCTCACCTACGTCCCGGTGACACTGGCACTCCGACTGGCCGAGGCGTGCGTCAGTCGATGACCGTCCATCGATGACAGCGTTCGCGGGCGGACAGTGTCCTGTCCGCCCGCGCTGGCGG
>Ga0207701_10006359_pt1 | contig 11795 bp, 8 predicted proteins | sample KBSSwiSSwithPhiX_FD_184294 | JGI IMG/M metagenome (GOLD analysis project Ga0207701, IMG submission 184294) | Switchgrass rhizosphere bulk soil microbial communities from Kellogg Biological Station, Michigan, USA, with PhiX - S5 (SPAdes) (version 2) | ecosystem: Environmental > Terrestrial > Soil...
CAGGAATTCACCTCGAATTTGAACAGGCTCCGCGAGGGGTTGGCGCACATTGAATCTCGTGGGGGCACGGCACTCTATGATGCCGTGGTTGCCTCAGCGGACAAATTGGTTGCGGATGCGAAACGGCCCAAACAGGTGTTGGTGATCATTACCGACGGTGAAGACAATGCTTCGACGCTGACGCTGGAACAGACGATACGGCGCGTCCAGCAGCTCTCGGGCCCCGTTATCTATTCGATTGGGCTCCTGTTTGGGGATGAAATGAGCCGCGCTGAAGTGCGGCATGCGCGGCGAGCACTGGAGATGCTTTCCGCGGAGACGGGCGGCATTGCCTTTTTCCCGAAATCGCTCGAGCAGGTCGACGAAGTGGCAGCGGAAGTTGCGCGTGACATCCGAAGCCAATACACGATTGGATATCGCTCAACGAAGACGGCTGCTGACACCGGTTTTCGGCGCGTCCAGGTAACGGCAGAGGCGCAGGGCAAGAGCAAGCTCAATGTGCGCACGCGCACGGGGTACTTTCCGGCAGTGCGTGTCGCGAAGAAGTCAGCGGCGGGCAAACGGTAGACAATGCGGCCGATGAGCTAAACTCACTCCCATGGCAGTCGAAACTCTCACGCACCCCAGCCGGATTGCAGCCGATATCACCCAACTTGTTGGCCATACGCCGATGTTACGGCTGACCCGCATCGCGCCGGAGTCAGTGGCGGGGGTGTTTGCAAAGCTCGAATTTCTCAATCCCGGTGGCAGTATCAAGGACCGCGCAGCGCTAGGCATGATTCTGGATGCTGAGGCTAGAGGGCTCTTGCGGCGCGGCTCGACCATTGTTGAAGCCACGGCGGGAAACACCGGCGTGGGGCTTGCACTGATCGGCGTAAATCGCGGTTATGCGGTGAAGTTGTTCGTCCCCGAGGGATTTGCGGAAGAGAAGTGCATTTTGATGCGCGGATTTGGGGCAGAGGTGATACGCACACCAGAAGCAGAGGGAATGGCCGGGGCTATTCGGCTTGCCGACGCAGCGGCCGCAGCGATTCCAGGCGCGTTCATGGCGGGGCAGTTTACGAATCAGGCCAATCCGCAGTTTCACCACGACACGACGGCCGTTGAGATCTGGGATCAGATGGAAGGCTTGGTGGATGGTTTTGTAGCCGGGGTCGGGACTGGTGGAACCTTCTCAGGGGTTGCCCAGTTTTTGAAGGAACAGAATCCCGCGGTGATTACCGTTGCCGTTGAGACCGAGGGATCGATTCTGCAAGGTGGTGCGCCGGGAAAGCATCGCGTGGAAGGCATTGGTGTTTCATTTGTGCCCGAGACGTTTCATCGCGCCGTCTGCGATCGGGTGGCGATGGTAACGGATGACGATGCTTTCGCAATGGTGAAGAGGCTGGCGGCAGAGGAAGGCCTGGTTGCCGGTTCCAGTTCTGGTGCCGCGGTGCATGCGGCGTTGGAGTTGGCTCGCGAATTGGGGCCGGGCAAGCGCATCGCAACAATCATTCCGGATTCGGCGGAACGGTATCTATCGAAGAAAATTTTCGAAGGCGGCATCTAGGGTAGTTCTTCGCCCGCTCCTGATTTCTATGCCTTGAAATCGTCACTTCGGTGCGAATGCGAAGATCTTGTTTTGCGTGCCGATGTAGACGTGGCCGTTCACGACAGTCGGCACGGACCACTTTGATTTTGTGAACACTGCTCCAACGAAGAGTTCATTGCTGAGGTTGTTCGCATCAGTGGCGCGAAGAGTGCCGGTGCCAGGTTCGTACGTCCAAACGATTCCATTGGAATTGCCGTTGGCCGAGATCGCCGGATAGGCTCCGGGCCAGTTGTACGTGATTGTTCCTTGAGATACAGGGGCGGCAGAGAGAAGACCCGTGCTTGCATCGAGAGTGAACTTTTTCATCACGTCGTGGTTGGCTACGAAGTAGACATTTTGATTCCAAATTGACGGCGTGGAGAAGCAGGGAAAGCCTGAATCTCTGAAGCTGCCGGTCTGCGCGAGTTGACCGTCGAGCCGTTGAATAATGTTGTCGCTTGAAGTTCCAATCGCGCCGAGTTGGTCGCGATTAAGGACGTAGATGGGGGTGGGTTTGCCGCAAACGATCAATTCGTGCAGGAATGGGCCGGTGGTCTGATCCGGAACCATGAGCACACCGCCCGAGCCGAGATCGCCATCAATTGTGGACTGCTGGACATTGTCGAAGGGCGTGAAGTAGTCGAGCACGTGCAGCGCCGGCGAGAGCTTGATGACACTCTGTCCGAAGTTGGAAAGGCCGTCAGAGATGCCATTCCCCGTGGTTACGTAGAGGTTGCCATCCTGATCTACAACGGGGCTGTTAGCGGACATCCAGATGCCTCCGCCGCCCGTAGCATCACTGTTCGGTTCGGCGTTGAAGACATGATCCAATGTGAGCGTGTTGGTAGTGAATGAGAAGAGGAACCCCTGATAGGGTGGGCGATCTGCTATTCCTCCAAACGCGACGTATACATGATTATTGGCGAGCAGCAGACCTGAGCGCTGCATTTGAGACTTGTCAGCAAAGCCTGGCGCACTAAATGTTACGGGGCTATTGGAACGTTCCTGGCCGGTGGTGATGTCGATGGCGTGCAGGCGATGGATGAATACCGTGTTGTTGTTTTCAGCGGTCATGGCAACGACATACATTGCATTGTCGTCGGGGTCAATCACTGGAGTGCCAACGATTCCTACGGGATTCATCGAGCTGCCAATTGAGGTTCCAGCCACCGCCGTGACTCCCGCAGATAAGAAGGACCGCTGCCAAAGAAGGACTCCCGTGTCTGCATCGATTGCGTAGATGCTGTCATTCGCAGTGGTTTGGAAGACCACGTTGTGCGGCGCGCCATTTACGTTGAGGGCATTCATGTACAGCGGTTGTGACCAGACACCTGCGTCGAGTTGCATCGACCAGGCAAGGCCGAAGGTATTTGCGTTCACATTTGCAGGAGTGAGCACGCGCTCCTGCGCTTGTACGCCGGTGCCCGAGTTACTGCCTCGGAAAGTGGTGTAGTTGATGAGCGACACGGCTATGTTCACATTCGCAGTAGAGGACGGACCGCTGGTGGATGTGGCGCTCACGGTGCAGTTGCCCGCTGTTGCCGGAGCGTTGTACAGGCCGGTACCAGAATCGATGCTGCCGCAGGTAGCTGACCAGATCGCGGGCAGATTAGCCGTGAACTGTTGCTTGCCGAGGGCGAAGAGATTGGAGTCGCCCGGATTGATAACAATTGCCGGAGTGATGGTGGCAGTCGTGGAAGCGGTTTGGCCTGTGCCATCTGTTGCGGTTGCGATCACGGTACAGGAACCAGGGGACGCAGGAGCAGTATAGAGGCCGCTGTTCGAGATCGAACCGCAGGAAGCGGCGAAGGTGGCGCCTCTGCTTGCGGTGAATTGCCGCGCTGAGCCAGTCACCAGATTCGGATTGAGCGGAGAAATCGTCAACGGAGCGGGCGGACCCACTTTATCTGTGCCGTAGACCGTGTATTTCGGGCTGGTGGTTGCGATGCCTTCGATGGAGCAGTATTTTCCGACGGCTGCGGTCGCGGTGAAAAGACCGCTCGAGGTGATTGTGCCACAAGTTGCGACCCAGGTAACCGGCGCGCTTGCTGTGAACTGCTGAGACTGGCCTTGAGGCGTAACGACTGAAACTGGCGACATCACGATGGGCGACACCACACTCGGACTTGTCGTTGCAGTCTGGCCGCCGCTTGTTGCGGTGGCCGTGATCGTGCAGATCTTTGGATAGAGCGGAGCCTTGAACAAGCCAGTCGCGGTGATGGAGCCGCAGTTTGTTGCCCAGTTCGCGCTTTTGTTGGAGGTGAACTGCTGCGTAACGCCTTCACTTACCGTCGGGTTGATTGGGGAGATAGAAATTGCGGTGTTGGATGGAGGTCCGATCTTGTCGTAGCCGTAGACGGTGTATTTGGGGCCGCTAATCGCGATACCTTCCACTGTGCAATAGGTTCCAACAGCGGCGCTTGCGGTGTAGAGGCCACCAGGGGTAATGGACCCGCAGGCGGCAACCCAAGTTACGGGCGCGCTCGCGGTGAACTGCTGTGTCTGGCCTTGAGGCGTCGTGGCGGATCCGGGTGTCATGATGATGGGCGACACGACATTCACGCTCGAGGTCGCGCTGCCGCTGCCGTTGGTTGCAGTGGCGGTGATCGTGCATAGTTTCGGATAAAGAGGTGCCTTAAAAAGACCCGTCGGCGATATAGAACCGCAGTTGGTCGTCCATGTAGATGAAACGCTGGCTGTGAATTGCTGAGTGGAGTTTTCCTGAATAGTAACTGTTGCTGGTGTGAGGGTTACGGCATAGCAAGGCAAGGAAGTTAGAAAGGTGATAACTGCCAGGAAAATGCTGGATCGGTCACAATTCAAGATAGACCCTTTGGCACGAACAGCTAAATCGAACGACATGGTAGAGCGCAACCCGCCCGAGTGCACATGCAGGCACGCGGGGGGACCGCAATACTTGAGTAAAATGCGAGGTAACAGCGGAATTATGCAGAACGCGCAAAACTAAGTCAATAACATTTGTCGGCAGCGAGGGGTGAACCAATGGAAGTGGGATCTAGAAGGTGGCAAGTTAGCTATCAGTGACTCTTGAAAGAGAAATGTGAGGACGAATCGCACCGGTTTCGTCTCGCGAAACCAGTGCGAGAGTGAGTCTCCGCTTATCTAGCACGTGCAAGTCTAAATAAATCGAGCTATCTATGCGTTCACGGTGGAAGTGCTGCAGCCGGCATGGCCACATTGGCAGGCGATTTCAACCTTGTCCGCAATTCCCTCGCAGTGAGCGCTGCAGTACTTTTCCTTGTCTGGCGGAATGCAGGTGCATGTAGGGTTAGCGCACTTTTTTGTGTCGGCCATCTTGTTCTCCTTTTTGTGTAATTCGTGCGATTGCCCGGTTTGGGGCTTGCTTTACGATGCCCCTCGACTAGAAAGGGATGTTAGTCGCGATTGCGGTCAATCCACGGGACGCGGAGCATCCCAGTGCGCCTCGAAGAGACAGTGGGAATTGATTCCATTCGGGGTGGTTCGCGGGTGCAAGCCCAACCAAAACCTTGCAATTTGCATCTGAAAAGCCTAGACCGAGCCTCGCGCGCTGGCGGCCGTGTCGACAGAGTCTGAGCCCGCGTATTTTGGACTGATGAAATCGCAAATAGGCCAGGAGAGTCCGTGAGAACGATTCAGGTACGCCCCACCTGTTTTTTCCTTCTTCCCATTTTGCAGCTTGCTTTCGCCGGTGTATCGCGAGGGCAAAATATCTCTGTTACCCCCCAGCTAATTACGTTTCCGAATCAAGGTGTGGGAACAACGAGCGGTGGGTATGGTGTCACGCTCCTAAACAATCAGGCTGGAACGCTTTCCATATCGGGAATTCAGATTACCGCTCCGTTTTCACAGACGAATAACTGTGCCAGTACTCTCGGACCCAATCAGCAATGCACATTCAATGTGACTTTCAGCCCTACCGCCCGGCAGTACTATACTGGCGCCCTGACGATTACGGATTCGGCGAGTAACTCGCCTCAGGCGGTGTCGCTTACAGGGAATGGAGTCATTCCTGTAACCTTTTCGCCGGCGCAATTGAATTTCTCCAATCAAGCGGCTGGAACCACGAGTACTGCGCGCACCGTCTCGGTCACGAATAACCTGTCAACGACGTTAGCTATTTCAAGCATCCAGGCATCGGCTCCGTTCGCCCAGACAAACAATTGCGGAACGACACTCGGGCCGGGCGCCTCGTGCACGTTGACTGTGACTTTCAGCCCCGCTGCGGTGCAGTCGTATACGGGCGGCATCACGGTTACAGATAGTGATCCTAGTTCACCGCAATCGGTTACACTGTCGGGCTCGGGAGTCGCTCCGGTCACTTATACGCCGAAGCTGATTCCTTTCCCGAACCAACCTATTAACTCGACGAGCACAGCCTCCGCCGTGACCCTTACGAATAATCAGGCGACAGCGATAAGCATTACTGGAATTGCAACATCAGCTCCCTTTGCGCAGACGAACAACTGTGGAACTTCGCTGGGGGCCGGCGCATCGTGCACGGTTAATGTGACCTTTGCGCCGACGGCAGTGAAATACTATTCGTCGAGTCTCACGATCACGGATAACACTGCGACCTCGCCACATGTGGTTTCTGTGACTGGAAACGGATATCTGCCGGTAAAGTTTTCGCCACTGGTAATTTCGTTCCCGCAGCAGGCAACGGGGACTACGAGCTCGGGCTACAGCGTGACCTTGACGAATGCGCAACCAGGGTCGTTGAACATTTCCAGCATTCAGACCGCAGCTCCGTTTACGCAGACGAACAATTGCGGAACGTCATTGCCGGGTGGGCAGAGCTGCACGGTTGTGGTGAAATTCGGCCCGACGAACGTGCAGTACTACAGCGGGAACCTGACGATTACCGATGACGCGACGAATTCGCCGCAGGTGATTGGGCTGGGAGGCAACGGAGTTGTTCCGGTCGCGACTTTGCCCAAAGTGGGCGGGCTCTATTTCAACCATCAGATTGTCGACACGCCGAGCACGCCACAGCCAGTGACGCTCACGAATAATTTGTCGACTGCGCTTGTGTTTTCCGGAATGACTTCCTCCGCGGTGTTTCCATTCACATCCAATTGCGGCGATGGACACGGCGGCGGAACGCTTGCTGCGGGCGGGTCCTGCACTATCCAGGTTTCGTTTAATCCGCAAGCGGTCACTTCGTACACAGCGAACTTGACGATCTCAGAGAACGCACCTGGGAGTCCACTTGTGATTCCGCTTCAAGGCGCCGGCATTCAAGGCAAACAGGGGCCGATGATCACGGTCAAGCCTCCTAGTTCGTGCATTCTTCCCAACGCGACAGAGCAGTTCACCGCCCATGTCACGGGAATGAGCGACACGAGTGTGAAGTGGTATGTGAACAACATTCTGAATGGCAATTCGACGGTAGGAACCATTACGAGCTCGGGACTCTATACCGCTCCATCGACGGCGAAGAGCTATTCGATCAAAGCGGTCAGCCAAAGTTCCTCGCTGTCAGGATCAACGAATGTCAGCGTGACCACAACGCCTTCATTCGGAATTTACCCCTACGTCGCATCGATTCCAGTTGGTGGACAGCAGAAGTTCGAGGCGCAAGCTTGCCAAGTGCCGGATACAACCAATGTGAGCTTCACAGTGGACAACATTCCCGGCGGCAATGGGACTGTTGGAACGGTCTCAAGCACCGGCGTCTATACAGCCCCGATGACAGCGGGGAAGCACACAGTCCGGGTGACGGACGCAACGTTGAACAAGACTAGCGGCGGTGTAGTTACGGTGTTTTCTGCCATCACGGCGGACTTTGGATCGCGCGGGAACAACACTGCTCCGGTTCCTGCAAACATGTTTGGGTATGGGCGAGGCGAGTCGCTGCGGACGACGGACGACAGAAATCTGCTGACTGCGGCTGGCGTCACGGTTTCGCGAATGTCAGCGCAGATCTACAACGTTTTCAAGAATGGCCCGACACCGGATTGGACAAAGATCGATCCGCTGGTTGCGACCGTTCAAGCGTCGGGGCAGAAGGCGATTCTGCAATTCAACCAGTCGCCGCCATGGCTCATTCCAACGACGGGTTCGTGCAGCGGCAATGCTTATGCTGCGCCTACCAATATCAGTCAATGGGCGCAAATTGCTGCGCAATACGTGACGCACATGAGCAGCACCTTCCCCGGCGTTGTTCAAGACTATGAGATCTGGAACGAGCCGAATGCCACGGGCATGTGCAGCACTGCGGATCATTTGAAGACGTACATGGCCATCTACGCTGCGGCTGCGCCTCAAATGAAAGCGGCGGCGCCTGCCGGGACGTCTATTCGGATCGGCGGTCCAGTTCTATCGGGATATTCGCAGTTGTGGCTTTCGACGTTGCTGAATGATCCGACGACCGCGCCGTATGTGGATTTCATCAGCTACCACCAGTATTTCTTTGGCGCCTCGCAGATGCAGGCGCAATGGGATGTATATACCGGCGATATTTCGTTGTACGAAGCGACCCAGGACCCGAGCATCGGTGCGGCCGGGGTTTATGGGAGAGTAGTTGCACAGGCGGCAGCAGGCAAGCAGCCCGGTGGTGCTCAAACTCCGATCTACATCACGGAGTACAACACAAATTGGGCGTTCTACGAGGATTGCTGCCGCAACGATCCGACTTATGGGCCATTATGGAACGCGCTCTACGTTACGGATCTTCTGAACTCCGTGTACACCAGCGGTGTTACGCATGTTCCAAATAACATCGACTACTTTGCGGGCTCGGCTTATCCGTGGTTCTGCATGATCGGTGTGCAGGACAGCGACTCGGATTGTCTGTATTCGGTAGGCGCGGTTCCGGTGCCTTATCCGCAGTACTATGCGTATCAACTGATTGCATCGCCGCAGCATCTTGGTTTGTCGGCGGGTGGATACATGGCCAAGTCGATCTCGACGCCGACTGGAGGCGGCGGGTTGGCGACGACCGCGTTCTATACGGCGAGCAAAGATGCGATGGTGATCATGAACCCGACATCGACGCCGTATTCGCAGATCGCAGTGACCTTTGCGAATCCGGGGCTATCGGGGACGCAGGGCACGCTCCACAAAATTACCAATGGGACGCAGGTCGACACTTCCCCTATCTCGTTTTCTGTGCAGGGAACGAGTGTGACGACAACGATCAATGTGCCGCCCTACTCGGTACAGGCGGTATCGCTGCCTTAGGATTCGAGGGCTCCGCGATAAGAGCGCTGGCTTTGTAGTGCCGGGCATCATCAGCGCTGCACGGGGCCTGAGAAGCGAAGTCACTCGACGCGCGCCCAAATCTCGCGACAGGCCAGAGCTAGTATCCTAAAGCCAGTATTCAGGAGCTCGAAGCCAGGCATGTCCAAACAAAAATATTCGACTTTAGCCGTTCACGCAGGGCAACACCCTGACCCGCTGACGGGCGCGGTGAATGTGCCCGTTTATCTTTCCTCCACATTTGAGTTGACAGGCATCGGTAGCGACAAGGGCTGGGACTACTCGCGTGCCGGAAATCCGACGCGCGATCGGCTTGAAATGGCGTTGGCTGCGCTCGAAGGCGGCACATCCGGCCACGCGTTCGCGAGCGGCATGGCAGCAATCTATGCGCTCGTCGCGACTCTGCACGCGGGAGATCACCTGATCTGTTCGCACAACGTGTATGGAGGTACGGCGCGGCTGTTCAATCTGATCGTGCAACATTATGGGATCGAGATTCAATATGTCGACACCGGAAATCTGGACGCTGTTGCGGCTGCGATCAAGCCGAATACAAAACTCATGCACATTGAGACGCCGACGAATCCGCTGATGTCGCTGACAGATATTGAGGCAGTGAGCAAGATCGCCCACGCAAAGGGTGTTGAAGTCAGCGTGGACAACACGTTCATGTCGCCGGCGCTGCAGAGTCCCCTGGCATTGGGTGCGGACATCGTGATGCACTCGACGACGAAGTTTCTCAATGGCCATTCGGATGGTTTGGGCGGGGCTCTGATCGGATCGAAGCCTGAACACAAAGAGAAATTCTGGCTGGTTCAGAAGGCTGCAGGCGGAATTTTGTCGCCGTTCGAGTGTTTCCTGGTGCTGCGAGGCATCAAGACGCTGCCGCTACGGATGAAGGCGCATGAGGAGAATGGACGCGCGGTGGCGGAGTTTCTATCGACGCAGAAGAAGTTAACGCGGCTGGCTTATCCGGGACTGAAGAGTCATCCGCAGCATGCGCTGGCGGTGAAGCAGCAGCGAGGTTTTGGATCGATGCTGAGTTTCGATCTTGGGACGCGGGATGCTGCGGGGCGATTCCTGGGAGCATTGGAGCTGTTTTTGAATGCCGAGTCATTGGGTGGAGTGGAGTCGCTGGCATCGCATTCAGCGACGACGACGCATGCGGCGCTGAGCGATGCGGATCGAAACTCGCTGGGGATCACGGAGGGGTTGGTCCGGCTTTCTGTGGGCATTGAGGACAAAGAAGATTTGATTGAAGATTTGGAACAAGCGCTTGCCGCGGTGTAGAAAGACGGCTGCCAGCTACTAGCTTCTAGCTACTAGCTAATAGCTTCTTGCCGGTTCCTCATCTGGGAGGCGATTCTCTAGTGGTCGAATCTGATTCTGAACTCCATCAGTTGATCAAGAGCATCATTGCCGGTGATGGCGAAGGCGTTTCGCGTCTTCTGGCGGCATCGCCGCAGTTGGCCCGAGCAAACTTTCAACAAGGGGCGACGCGACAGTCGGAAGAACCGTTTTTCCTCGATCAAATAGGGAGATACATCTACGCGGGCGATACTGCATTGCATATCGCCGCGGCAGCGTATCAAACCGAGATCGTGAGCAATCTTCTTTCGGCCGGAGCGTATGTTCACGCACGTAATCGCCGTGGACAAGAAGCACTGCATGCCGCTGCTTGTGGATCGCCAGGCTCGCCGATGTGGAACCCTTCAGCGCAGGCGGCAACGATCACCCGGCTGCTTGAAGCGGGGGCCGACCCAAATGCGTTCGACAAAAGTGGGGTATCACCGCTTCACAAAGCCGTCAGGACGCGTTGTGCCGAAGCAGTACGGGCCCTCATCAAATGCGGCGCTGATCCCGCGCTTCCAAATAAGAACGGTTCGACGCCAATGCTGCTCGCGACACAGAATACGGGGAGGGGCGGCACGGGATCGGAAGATGCGAAATCGCAACAGCGAGAGATATTGCGGTTGCTGGAAGAGCGTGTACCGGTGAAGTGATGTGGCGTCCTTAGAGAAGGGGCGCATCCGCCGGAGGCGAATATGCAACCGATCGGCTGCGGGTTACTACCCCCGGGGGACTCTGTAAAGAAATTCTCTGCTTTCAAGGGGTTAGAAGAGAGGCATCGCTGTAAAATCCTCGTGCCATTGGGATTGCCCCGCAGAATGCTCTCCGCAAAGGGGTTACGAAGATTTGTTGCCTTCTCCGCGCGGAGTCTTCGATCTCGAAGAGCGAGAGAAAAAATCTCATGTATTCATTCTGAACTCGGAGGGCGAAATTATATGCAAAATTGTGGGAAATACTTTGTGGCTTCCTCCGATGTGTGAGAGGTTATTGGATTCCCATTGGGCGGGTTTGGTTTGGAGGTTTCCCTCGTCTCAGAGTTGAGACGTGGGGCACCCCGGCTCAGGCGGGGCTCTGGATAAAGGTTGGGTTCTGAGGTTTCCCACGTCTCAGAGTCGAGACGTGGGGCACCCGGCCCGACTGTTTTTGGGATGATGGATGTACGGGCTAAAGCCCGTACCCTTCAGATGACGAAGGCCACGTCAATGGCGTGCGCGATTCTGCTCATTCCCGGGGCAAGCGTGGCAGCGAACTTCTGCCTTACGTCCTCCCTATATGACGACGCCTTCTCGCCTTCCAGATAAATCTGCTGTGTCAACGCCGTTCGGCCATCGGCAAGGTCTGTGAAGATCCACTTGCATAGAATCAATGCGCCGTCCAAAGAAATCTCAAGCGTGTACATTTTCGGAGCTACGACCTCTCGCAGACACCATTGCCGCGGCTGCGATGGCCATGGAAACTCCGCTCGCGGACGGCGACATCGTCGTCGTCACATCCAAAGTTGTTTCCAAGAGCGAAGGGCGTGTTGTCGAGCTCGCCGACGTGACACCGTCGTCGTTCGCCACGGAGTGGTCGGCCAGGTGGGACAAGGATCCGGCAGTTACCGAGGTGGTGCTCCGAGAGGCGACGCGCATCGTTCGTCAGCTCGGCCCAGTGCTGATCACCGAGACACGTC
>Ga0207701_10006363_pt1 | contig 11792 bp, 13 predicted proteins | sample KBSSwiSSwithPhiX_FD_184294 | JGI IMG/M metagenome (GOLD analysis project Ga0207701, IMG submission 184294) | Switchgrass rhizosphere bulk soil microbial communities from Kellogg Biological Station, Michigan, USA, with PhiX - S5 (SPAdes) (version 2) | ecosystem: Environmental > Terrestrial >...
CGTCAGCGCAAGCCCGCCTGCGGCAAAGTCCGGATCCGAGGCGTCGCCCGAGGCCGCCGCCTCCCCCGACAGTTCCGGCGACGACTCGAGCCAGCGCGGAAAATCCAAGAAAAGGGCGCGCGTCACGATCGAGGATCTCGATACCGACAAGGAGTTCGACTCCTTCGACGAGTTCGTGCGCGACCAGCCGGCGCTGGCGGCGATGGTGGTCGGGATCGTCAGCGTCGTCTTTTTCGCGCCTGTGCTCGCCATCGCGCTCATCCTCTGGTACCGGATGCGCAAGGCGCGGATGCTGAACGAAACGATGCTGAAGCTCGCCGAAAAGGGAATCGTGCCGTCCGCCGACGCATTGGATGCGCTTTCCGGCGGCAAGCAGCCCGCGGCGGCCGCGACGTACTACGAGCAGGCGAAACAGGTGCAACGCCGCGCCGCCTGGTCCGATCTGCGCAAGGGGGTGCTGATTTCAGGGGTCGGATTTGCGTTGTCGGTGCATTCCCTCATGACGAGCCGGAGCCCCAATGTCGTCGGCCTCGTGCTCCTCTTCGTCGGCCTCGGCTTCGTGGTGCTCTGGTGGTTCGAGCAGCGGCACCTCGTTCCGCCCGCTGCCGTTTCGCGCGACGCGGCGTCCGGACCCGGCTCGACGCCGGGAAGTCCGCCGTCCGCCTGATGGCTGCGACAAGCGCATCCGACGCCCGAGCGCGCGCGATCATCCCATCCGATGGCGGAGTCGCCCCTTGCTGATGCCGAGCTCATTGCCCGTGTCGTCGTTCGCGACGACCGCCATGCCTTCTCGGAGCTCGTGCGCCGGCATCAATCGGCCGTGCGCACGACGCTGCGACGCCTCACGGGCGGCAATCACGCGCTTGCCGACGACCTGGCTCAGGAAACCTTCATGCTCGCGTATCGCAATCTCGCCTCGTTCCGGCAGGAGGCCAAGTTCTCGACGTGGCTCTACCGGATCGCGACCAATGCCTATCTGGCCGAGGCGCGCAAGCGGAAGGAAGAGCTGCTCGGCGACCGCGACTCCGGCGTCGCGGACGACGAGAGCGGCGATGCGCCGGACGACGACGCCGGCGGCCCGGACCCCGAGAGGGCGGCGTCGCTGTCGATGGACATGCAGCGCGCCATGGAGGTGCTATCCGACGCCGAGCGCGCCGCGATTGTCCAGTGCTACCATAATGACCTCTCGCACGAGGAGGCCGCGCAAGTGCTGGACTGCCCGGTCGGAACCGTCAAGACCCACATCCTGCGGGCGAAGCAGAAGATGAAGGCGCGCCTCGCCGCATGGGCGCGCGATTAGGAACACGGCCATGAACGATCGACCTCTCCCCGCCGCCGAGTCGTACACGAACACCGACGACGACTGGCTCGAAGCCGCGCTCCTGGCCGACGGCCGCGAGCATCGCGCCCAGTATCTGGACGACGCCGGGTTCACCGCGCGCGTGATCGCGGCGCTTCCCGCACCGCTCGCGCTCCCGGCGTGGCGAAGGCCTGCACTCATGCTGCTCTGGGCGCTCGCAGGGCTCGGCATCGCGCTTGCACTGCCCGGCGCGGTAGTCGACGTCGCGTACGACGTCATGCACGTCGTTGCCGGCCAGCACGTGTCGCTCTCCGGCATCGGAGCGGCGGTCGTGGCGCTTGCAGTCGCCACCTGGGCCGCGGCGGCCTTCGCGTTGCGCGACGACTGAGTAGCGGAAAGCGCGCCCCAATGCAAACGGCCGCCCGAAGGCGGCCGTTCGTACGTCTGGCGCCTGCGATGACTACTTCAGCACGAAGTCGATCTCAAGCTCGGCGACGAACTTCTCTCCCTCCGCCGTGTATTTCCAGCCCTTGACGCCTTCGATGACGGTGCGATCGAAGACGCGCGGCGGGTCGGCGGAGACGATGACGACGTCGGTGACGTTCCCTTTTTCGTCCACCATCACCCGCGCAACGACGCGACCCTTTTCGACACCCGCGCGAATAGCCGCGCGCGGATACTCGAGAGTCTCGCCCGATAGCCGCTTCGGATTCTTGCGGACTGCGGGCTTGGGCGCGGGCGGAGCCGGCGGCGCGACGACCGGGGGAGCGACCACGTAGGGCTCCGGCGGAGGCGTGGGGGTGGTGGGTGCAGTAATGACCGGCGCCGTCTGCGGGGTCGGGACCGGAATATCCGGAGGCGGCACGTAGGTCTCGGGCGCTGCCTTCGGCGGCTCGATGATCCGCTTCGGCGGCGGGGGCGGAGGCGGAGGCGGGGGCGGCGGCTTGACCTCCTCGATGATCGTGGCGGACAGCGGCTTCTTGATCACATCCACGGCCTTGCGGGCGAGTCCCGTCAGGAGGGCATAGACGACGATCACGTGCACCGCGACCACGAACACGATCCCGATCGCGTGCTTGGTCGGGTCTCTTTGCTGTCGCGCGTAGTCCATTGCGGTTTGACTCCGATTGGCCGGCAGCCTTGTGGGCCCCCTGCCGCTATTCGATGAACTGCTCGCTGCCGACGATGCCGATCTTCGTGAGACCGAGCTTCTGCGCCGACGCCATCACCATGGCGACGATGTCGTATTTTGCCGCCTTGTCGGGACGAAGGTGGAGCTCGGGCTGCACCGCCTGCTCCGCGTAGGCCTTGAACTTCGTTTCCACCGTGGCACGGTCGGGGATGACTTCCCCGTTGAAATAGATGACGCCGTTCCCGTCGATGTCGATCTTCAGGACCTCCGGCTTGACGAGCGGCGGCGGCGGGTTGCCCGTCGGCATGTTGAGATTCACCGAGTGCAGCTGGATCGGGATGGTGATGATGAGCATGACGAGCAGCACCAGCATCACGTCGATGAGCGGCGTCGTGTTGATGTCCATGATCGGATCATCATCACGGCCGCCGGAGCCCACATTCATTGCCATGACTTGGTCCTCAGCCGCCGCGAACGGGCGGCTCGGTGATGAAGCCGACCTTGGCGATCCCCGCCCGCTGGCAGGCGTAGATGATCCGCCCGACCGAGTCGTACTGCGCGCCGCCGTCGCCGCGAATCTGCACTTCCGGCTGCGGCTGGAGCACGGAGATCTTCTTCAGCCGGTCGATCAACGCAGCGGTATTCGCGAGCTTGAGGTCGTTCCAGTAGATGCCGCCCTTCTGATCCACGGAAATGACGATGTTTTCCGGCTTCGTTTCCCGGACTTCGTTCGATTCCTTGGGCAGCTGGACCGGAATGGACGTCGTGACGACCGGGATGGTGATCAGGAAAATGATCAGCAACACGAGCATCACGTCGACGAGCGGGGTCGTGTTGATGGAGGAGACGACCTCGTCTTCGCCTTCCGCACTGCCGACATTCATCGACACGGTTTATCCTCTCGCGACCGCCGACTTGGGCGTGGTGCTGAGCAGCACTGCGTGCAGATCGGCGCCGAAGCTGCGGACGCGCTCCATCGCGGTCTTGTTCCGGCGGACGAGCCAGTTGTACCCCAGCACGGCGGGAACCGCGACCGCGAGGCCGAAGGCCGTCATGATCAGCGCTTCTCCGACCGGCCCTGCCACCTTGTCGATCGACGCCTGTCCGGCGATGCCGATCGCCGTCAGCGCGTGATAGATGCCCCACACAGTACCGAACAGTCCGACGAACGGCGCGGTCGAGCCCACGGTCGCGAGAAATGCGAGGCCGTCCTGCGTGCGGCTTTGCACGTTGTCGATCGCGCGCTGGATCGACATCGTGATCCACTCGTTCATGTCGACTTTCTCGAGGAGGCCGGTGTGCTTGCTCGTCGCCTCGATCCCGGTTTCCGCAATGAAGCGGAAGGGGCTCGACTTCTTGAGGGCAGCGGCGCCCTCCTGGATCGAGGGAGCCTTCCAGAAATTCTTTTCCGCGGCGCGCGCCTGCGCCCCCATCTTGCCCTGCTCGTACACCTTGGTGATGATGATGTACCAGCTGCCGACGGACATGATGACGAGAATCATCAGCGTGACCTTGGCGACGACGTCGCCGCCCTTCCAGAGGGCTTCGAGGCCGTAGGGATTGTCGACCATTTCCTTCGTCGATGCTGTCGCGGCCGCCTTGGGCGCCGCGGCAGGGGACGCCGGAGCGGCCGCAGGCTCGGCCGGCGCGGCGGCGGGCGCGGCAGGGGCAGCGGGGGTGCCTTGCGCGCTCGCGGCGAGCGGCAGGACCGCGGCGGATGCCGCAACCAACACGACCGCGGCCAGGGCGGCCAAACGGGTCATCTTCAGCATGTTCTCTCCAGACAGAGGATTGTTCGGTGAGCGAGCGGTTGCGGCGTCAGACAGTTCCGCGCGCGGCGCACGGCGAAACGATTCCGCACCGACGACCGGACGGGCCTGGAATCGGCGGTCCGGTTTCCCCCAATGAAAGGGGCGGATGTTAATGCCGTCCGCCCGAAAAAGCAAAAAAAACAGATAGTCGGCCGGGATTTCCCCCTCGCCGCGCCCTACTTGATCAAGGGAATGGTCTCGGCGATTTCGTAGGCCTGGGCGGCGCGGATCTTGCCCTCGAGCTGGAGGTAGCGCGCGGCTTTCAAGGGCGGCACCGCCTTCATCACGCGGTTGTAGAGCGTGCGGCGCGCCTTGGCCTCTGCGTCGTCCGCCAGCATGATGTCCTTCGCGATCTGCCTCGCATAGAGCTCGGACACCGGCTTGTCCTGCCCGACCACCTCGATAATCGTCATGTTCTTTTCCCGCCCGGTCATGTCGAGGGTCCGTTGATAGGCGTCGTACGCCGGCCAGAATTTCTGGGCTTCCGCCGGCGTGAGCATCAGTATCGAGGCCACATAGGCTTTCTTGTCGGCGCGCACGGCTGCACGCAACGCCTGCATGTCGGTGACGTCGGCGGCCTTGTCCGCGGCGAACGATGGCGTTGCCACGGCCGCGAAGGCAAGAAGAAGAGCTGCCAAGGTTTTCATCATTGTTCTGTCCTCGAGGTCGGTCGCGGCGGTCCTTTTAGCACACTTTCCCCGGCACGGGGCTAGGTCGTCGACCACATCCGCATCAGATTCTGACGCACGACATCGAGCCGCGCGCGGTTTTCCCACTTCATCGTGAGCCCCTCGAGCGCAGCGAGCTCATTCAGCTCGTAGACCTGCGTTCGCTGGTGCTCGTCTGCAATGTAGCTCTCGATGAACGTGATCGACACGAGCCGCTCGCCGGAGCGCACCGGCACCACCTCGTGGAGCGTCGTCGAGGGGTACAGGATGGCTTCTCCGGCGGCGCCCTTGAATGGAATCGCCATGTTGCCGACCTCGATCGAAAGCTCGCCTCCCTCGTAGCTCGCGGGATCGTTGACGAAGACGGTGCAGGAGATGTCGGAACGCAGGCGCGTCGCGCCGATCTGCATGAGCGCGGCATCCGCGTGCGCACCGTATTGCATGCCTGGCACGTAACGGGACAAGAGCGGCGGAGCCATCCGCTTTGGCATCGCGAAGTCGACGAATTCGCGCGAGCGGGACAACGCGGCGCTGACGATCTGGGTGGACTCGACGAACCTGGGATCCGCATTGTCGGCCTGAAGATTGTTCTTCGTCGTGTTGGCGGGGTTGGACGCCCGCCCGTCCACGAATCGCATCTCGCGGCTCAAAGCCACGAGTTGCGCTATCTCGGGAGGCGCAAGGAGGTTCCTTATCTTCAGCAGCACTAAAGCCTCTGGATGTGATTTGCTATCCTTGCACCCAAAATGCCGGCGAATGCCGCATTCGCGGGCCGCAGACTCCAACCGCCACCATGATGCCATCTTCCACTTTCGATTCCAACGCGATCGCCCGGACCGGCTTCGAAGCCTTGCACAACGGCGACGCGCGCGCGGCACGCGAGGCTTTCGAACGGGTCATCGCCGCGGGCCGGGCAGACGCCGCGGTTCACGCGGCTCTTGGATACGCTTGCGCTCGCCTGGACGACAATCCGGCTGCGCTCGCGGCAGCGGACAACGCCCTTGCGCTCGATCCGCGAAACCTTCGCGCGCTGATCATCAAGGCGGACGGCTTCGCCAAAATGGGCGATGGCCGGGCCGCGGCCTCGTTCTACCGATTCGCCCTCAACATCGCGCCACCGCCCAACCAGCTGCCGCCCGATTTGCGCAACGATCTGGTCCGCGCCGAGGACATGTGCGCGCGCTACGCCGGCGAATTCGAATCGTTTCTGCGCAGCCGGCTGGCGCAACACGGTTTGGGCGACGGGCGAAAGGTCGCGCGCTTCCATCACGCGATCGATATTCTCGTCGGCAAGAAGCAGATCTACTTCCAGCAGCCGCAGATGTTCTTCTTCCCGGAGCTGCCGCAGATCCAGTTCTACGATCGGGAAGCCTTCCCGTGGCTCGACAAGGTCGAGGCCGCGACCGCCGACATCCGCGCCGAGCTCGTCGAAGTGATGCGAGAAGACTCGGCGTTCAAGCCTTACGTGGAGCACAACCCCGCGCGGCCCCGCAAGGAGCAGGCCGCGTTGACCGGAAACCCGGACTGGAGCGCCTTCTACCTGCTTAAATTCAGCGAGATCCTGACGGAGAACGCCGCGCGGTGCCCTCGTACGATGCGGGTGATGGCGGACGTTCCGCTCGGCGGCGTCAAGAATCGCTCGCCATCGGTGCTGTTCTCGCTGCTTCGCCCGGGCGCTCGAATTCCCCCGCACTCGGGCCTCGACAATACCCGCTTGATCTGCCACCTCCCGCTGCTCGTCCCTCCGGGATGCGGTTTTCGCGTCGGCAACGACACGCGCGTTCCGGTTGAAGGCAAGGCATGGGTGTTCGACGACACGATCGAGCACGAAGCGTGGAACCGAAGCGATCGGCCTCGCGTGATCCTCCTGTTCGAGACCTGGCGCCCGGAGCTTACCGACGAAGAACGCGCGCTCGTGGCCGCGATGTTCAATGCGATCGACGAGTACAGCGGCGAGAAGCTCCCTTGGTCGGTGTAAAAAGCCCCGGCGAGCACATGCAGAAGTTCCACGTCGGGATTCTGCTGTTGGCGTGCGTGACCGTCGTCGCGGCGGGCACCGCACGCGGCGACGACGCGCGCGACGCCCTCGGCGCCTTCGTCAAGTGCGCCGAGATTGCGGATCCAGTCAAGCGATTGGAGTGCTTCGACGCCGCGACGGCTCGCGGCAAGGCGGCGCTCGCAGCGCCGCCTGCGCAAGCTGCACAGCCGGCCAAGGAGAAGAGCCTGCTCGACTGGTTCGGCTTCTCGAGATCGGCCCCGGTGACCAAACCCGAGGAGTTCGGGAAGCCCGCGCCCGAGCCGGGTCCGAACGAAGTGACCCAGATTTCGGACGGCGTGCTCGAATTCGCCAAGACTCCGCGCGGCAAGGCCCTCTTCATCCTCGACAATGGCCAGGTGTGGCGCCAGATCGACGGCGACAGCACCGACGTGCGTCCACCGCAACCGGGGACCAGGATGAGGGTGACGATCGAAGTCGGCGTCTTCGGCAGCTACAACCTTACCATCGAAGGCCGCAATAACCTGATCAAGGTGAATCGGCTCAAGTAGCGCGCGAAATGCGGATTCCGTCGCGCGGGCGGCGACCCGACCGGCGGAGCCAAGTGAACGCCCGTTGCCGTGTCTTCGCGCCTACGCTCGCGATGAACTGCGGCGAGGCGCTGGACTCAAGGCGAAAGCTTCGCCGGGCCGAGACTTGCGATGGAGTTGTCCGTCCATCGCGTAAACAACGCGTCGAACCAGAACTTGTTCGTCACGGCAAACGACCGGTTGATTCTGGTCGACAGCTCACGCGCGGTACTGCGATCGACGATGCGCCCGAGAAGCGCGCCCGTCGCCGCATCGCGAACGTCCATCGTGAGCGTCGCCTCTCCGGCAGTGACGTTGAAGAGGGCTTGCATGTTTGCCGATGTCGCGCCCGGTGCATTGATGAAGAGGTCGGTGACCTGCGGGGTGATCCTCAGAACGCCTGAGGCCGGCGTCGTGACGACTTCGTAACCGTGCGCACGGAACGCCCGGGCGATCGATTCAGAAAGATCGACAGCCGCCTGGTCGGTGATGTTCTGCACGTCCTCCGGGACCAGCCAGCGCGAAGGCCCGCGGGTCGCGTTGATACTCTTGAGCCACCCCTTGTGCATCGCGACCACACCCGGGTCGACGATCACCCTCCGGTAACCTTCGAGGTTCGCATCGGGGCGCACGTAGACCTCGTCGAGCGTGCGCGACTCTATCTGGACCAGACCATCGTCCGGGCGCGGTGAGGCGGCGCCCGCGGGAAGGGCGAGCAACATTCCCGGAATTCCCAGAACGGCCACGACGGACAACATGGCGGACAACCTGGACAACCACGAAAACGCCGGTTTCTTCATGATCGAACCCTCCTGCGACACCCACGATATGATTCGAGCCCAGAGTACGCCTTTGACGCTGGGGGGGCAATCCGGGTTCCGGCCCGTCCGCCAATGGGCTCATTCGTCGATTCGCCACCGTTCAACCTGAGTGCGTGCCCAGAGAAGCCGTTGGCAACGAGTCCCGCCGAATTCCTGACCGAACAGCTCCGGGCACTTCTGCCCGCGTCACCGGACGCGTACGCCCAGAAGCTCGACCCCATTCGCGACGCGGTCTTGGTGATCCGCTTCGACGCCGCTGCGTATCGCGCGGCAAGCTTCCTCGATGACCGGATTCTCGGGCCGCAGACGCAGGGAGCCTGGCTCCCTGCCGGCGCCGTCAACGAGGCCGTGCGCGGCGCCGCCGAGGGACGTATCGTTCATTTCATCTTTCACACCGGCCACGTCGGGTCGACCCTGGTCAGCCGATTGCTCGACGAGACGGGTGATGTTCTGTCGCTGCGCGAACCGTTGCCTTTGCGCACGCTCGCGGATGCGCTCGACGTCCTGCCGCTGCCGGAATCCTTGCTGAGCAGCGCGCAGTTCGGCAGCCGGCTGGAAATGTTCATCGGGCTATGGGGTCGAGGTTATGCCGATACCCGCCGCGTCGTCCTGAAGGCGACGAGCAGCGCCGGGCGGATGGCCGTTCCGCTGCTCGAGCGCAGCGCGGCGTCGCGAGCGGTCTACATGAATCTGCGCGCCGAGCCGTACCTGGCAGCGCTGCTGGCGGGAGAGAATTCGCCCTCCGACCTGCGTGGCCACGGCCCCGGCCGAATTCGACGACTGCAGTCGCGTCTCCACACGCCACTCGCGCCGTTGCATGAGTTGTCGATCGGAGAGCTGGCGGCGATGAGCTGGCTCTCGGAGTCGTGGGCGCAGCACGATGCGGTCGAGTCGTTCCGCGAGCGGCTGATCGCGCTGGATTTCGACGATTTCCTGGCCGATGTCGCGGCCGGGATGCGCACTGTCCTCGAGCATTTCGGGTTAACATCGGACCCTCCCGTCATCTCCCGCTTGATGCGCAGCCCGGTTCTCACCCGTTATTCGAAGGCGCCCGAATACGAGTACACGCCGGGCACTCGCGCCGAGGTCATTGCCGCATCGCGCCGCGCCAATCGCGAAGAAATCCGCAGGGGAATGGCGTGGCTGGATCGAATCGCCGGATCCAACAGCGCCGTCGCCGCGGTGGCCAATCGCCAACGCCCTTGAATCAGCCAAGCGCACACGCATGCGAAACCCCGCTCCTCCCAATGCCGAAGTCGAAGCGCTCGAACGCGAAGCGATGCGCGCACTGCAGTCGGGGCGCGAGGCCGACGCGATAAGGCACTGGAACCGGATCCTCGAGATTCACCCGACCCACCTCCCCGCCCTGAGCGCGCTCGCCCAACGGGCATTCCAGCGGGGAGACATGCAGGGCGCGCGCGCCGCCTTCCAGCGCGTCGTCGACGCCGACGGAACGGTTGCCCAGCAGTGGATCCACCTGGCGATCGCGTGCCGCAACCTGTACGACGACAAGGCGGCGGACGACGCGATCGAGAGCGCGCTCGCAGTCGATCCCCACGAGCTCGTGGCGCTGATCCTTCGCGCCAACTCTCTCGAGCGCCGGGGAAGAACGCATGAGGCGGCGGCCGCCTACGGCGCCGTTGCCGCGACCGCTCCGCCGTTGCATCAGCTGCGGCCCGAGCTGCGCCCCGCGGTCGCCGAGGCGACGGCGTATCTCGAAAGGTACAACAGGGACAAGGGCCAGTTCCTGGACGACTACCTCAACCAGCATTCGAAGACGTTCGCCGGCGAGAACCTCGCCCGTTTCCAAACTTCGCTCGATATCCTCGTCGGGCGCAAGAAGCGCTTCGATTCGCAGTCGATGATCTACCACTTCCCGAATCTCGCGCCGATCGAGTTCTTCGACCGCGCCCTTTTTCCGTGGCTCGAGGGCGTCGAAGGGGCGGCCAACGACATCCGCGACGAATTCCTCGACGTGTTGCGCGCCGAAGACGGATTTACGCCCTATATCTCGTATCCGCCGGGCGTCCCGGTCAACCAGTTCGCGGAGCTCAACAACTCGCCGCGCTGGAACGCTTTCCACCTGTTCAAGCTGGGGCAACGCGTGGAGTCGAATGCAGCTCGATGCCCGAAGACCATGACGGCGCTCGAGCAGGTGCCGCAGCCCGACCAGCCGGGGCGCACGCCCGCGGCGATGTTCTCGCTGCTGAGTCCGCGCACCACCATTCCCGCGCACGTCGGCGTCAGCAACACTCGGCTGGTGACTCACCTCGCCTTGATCATTCCCGAGAATTGCTTTTTCCGGGTCGGCAACCAGACCCGGCAATGGGTTTCGGGCAAGGTGTGGGTATTCGACGACACGATCGAGCACGAAGCGCGCAACGAAAGCGACAAGTTGCGCGTAGTCCTCATCTTCGACGTCTGGCACCCGCACCTCACTCCGCCGGAGCGGGCCATGATTACCGCGCTCACTGCAGGTCTCAACGCTTTCGAGCGCGGCTCCTGAACGGCTGAGCCGGCACGCTGCTCGGGCTAGTGGCTGGTTTCGGGCGCGGCCATGCGGACTTCCTGGAAGGCCTCGTCGGGCAGCACCCAGGTCGTGTGGGTGACTTCGTTCGTTTCGTCGATGACCTCCGGAAACAGGATCCCCGGCACGGTTTGTACTGCGAAGGTTTCCTGGACGGCCTCGCCGAATTTCAGAATCGCTATCGTCTCTCCGGTTTCGATGTTGACGACCCAGACGCCGCTCCTGTTGTCGGCGTTGTCCTCGCTGTGCGGGATGTCCACGAACGTGTTGGTCTCGCGCAACTGCGACAAGCCGACGAAGGCGAGCGGGCCGGCAAAATCGAGGCCGCGCGCGAAGCCGGGGACGCGCGCAACGGTCTCGACCTTGCCGCTGGCCAGGTCGACGGTCGCCAGCTTTCCCCGGCTCGATTCCAGCACCCACAACCGGTTGCGGTACCAGCGCGGACTGTGGGGCATGGCTAAGCCGTGCACGATGACGTCGCGGGTGTCGTAGTCGAGGAGCACTCCGCCATTCGTCTTGTTCGCGCGCCAGCCCTCGGCGGTATCGGTCGCCCCCAGCGCCGTGAGCCATCGCGGCCGGCCGTTCATCATCGCCATCCCGTTCAGGTGGCAGCGGTCCTCCGGCGACAGCCCCGAAATGAAACGCGGCCGCCACCGCGGCCGAAAGCTGTGTTCCCGGTCGAGCGTGCACAGGCATGAAAAGCGTGTGTTGACGAACCAGCATTCGTCGTTCGTTCCGAGCGCGATCTCGTGGACATCGACGTTGCCCGTCACGTAGTAATTGCGAAAGACGTATACGGCGTCGTTTCGATTGGGCGGCACGAGGCGCTTGGCGACATCGGGCACGCTGCGAAATTCGCGGATCCCGGTCTGCGTCCCGACGAACAGCCGGTTGCGATCCACGGCAAGCCCCATCGGCTTGTCGAAATCAAGGAAATGAGTGTTGACGGTGTTTCGGTCCGGGCGCAC
>Ga0207701_10006364_pt1 | contig 11791 bp, 10 predicted proteins | sample KBSSwiSSwithPhiX_FD_184294 | JGI IMG/M metagenome (GOLD analysis project Ga0207701, IMG submission 184294) | Switchgrass rhizosphere bulk soil microbial communities from Kellogg Biological Station, Michigan, USA, with PhiX - S5 (SPAdes) (version 2) | ecosystem: Environmental > Terrestrial >...
CTTCATTCGACATGCCAATGATCTTGTTCGTTGCCTGACGATAGAATTTGAAATTGAGCTCCGTCTCCGGCCGGCCGTCGTTCCAGTTGCTAAAAGGTTTCAGCTCGCTACGTCCCAGGCGCCGTTTCGCCAGCGCGGTCCGTCTGATGGTGATGCTGACGCGCGGCGTTTGCCGGAGGATGCCGCGTTTCTTTGGGACCGCTTCGGCGGAGGTGACGACCCCACGCGAGATGAGACCTTGCCTGCCCTCGTTCTCGCTCGCAAAGATAAAGACCGTATCGCCTTCGGCAATGTGCTTGCCACCATACATCGTCTTCTGCGCTTTAAACGCGAACGTCTTCGCCTGTGGATCGCTAACTTCAGCTTTGATCGCGAACGCGGTGCTTTGCATTTCGCAGCATTAATGTCATGACGCCAAACGCAAGCGCTGCGAACACGCAGGCGGCTGTGTCGGTTGTCAGCTATCGGGGAAAGGAAAACCGAAGTCCGAGAATCCTGACGAGCACGAGCATGAGCAAGAGTATGAGCAGGAGCATCGTCGCTGCTTCCCTAGGCTCTTAGCGCTGTGCCCTTCGCTACGTGGTCATTCACGACCACGTAATCAGACGGAGTTCGTGGTCTTGTTGGAGATGCGGATGGGTGGGAAGGACGCGGACGCTGAAGCCGTAAGCGCCGGATTCACTGGCGGGAACCGAGCCGCGATATAAATAACTGCCGTCGCCGTTCTGGCCGGCCTGGTTCAACGTCGTTATCGCTGGGTTTTTGATTCCGCCGTTGTCGGATTCGCCATGATAGGCCTCGACTCGGACGTGTTGCGGATCGACTGCGCCGAGATGAACGCGGGCACTTACTTCTAACGATTCACCGACGGGAATATTTTGTCGGTCCTTATTGTTGACCTCGACCTGATCGATCTTCACCTGCGGCCAATCTTTGCGGATACGCGATTTCCACTGGCTCAAGTCGCTGGCCGCCGCGCAATCGTTTTGCGAAAACTCGCGATAAGCTTGCGCCGCCGGAACATAAAGCCGCTCGGTGTATTCCTTGACCATGCGATGGGTATTGAACTCCGGCGTAACGCTGCGGATGGATTCGCGCATCAACTGAAGCCAGGCGAGCGGAAGTTTGCCGTCGGGCTTGGCGTAATAGAGCGGGATGATCTGGTTTTCGAGCAACTGATAGAGACTGGCGGCATCGACTTCGCTTTGGAATTCGACGCTGCCGCCTTTGATCTCGGCGCCGATGGCCCAGCCGTTGTTTCCATTGAAGCCCTCGCCCCACCAGCCATCGAGCACGCTGAGGTTAAGTCCCCCGTTCGGTGGCGTTTTCATTCCGCTGGTGCCGCTCGCCTCTAATGGACGCAACGGATTGTTCAGCCACAAATCGACGCCCTGAGTTAGCCGCCGCGCGATGTAGGTGTCGTAGTCCTCGACGAAGACAATGCGATTATGAAACCCGGATTCGCGCGATAATTTGTAGACTTCCTGGATGAGCGCCTTGCCGCCCTCGTCGCGTGGATGCGCCTTGCCGGCGAAAATGAATTGTACCGGTCGGGTGGAATCGTTCAGCAATTTGTGGAGGCGATCCTTATCGGTGAACAGCAGCGCGCCGCGTTTGTAGGTGGCGAAACGCCGCGCGAAACCGATGGTGAGAATCTCCGGATCGAGAATGCGATTGGCGGCGCGAATGGACTCGGGCGATTCGCCCATGCGTTCGCGTTGCGCTTTGACCCGATCACGTACGAACTGCACCAGGCGCAACTTTAACTTCTGGTGCGCGTCCCAGAGAACAGCATCTGGAATATCGATCACCCGGCGCCAGAAATCTTCGTTGGTCAGATTCTCTTCCCAATCACCGAGATACTTGTTGTAGAGTTCGAGAAATTCCGGCGCCAGCCAGGTTTTGGTATGAATTCCGTTAGTTACACTGGTGATCGGGACCTCGTGTTCGGGCACGCCGGTCCAAACGTCTTTCCACAGGCCGCGACTGACTTCGCCGTGGAGTTTGCTGACGCCGTTGGAATGCCGGCTTAATCGCAGCGCCAGAATCGTCATGCTAAATGGATCGGTGGCGTTGAGACGGGTTTGGCCGAAGGAGAAAAATTCGTCGAAAGGCAACCCGACTTCGGTGGCGAAACTGCCGAAATATTTGCGCATCATGTCGCGCGGGAACGAATCGTTGCCCGCCGGGACCGGAGTGTGGGTGGTGAAAACATTTGCCGAAGCGGCCACTTGAAGTGCGGCATAGAAATTCAGCTTCTTCTCCGCGACGAGCCGCCGAATCCGCTCGAGCCCGAGGAACGCGGAATGTCCTTCGTTCATGTGAAAGACTTCCGGCTCGATCCCGAGAGCGTTAAGGGCGTTGACGCCGCCAATCCCGAGCACGATTTCCTGGCGCATTCGCATTTCGAGGTCGCCGCCGTAAAGCTCGGCGGTGATGCGACGATCTTCCGTATTGTTCTCGGGGATGTCGGTGTCGAGCAGGTAAAGTTTCACCCGCCCGACGTGAAGTTCCCAAAGGCGCGCGTAAACGTCGCGGTCGAGAATGCGCACCGTTACGAGCAGGGCGCGATCGTCGCGCCGAACTTCGCGGATGGGCAGGTGATGAAAACTTTGATTCAAACTGATGGCGTGCTGGATGCCGTCCTTGTCGATTTCCTGACGGAAATATCCGTGGCGGTAGAGGAGGCCGATGGCGACGAAATTGAGGTCGAGGTCGCTGGCGGATTTGCAATGGTCACCGGAGAGAATGCCGAGACCGCCGGAATAGTTCGGAATTGACTCGTGGAATCCGAATTCGGCCGAGAAATACGCGACCGGTTTTTGCAGGGCCGCACCGGCGCCAGTTTTTCCGTAGGTATCCTTGCGGGTGAGATATTTTTGGAAAGCGTCGTAAACCTGTTTGAGTTCGCGGAGAAAAGTTTTGTCGGTGGCGAGTTCTTCCAGCCGGGCCTGGCGGGAGAGCTGGAGCATCCGGACGGGGTTGTGATTGGTCCGGTTCCAAAGCTCGGGGTCGAGATGACGGAAGAGGCGACGGGCGGAAGGCTCCCACGTCCACCAGACATTGAAGCTGACTTCGCGGAGCGGCTCGAGGGCGGCGGGAAGGGTCGGTACTATATTATAGGAGTGGAAGTTTGGCATGGCGGGAAAAGGGCCAACATCGCGATTTTGTCACGAAACGGAAAAGCAGCAAATTGCGGGCGCGGCGATGGAAAGATGTCCTCGCTGTCAAAAGTTGAAAGGTTGAAGAGAGGGAGTCAAAGCCCTTAGCGCCCTGCTTGTTAATTCTGGTATCTAGAATCGGGACCGTGCGGGAACGATGAGGCCGAGGAGGAAGCCGGTGAAGAGGCCGCCGAGGTGAGCGGACATGCTGACCCGCGGAGTAACGACATCGAAGGCCAATTGGAGAAGGACGATGACGAAGATGTTGCGCAAACGTTGTCGAGCGAGGGGAAGGTGACGGTGGCGAAGGAGAAAACCGGCCCAAGTTCCGACGACGCCCATGATGCAGCCGGAGGCGCCGACGAGTTGCACGGGATCGAGGAGTCTTAGTCTCGTTAGTAAGACGACCGCAATGCTCGATCCGAGTCCCGACACCGCGTAGCAAACAAAGAAAAGCAGGCCGCCGATTTGTCGTTCGAGCGGTGGACCGAGAAGAAGAAGGGCAAAGAGGTTAAAGAAGATGTGGATCGGTCCGTAATGGAGAAAGAGAGCGGCGAAAAGGCGCCAGTATTCATGTCGATAGATTACTGAGCTGGTATCGAGCTCGCCGAGGCGATGCAGGGTCAGCTCGTTGGTTGAGCCGCCGGCGAGAAGTTCGAGAATGAAGACCGCGATGTTGATGATGATTAAGGTGAGAACGACCGGCGATAGAATGACGGTCGCCCTCCGGCTTTGATGATGCGGGAAGCGTGCAGCCTGGGCGCGATGCCTGAGGAATGCTGGCACCATCAAAAGCGCGCACCAGATGATCGCAGAGAGCCAGCCGGCAATTGATCGGGCCAACAGCCAGCAAAGAGCGGACGCGATCAGGACGATGCCCGCTCGGGCGCGGGCGCCCGGAGTTTGGGGTTGAAAAGCCTGGAGCAGAATCAACGCTGATGTCGCGACGGCGGTGAATAGGAGGACGTGATTGAGCTCCATGGGATAGGCGTCAAAACCTTAAATGGTTAAGACCTTACATGGTTGCGGCGTTGAAGCGTTGAAGAGTTAAAGCATTGAAGCAGGGAGCGAAAGAAGGAATCGGCGGAGGGCAAGAGCCAAAAAGCAAACATCGAACATCGAACGCCCAACATCGAGCATCGAATGACCCGCCTTCGCCAAGGCTGCGGCGCGGCAGGCGAATGAGAAATGACAAATCAGATGATGATCCGTTTTCTCTGCCCGCTCGCGAAAGCTTTCGGAGTTTCCTCCTGTGATCGATGATCAACGGGCAAGATGCCCGTTGGCCCACAGGATCCGAGCCGGATTGCCTAAGCTGCCTGTGCCACGACGTCACACGAAAGTTGCTTTGCGCCGAGCGATTTCTGCCGAGATTTGGCGAGTGCGCATTTCGATTACGAATTATCTGGATGTGATGTCGTCGTGGTGTTTCTGGTCGCAGCCGACCTGGGCTGAATTAAAACGTCGGTACGCCGATAGGGTGGAGTTCGACTGGAAAATTGCGCTCATGGATCCGGCGGGCTTGCCAAAATCGCGCAAGCAAGAGGAATGGTATTACCGGCGCAGCGGATTGATGAATCGCTCGCCCTTCATGTTGCGGAGCGATTCGTACGAGCCGGTGTTACCCGAATATTTGCCGGCCAATTTGGTGGCGGAAGCGGCGCGTGATCTTGGAATCAAAGATGACAAGGTGCGCCTGGCCCTTTCCCACTCGATCCTGCGCGAGGGATCAAAGGCTATTCGTGATATCGAAGTGGCAGCGGAAGTGGGAGCCCACGCGTCCGGCTTGGATAAAGCCAAACTGGCGGAGCGGGCGCGTTCGCCGGAAATCGAAAAACGGATACGTCAGAGCACAGTGGAATGGCAGGAGCTGAAGGCAAGCCAACGGCCTACCTTTCTGATTGATACTGAAATTGGTGATCGCGCAATCTTCTCGGGTGTGATAAAATTGGAACCGATCGCTGCCACTTTGGATTCGATGATTGACGACGCTACCGCCTACGCCACTTATGCCGCTCATTTCGGCGCGGCACCTGCTCAATAGAATCACCTTGCGACTGTTCCATTGTGGCTACAACTTTCCTCCGGCTCGCGGAATTGCGGGCCCGTCGATGCCGTCTTCGCAGCGGTATCGATGTCGAGTGCTCTGCCGTCGTGTCCAAGCGATGGCGGATTTGCGAAAATGAAACAACGGCGATGCGCAGCACTCTCGTTTCGCCGAACGGAGTCTAAATTCTGCAACTACAAGTTCGTGTAAATGGTCGAATTCGCGCCCGCGAAGTACGGGTGATCATGGGATCGACTGGAGAACAACTCGGCGTCATGAAGTTGTCCGACGCCTTGCGCAAAGCGCAAAGTCTGGAGCTGGATCTTGTTGAAGTCGCGGCAACGGCAAATCCGCCGGTGTGCAAGATCATCGATTTCGGGAAGTACCGTTACGATATTGCGAAACAGGAGAAGGATCGAAAATCGTCCCCGGCGGCGAAGCTGAAGGAAATCAAGTTTCGGGTAAACATCGATGAGCATGATTACCTGACAAAGATTCGGCACGGCGAAGAATTTCTCGATCGCGGCAACAAGGTGCGGGTGCAATTGCAATTTCGGGGGCGCGAAATGGCGCATCAGGAATTTGGGATGCAACTGATGGAAAAAGTGAAGAGCGATCTGGCCGGGATGTCGCAGGTGGAAATGGAACCGAAGATGGCGGGCCGGAACATTACGATGACGTTGTCGCCGTTACCGGCAAACCGGCGCAAACGGCGGTTCCTGCCACCGCCCGTTGTCGAAGAAGCTTCGCCGAACGGAAGTAATCCGCAGGAGAAGTAAACTCCTCTTCCTTTCTTCCTAATCTTCGGAGATAACCGTCCCTTATTACGGCTTGCCCGGCGCTGGTGTTCCGCCGGCAGCCGCTGCCGGCGGTGCGTTTGGATTACGAATCGGGCCGGATGGCATTGGCACAGGCGTCGGGGTTCCGTGCAATTTCGCATCCAGAAATTTCTTCCGCGATTGGGCGTCCGCATTACTCGGATCGAGCTTGAGCGTTTTCTCGGTGTCGGCCAGCGCGGCTTTAAAGTCACCCTTGTTCTGGTAAATGAGCGCGCGCACCTGATAATACTTCGCTTCCTCCGGGCTGTGCTTGATCGCCTCGTTGTAATCGTGCAGCGCCTTGTCGTAATCCTTCAATTGCATTTCGGCATAAGCACGCCGCTCATAGACATTGGGGTCATCTGATTTTATTTTCAAAGCCTCGGAATAATCGGCAATCGCTTCCTGAAATTTCTTCTGGCTCACGTAAATGGTAGCGCGCTGCTGCAACGCCGAGGCCAGATTGGGGGCATAGTGCCCTTCCAGCTGCGCCGCCTTTCTGAAAGCAGCGATGGCTTTGTCCCAATCTTTCGCTTTCGACGCCTCGATTCCTTCGCGGGTGAGATTAGCCGCTTCCTGGTTGCCCTGTCCAAGTACCATCGTCGCCGCGAAGGCGAACCCCACTATTGGCAGATTCCATACTTTCATATAACGCATCTCACTTTCCGTAGAAGAAATTGTGGGCAGACAAGTGGGCCGAATGCGCGCCGCCTGTCAACCGTTCTCTTGCTCATTTTTATATTCGTTTTCCAACGTCCCCTCGGATTGTGATTCCACCGAACTCGCCGCCGCTTCATCTATCCGGCTAATACGAAGAGCCCGTCCGGTTGTCTCGTCAATCTCGACCAGAGCTCCGCGCAATCGCACCTCGCCAGTCGCGACCGGGAATTGTGCCGGCAGATTTGAAATGAAACGCTGCACGATTGGTTCGACGGCGCGACCTATGATTGAATTCACCGGTCCGCACATTCCGGCGTCACAAAGGAAAGCTGTCCCGTCCGGGAAAATCTGTTCGTCCGCTGTCTGCACGTGGGTGTGGGTGCCGAGAACGGCCGAAACTTTGCCGGCCAAAAAACGGCCGAGCGCAATTTTTTCGCTCGTGGTCTCGCCATGAACATCAACCACGATGACGGAAGTTTCGGTCCGCATTTTCTCAACCGCCGCCTGCATGACGCGGAAGGGATTCTCCAGAATCGGGAGCATGAACGTGCGGCATTGCACGTTAATCACACCCACCTTGCCCTGGGTAGTTTCCAATACGATCGAGCCGTGCCCCGGGGCCCCTTCCGGGTAATTGATTGGGCGCAGCAACCGGGGTTCGGTCTCGATGAAGGCGGAAATTTCTTTCTGGTCCCAGATGTGATCCCCCGTGGTAATAACGGAAACCCCCGAACGGAGCAGATCGATCGTGATTTTTCCGGTAATGCCGCGACCGCCGGCCGCGTTCTCGCCGTTTACGATAATAAAATCGACCCTGTATTTCGCTTTCAACTCTGGCAGCCGCGAAATCACGGCGCTGCGGCCGGGTTCGCCAACGATATCGCCCAGGAAAAGAATCGTTAGCATTCGTCAATCATCGTGATTAATGAACGCGAAGTCCAGATGCTCCGTCGCTTTCTTCTTCTTTTTGGGCTGCTCCAGGCGACTCAGCTGCTGGCGGCGGACATCAGCCCGGTGGGGGATAAGCCTCGCTGGGCGACGCTCGAGCGCTATCAGGAGACGATGATTCGGGACGATTTCACGCGCTTGCTACAAAATGTTTATGCCACTCGCGGCTATGACGACCTTGTTCAAATTGGCGATGATTCGGCGCGGATCGTGGAGGACGCCGCCGCGCAGACGTCTTTCACTTTTCGTTTTGCCAAGGAAACGCCGCGCAAGCTTCCGGCTCACTACTGGCGGCCCATCGATAAGCTCGGGACCGCTTCCCAGAAGCGACCGCTGCGTGGTTTGAATGTCGCGCTCGATCCGGGCCACCTCGGCGGCCGCTGGGCCAAGATGGAGGAGCGATGGTTTCAGGTCGATGATCAGCCGCCGGTTGAGGAAGGCGAGCTGACCTGGCGGGTCGCAAGAATTTTGGCGCCAAAGCTACAGGCGCTCGGTGCCGAAGTTTCTTTCGCCCGGCGGCACGATGGTCCGATAACGCCTCTTCGGCCGGATGACTTTCGTGAAATTGCCAGAGAAGTGCTGGCCAGGACCGGAGTGACCGAGCCGCGCGCAGATTACGAAGCCGACGACGCTGACAAGGAGAAATCAATTCGCTGGCAAAGCGAGCTGTTATTTTATCGGCAAAGTGAAATTCGTTATCGGGCGAAGAAGGTGAACATGAAATTGCAGCCTGACCTGGTGTTGTGTCTGCATTTCAACGCCGAAGGCTGGGGCGACCCGAAAGATCCAATCTTGATTGATCGCAATCATTTTCATGTGCTGATCAACGGGTCGTATTTGCCGGACGAGATCGTGCACGATGACGTGCGCTACGAAATGGTGCGGCGCTTACTCAGTCGCGCGTACGAAGAAGAATTGCCGCTGGCCGATGCAATGGCGACGACGTTTGCTCAAGAAACCGGATTGCCGCCTTACCAATATACTACCGACACTGTCACAAAAGTAGGAACAAGCGGCTACGTCTATGCGCGCAATCTTCTGGCCACCCGCGTTTTTCGCTGCCCGGTGATTTATTTCGAGCCTTATGTCATGAACAGCACCGAAGGCTTCGCGCGAATGGAAGCGGGCGACTACGATGGCACTCGCGAGTTTAACGGGGTGCAGCGGAAAAGTATCTTTCGCGAGTACGCCCAGGCCGTCGCGGATGGGCTGGCGGAATATTGTCGGAAAGAGCGCGTGCCGTAGCTTTTCTCTGGGGAGCGCAGGCTGCGAGCCTGCATCCGTCGGCAGCGTGCCGACGAAAATTCTTTCAAGATTGTTTCGGCTAGCAGCCTGCGCTCCCCAGAGTTAAAGCTCCCCAATCGCTGCCCGAATATCATCCATCGTTACGTCGCTCGAAACGTGCGCTTCACCGATTTTCGGCGTGACCACAAATCGAATTTTGCCGGCGGTAAATTTCTTATCGTGCGCAATCGCGTCGATGATTTTCTCGCGATCAACCTCGGCCGGCAGTTGCGTCGGCAAGCTAAATTTCTCGAGCAGAGCGACTACCTCCTCCCGTTGGTTTGCGGAAAGCGCGGCCCGTTTCATCGAAATGGCGCAGGCCGCAACCATCCCAATACTGATGCAATCGCCGTGCGGAATCCTAAAATCCGTGGCGCGCTCGATTCCGTGCCCGACGGTGTGACCAAAATTCAGTAACGCGCGTTCACCAGACGTTTCTCGATCGTCCACTGACACAATCCGGGCCTTGATCGCAATGTTGCGCCGGATCAGTTGAACCATCTCGTCATCCCGAGCGAAGCGAAGCGAAGTCGAGGGATCCCGTTGCGTTACCTTTAAGCTTTCGCCACGGGATCCCTCGGCTAACGCTCGGGATGACAGATCACGGAACATCTCGGCATCGCGAATGATGGCGTGCTTGATGATTTCTGCGTAACCCTGACGCAAATCCTGCGGTGGCAGACTTTCCAGAGCGTCAACGTCGCAGATGATCAGCGCGGGATGATGAATCACTCCGACCAGGTTTTTCCCGGCCTGCAGATTGACTCCGGTTTTTCCACCAATCGAGCTGTCGACCATCGCGAGCAGCGTCGTCGGAATCTGAATATGCGGGATGCCGCGCTGAAAAATGGCCGCGACAAATCCCGAAATATCGCCGATCACGCCGCCGCCTAATCCAACCACAAACGAGCTGCGATCGAAGCCTGCCTTGATCATCTCATCGCAAATCTTCTCCACCTGCGCGAGCGACTTCGATTTTTCGCCCGCTGCGATCGTGATCAGTTTCGATGAAAATTTTTTCGAACTGAAGTTTTCAGACACCCGATTGCCGAACAATCGTGCGGAAGTTTGATCGGCAATAATGGCGCAACGGTTACGATCGATGACGCGTCGCGCGATCTCGCCCGCTTTGGCAATCAGTCCACGGCCGACGAACGCCGGATACCGAAAACCATTCCCGGAAATCTCGATGGCGTCGGAGTTCACTTGACAAACAACCGCTCTATTTCATCTAACAGTACCATGGCTGATCCTTTTGAGCCGACCTCACCGCCTCCTCCGTCGGAAGCAACGCCCCCCAATCCGCCCGAACCTTCAACAAACGTCACCAATCCAACAACACAATCGACCGGGCTGCCGTCCAACATTGCCGCCGCGCTGGCATGTATTCCACTGGTAGGTGGCCTCATTTTTTGGTTCCTGGAGAAACACGACAATTTTGTGCGCTTTTACGCGATGCAGTCGATCATCTTTGGCGCTGCGTGGCTGTTATTTAACATCATCTCGCGAGTGGTTTTCGATATTTTTGGTTCTATCCCGGCGCTGGGGGCGATATTGGTTTTCCTCTGGGCCATCATTCAGGCGCTCGTCCATCTGGGTTTTCTTGTCATCATGGTGATCGCGATGATCAAGGCATTTTCGGGGTCGCGCTGGGACATTCCTTACGTCGGACCGATGGCGCGGAAGTACGTGCCCGAATAGCGCTGCGTCGTCATCCCGTGGCGCCAGCTTAAAACTTGTTGCGGCGCTCGTCGCGCCAAGCGCGAAGAGATGTAGAGGCGGCCGTGTCGGCCGCAGAGATCGGACTCTTTGCGCATCGCCGTTTGACACAAACGCGGCTACACGCTGGATGAATTGATGGCGCGGAAATACGCGGGCGAGCGCTGTAGCGGCGCTCTGTGAGCGTCGGATCTAGAAAATCGGCGGTCATGGACCGCTGCTACAATTTAATCCTTCAGCAACTTCACCACCACTTCGGTCAGCACCAGTTCCTGGTCCAACTGCGTCGTGACCAGCTCTAAATTTGCCTGCAAACATGCTTCCATTCCCCGAACCAATTGGTTCGTTTCGAAACGATGCGCATTCATCGCGGCGATGCCGAGAGCGTAGCCGTTAATGGCGCCATCTTTTTTTCGTGGCAAATGTTCGGTCTCTTTCGCCGGCAAACGATTGAGCGTTGAAATGAAGGCAAATGGTGCCTGCGGCCGGGTGAGACGATGACGTTCCATCAGGTCCTTCGCCAGAAGAAGATTGCGGATCGTCGGCAGAAGGGTCGCGAGTAAAATGCCGATGGCGGTTTCGCCTTGATCGAGTAGGTCCCGCACCAGGCTGAGCGCGAGAGTGGCGTTGCGCCGAGCCAGCGCGTTTCCGAGTTCGAAAATCACCGCTGCCCGTGAAATCGGGACCAATGCCCGTACTTGTTCGATCGTGATCGGACCCTCCGGACCATAAAGCGCCAGCTTTTCCAGCTCGTTGGCAACCACGCCCGAGTCGCCGCCGGTCGAAAGGACAAAAAGCTCGAGTGCTTCTTCTTCAAATTCCAGGCCGCGCTTCTTCGCTTCGGCGCGCACGATCTCGCCGGCGTTTTCTTCCCAACCGCTCCGGTTCAGATCGGGCTCATCAAAAACCTGAATCTCCGCCAATTTGGTCAGTGTCTTGTAAAACGATCGCCGTTTGTCCGGATCGATCGCGCTAACGAGAAATGTGACATCGTTTGGAAGTCCGCTAGAAAGGAGGTCACCGAGCTCTTGCAGCGGCTCAAGCACATTGACCGATTTTCCTCTCACGTCGTCGGAGAGAAAATTCGCGCTCTTGAGCCAGACTAATTTGCCGCCACCGAAAAACGGGAGCGTTTGCAGCGCAGCGATGGTGGA
>Ga0207701_10006366_pt1 | contig 11789 bp, 10 predicted proteins | sample KBSSwiSSwithPhiX_FD_184294 | JGI IMG/M metagenome (GOLD analysis project Ga0207701, IMG submission 184294) | Switchgrass rhizosphere bulk soil microbial communities from Kellogg Biological Station, Michigan, USA, with PhiX - S5 (SPAdes) (version 2) | ecosystem: Environmental > Terrestrial >...
CGCGGCTGGGCGTCACCGGCTGCTCGCGCAACGGCAAGGGTGCGCTGATCGTCGGCGCGTTCGACGAGCGGATCGCGCTGACCATCCCGCAGGAGTCGGGATCGGGCGGCTCCGCCAGCTGGCGGATCTCCGACGCGCAGGATCCGACCGGGACGATGGTTCAGCAGCTGCACGAGATCGTCGGCGAGAACGTCTGGTTCCGGAGCTCGTTCTCGATATTCGCCAGCGCCGCCAAGCAGCTTCCCTTCGACCACCACACGATCGAAGGGCTGGTGGCGCCGCGCGCGCTGCTGATCATCGAGAACACCTCTCAGATCTGGCTGGGCAACGTCAGCACCTACAACGATTCGATGGCCGCGCACACGATCTGGGAGGCGCTGGGCATTCCGGACAAGATGGGCGTGTCGCAGGTCGGCGACCACATGCACTGCATGTGGAACGGATCGCAGCAGGCCGAGGTGACCGCCTACGTGCAGAAGTTCCTGATCGGCGGCGGCAGCGCGAGCACCAGCGTGCTGAAGACCGACGGGGGCTACGCCTACGACAAGGCGACGTGGCAGCCCTGGACGGTCCCGACGCTCCAGTAGCTGCGGGTCAGTTGATGGGGACGTTGAAGCCGACGCTGTCGATCGCCGATCGGCAACCGTCGCCGTCGGGCGTGCTGACGGACGTGTTCTGGTCGATGTTGACGTGCTGGAACTTGAGGTTGCTGGCCCCGCCGGCGAGCGTCCCGGACACCGACGTCAGCGTCACCGTGCCGCTGGTCGCCAGGTAGACGCCGCGGTAGGCGGTCTGCGCGTCGATGTTCTCGTAGATGAGAACGCACAGCCCGCAGGTCCCGTAGTTCAGATCGTCACCCGACAGCGTGAACGTCCCGGTCCTGAAACCGCTCGCGAACACGCCCAGGCCGGAGAAGAGCTGGATGTTGAACTCGTCGCGGGGCGTGCCCGGCTCCAGCGCCAGGGTCCAGTCGATGTACGTCGTGTCGGTCAGGACGGCGGCCGGTCCCGTCAACGCGCCCAGCGCGCCGTGATTCGCGGCGGTGAGGCACGCCGCGCTGCCGCCGCCGCCGCCCGTTCCGCCGCCGCCCATCGTCCCGCCCCCGCCCCCGGAACCCCCGCCCCCGTCGCCGAGGCTGACGCAGGTGTTGCTGAGACAGACGAGGCCCATGTTGCAGGTTCCGTTCGGATAGCAATCCTGGCGCTCGCCCCCCTGCTTGACCGAGCTGCCGCAAGCGACCGCGAGCGAGGTAACGGCGCCGACCGCGAAGCTCAACCGCATCCACCCGAAGGTACAGAAGCGGCGCTTTTTCGCAACCGGCGCCGGGCGTCGCGCGCGTCGCTAGAGCGACTCGAGATACGCGATCAGGTCGGCCTTCTCGGTCGCCGTCAGGCCCATGGCCATGAACTGATCGTAGTGGTCGACGACCGCGGACAGCGTCGCCGCGCTTCCGTCATGGAAGTACGGCGGGTGCTGGGCGAGGCCGCGCAGCGGCGTGGTCCGGTACTTCTTGCTGGCGCTCCGGTCCGCGTACGTCGTGTCCATCCCGCTGTCCGCCGGCATGTGCAGCGTGTCCTCGGTGCGCCCGTCGCCCTTGTGGCAGCTCGCGCAGCGCGCGTTGAACACGTTGTGTCCGTTGTCGGCGTTGCCGCCAGCGCCGCCCGTGTCGATGACCGGAAGCGTGGCGGGAACGCCCAGGCTGAACTGGTAGGCGCGCAGGCCGTCGAGCTTCGGCTTCACCAGATCCTCCGTACCGGCCGGCAGCGTCTTGTTCACGCCGATGCGGTCGTCGACGAACGTCCCCTGACCGCCCATCTGCGTGACCGCCACGTAGTTGTTCCAGTAGCGGATGTCGCCGTCGCCGCTGTAGGTCGCGTGCGGCGAATCCTTCAGGCCGTAGGCCGGCGGGATCACCACCGGGCCGTTGATGCCGTCGATGTTGTAGCGCGGGTCGTACATCCCCTTGCCCCACGAGTTGTAGATCTGCTTCTTGTCCTCGGGGACCGCGGGCGACAGCGCGATGATCTTGCCCGGGTCGAGATCCCGGTTCGGCGCGCCGTCCACGCGATGCCCGATGCCGGGCATCACCGAATCGTCCACCGTCGAATGGCAGAGCGCGCAGGTGATTCCGACACGCATCAGCTGATCGCCGGACGCGCCCGCGACGACTTCACCCTTGATTCCCACCACGGCGTTCAGCTTGAGCAGCGCGACCGTGGTGGCCGGGCTGTCGAGATCGACCGTCGACAGGATGTTCGGCGGCAGCGCATCCGCGTCCACCTTCAGCCCGACCGCCAGCGCGGTCTTCGGGCTGACAGCGGTCGAGATGACCGTGTGCATCTGCAGCATGTCGGTCCACAACGCCTCGTCGCCGAAGGTGTCGTTGCGGAACGTCTCCTTCCCTTGCGCGATCGTCGCCGGATCGTTCGCGTTGTCCTTCTTGTCGTCGTCGCACGCCGTTGGCAGCGCGCCCAAGCAAGCCAGCGCAACGAACATCCCCACGCGCGGCTGCATGCCAGAAGCAATTCCACCCCAGTACTTTCCGCCCATGACTGACCTCCCCATCCGTTCATCCCCCAGCCTAACCACGCACCGCGGCCAGCGAACCCAGGGATGCCCCGGAACCCGGTCCTGATCGAAGGTGAACCGTTGGAGCGATCGCCTGCGCGTTACTGGAAAATTCGCTGCACCGGAAGCCACGCCCACGCGATGCCGAGCGCCATCGACGCGGCGCCCACCACGGCAAACACGAACCGGGACGTGGCGGGGCGGCGTGCCAGGCGGGCGAGCGGCCAGCCCGCTGCGCCCGAGATCGCGCTCATCGCGGCGACCGAACCGAGGCCGAACAGCAGCATGAAGGACAGCCGCGCACCCGTGCTGGGCAGGTGTGTCATCACGAGCGCCGTCAGCGCGCCGCTGCCCGCCAGCCCGTGAACGGCGCCCACGATCAGCGGGCGTATCGCCCGCGGATGGCGCACGACGTGAAGGTGCCGCGCGGGGCGCGCGCGATAGATGGCGCGTGCGCCGAGGACGACCAGCATGGCCGCGACGCAGATCTCGAACACGTCGGTGAGGCGCGGTGGGATCTGCGCCGCCGCGGCCGCCACCGCCAGCGCGCAGGCGAGCAGCGCGAGCGTATGGCCCGTGCCCCACAGCGCGCCGATCAGCGCGCCGCGCTTCGGACTCGGACCGTCCGCCGCCAGAACGGACACGGCGGCCAGGTGGTCGGGCTCGAACGCGTGGCGCGCGCCCAGGCCGAGGCCGAGCGCGATCCCGATCAGCGGGTCGCCCGCCACTTCGCCGATCATCCCCGGCTCATGCGGGCGGCAGGTTCGGCATTCTCGGATCGATCGGGTTGCGCGCCTCCGCGTTGATACCGGTCGATCGGCGCGCGGTCGCCTTCGCGCTCAGACGGTCGGGCGCCGTCTTGATCCCCGCTTCCTTCTCCGAGTTGCCGCGCGCGTTGCCGCGCTTGACGCCCGCCGTGTGCGCGGACGCGGTCGGCTTCACCTGAGGTTTGCCGACGCGCACGTTGGCGACGACCTTCTCCTTGCTCTTCCCGTTGCGCTTGAACCCGAACATGGCGGTCCTCCTCCCGATCGCTTACTTGCCGAACCCGAGCATGGGCGAGTGATGCTGCTCGATCACCTTGCCGTCGCCGACGTACATGTGAACGCCGCACGGCAGACAGGGATCGAAGCTGCGCACCGTGCGCATGATGTCGATGCCCTTGAAGTTTTCCTGGCCGTTCTCCTCGAAGATCGGCAGGCCCTGCACCGCATCCTCGTAAGGACCCGGCTGGCCCATGTGGTCGCGCGGGCTCGCGTTCCATGGCGTGGGCGGGTACGGATGGTAGTTCGCGATCTTGCGGTCGCGGATCACCAGATGGTGCGACAGCACGCCGCGCACGGCTTCGTGGAAGCCACAGCCGATCGCCTCCTTGGGCACGTCGAAGTCCTGGAACACGCGGACGTCGCCGCCGCGCAAGCGCTTGAGCGCGTCCTCGACGAACTTCATCGCCATGCCGGCGGCGTAGGCGATGAAGTACGCGCGCGCGCGATCGCGCTCGATCGTGTTCGCCCACTTCGGCACCTTCCACTCCAGCTGCATCTCGCCCGAACTGGCCGTGCGGGGCAGCGTGATCGTCACGCTCTTGCCCGTCGACTTCACGTAGGGCGTGTCGACCAGCCCGGCCAGCGCCGTCGCCCACAGCCGCGCCAGCGGACCGCCGCCCGTGTCCAGCGGCAGGAACTCGCCGGTGCGCTTGTTGTACCAGCGCGGGCTCATCACCCAGCTGTACGGACCCTCCGGCAGGTTGCGCTTCTGCGGCTTCGGGATCGTCGTCTGGTTCCAGGGATGGCGCTTGTCCACCTCGTTCCCCAGCGGATCGTGCGACACGAACATCTCCTCGTTCTGCCAGTCCTCGTAGTACGAGTTGCCGAGCAGGATCCGGATCCCGAGGTTGATCTCGGTGAGATCGGTCGTCACCAGCTCGCCGTCGACGACCACGCCCGGCGTGACGTACATGGCCCGCCCCCAGTCGGTCATCCGCGCGTAGCTGTAGTCGACGACCTCCGGGTTCTGGAACGCGCCCCAGCAGCCCAGCAAGATGCGCCGGTTGCCCACCTGCTCATAGCCGGGCAGCGCCTCGTAGAAGAAGTCGAAGATGTCGTCGTTCAGCGGCACCAGCTTCTTCGCGAAGTCGATGAACTTCATCAGGCGCACCAGGTAGTCGGTGAACAGCTGGGGCGTCGGCACCGTCCCCACCCCGCCCGGATACAGCGTCGACGGGTGCACGTGGCGGCCTTCCATCAGGCAGAACATCTCGCGCGTCAGGCGGCTCATCTGCAGCGCCTCGCGGTAGATCGCGCCCTGGAACGGGTTCAGCGACCGCATGATGTCCGCGATCGTCCGGTAGCCGTGGATGTCCGCGTGCTTCGCCTCCGTCTTCTCGGCGCGCGCGAGCAGCCCCGGATTCGTCTCCTTCACCATCCGCTCGCAGAAGTCCACGAACACCAGGTTGTCCTGGAAGATGGCGTGGTCGAACATGTACTCGGCCGCTTCGCCCAGGTTGAAGATCATCTCGCCGAGGATCGGCGTCTTGATCCCGTACGCCATGTTCTGCGCGTAGACCGAACAAGTGGCGTGGTTGTCACCGCAGATGCCGCAGATGCGGCTGGTGATGAAGTGCGCGTCGCGCGGATCCTTGCCGCGCATGAACACGCTGTAGCCGCGGAACATCGACGACGTGCTCTTGCACTCGACGACCTTGCGGTTGGCGAAGTCGATCTTCGTGTAGATGCCCAGGTTGCCGATGATGCGCGTGATGGGATCCCACGCCATCTCGACCAGGCGCGTCCCCTTGCCGGATTGAAGGTCCTGCTCCGATACGGTGCTCATGGCCGTTCTCCTTGTCGCTTCACACCCGCCAGTGCGGGTCGTAGCCGGTGGTCAGCACCGGACCGTTGTGGTGCCATTCGGGTTCCTTGTTCGCGGTCGCGTTCGTGATCGAACGCAGCCCGCGGATCAACTTGCCGTAGGGCTTGATCAGCGCCGACGACACCGCCGCGCCCGGCGGTTCATCCATGAACGGCATGAACTTGTCGGGGAAGCCCGGCATCGTGCAGGCGATGCAGATGCCGCCGACGTTGGGACAGCCGCCGATGCCGGCCATCCAGCCGCGCTGCGGGACGTTGCAGTTCACGACCGGGCCCCAGCACCCCGCCCGCACGATGCACTTGGGTGAGTTGTAGTCCTGCGCGAAGTCGGCCTGCTCGTAGTAGCCGGCGCGGCTGCAGCCCTCGTGAACGGTCTTGCCGAACAGCCAGGTGGGGCGGAACTGATCGTCGAGCGGGATCATCGGCGCCTCGCCCGCCGCCTGCTGCAGCAGCCACAGCAGCGCCTCCATGAAGTTGTCCGGCTGCACCGGGCAGCCCGGGACGTTGATGATCGGCAGGCCCGCCTTCGAGCGGAAGTCGCGGCCCAGGTAGTCGGCCAGACCCATCGCGCCGGTGGGGTTGCCCGCCATCGCGTGGATGCCGCCGTAGGTCGCGCAGGTGCCGCACGCCATCACCGCCAGCGCCTTCGGCGCCAGCTCGTCGATCCAGCGATCCAGCGTCTTGGGCTGGCCGGTGGTCAGGTCGTTGCCGAACGCGCTCCAGAAACCGTCGCCGTTGATCTTCTCGTTGGGGATCGATCCCTCGATCACCAGCACGAACGGCTCCAGCTCGCCGCGCGCCGCCTGGCGGAACGCCGCCAGGAAATCCTCGCCGGTCTCGTAGGCGAGCACCTTGTTGTGCAGGTGCACCTTGGGGATCCCGGGGATCACACCGAGCACGATGTCCTCGATGCTCGGCTGCGTCGCGGCGGTGATCGACACCGTGTCCCCGTCGCAGCTCATCCCCTCCGAGATCCAGAGGATGTGCAGCTCCTTCACCCCTTTTTCGTCTGTCGCCATGTCCGGGTCCTTTCTCCTGTCTCCTGCTTCGTCGTCAGCAAATCCTGGGCAGGGGCTCCGCGTAGGGAAGATCGAGAATCCTCCGGCTTCCCAGCGGCGTCCGCACCGACACCCGTCCCGACCCGTCGTCGCTCACGTGCCCGATCGCGACCGCGTCCCGCCCCAGCGGGTGAGAGCGCATGCGCGCCAGCACGGCGTCGGCGTCCGCCGCCGGCACGAAGGCGACCAGCTTGCCCTCGTTCGCGAGCAGCATCGGATCCAGGCCGTAGAGCTCGCACGCGCCGCGCACCGGATCGCTGACGGGGATCACCCGCTCGTCGACGACGATGCCCAGCTTGCGGCGCGACGCGATCTCGACCAGCACCGCCGCCAGCCCGCCGCGGGTGGGATCGCGCATGGCGTGTGCGTCCGGACAGGCCTCGATCACGACGGCGGCCAGCTCGTGCAGGGCGGCGGTGTCGCTGCGCAGATCGCCGCCCAGCTGCAGGCCCTCGCGCGCGGCCAGGATGGTGGCGCCGTGGTCGCCGATGGTGCCCGATAGCAGGATCGCGTCGCCCGGGCGCACGCGCTGCGATGAGAGGTCGACACCGGGCGGCACGACGCCGATGCCGGACGTGTTGATGAAGATCTTGTCGCCCGCGCCGCGCCCGACCACCTTCGTGTCGCCGGTGACGATCGGTACGCCCGCCCGCGCGGCCGCCGAGCCGACCGACGTGATCACGCGCCGGAGCTCGTCCAGCGGCAGCCCCTCTTCCAGAATGAAGGCCAGCGACAGCGCCAGCGGCCGCGCGCCGCCCATCGCCAGGTCGTTGATGGTGCCGTTGACGGCCAGCTCGCCGATGTCGCCGCCGGGGAAGAACAGCGGCGTCACCACGTACGAATCGGTCGTGAAGGCGATGCGCGCGCCGCCGCCCGCGACGGACGGCGACATCGCCAGCACCGCCTGGTCGTCCAGCACCTCCAGCGCCGGGTTGCGCAAGGCCGGCACCACCATCTGTTCGATCAGCTGCGACGTCAGCAGGCCGCCGCTGCCGTGGGCCAGCAGCACGCGCTCGGTCTCCGGTTTGGGCGCCGGACACGACAGCTCGAACGCCAACGGCTCAGAGGACATCGTCTTCTCCCAGCGCGACGTGCACCTGATCCCACAGCAGGTGCAGCAGCAGGGTGTGCGTCTCCTGGATGCGATGAATCGACCAGCTCGGAACCACGAAGCAGAACTGGCACAGATCGACCATCGCCCCGCCGTCGCGCCCCGTGAACCCGATCGTCAGCGCGCCGCGCTCGCGCGCGCGCCGCAAGCCGCGGTTCACGTTCGCGGACGCGCCCGACGTCGAGATGCCCAGCACCGCGTCCTCGGCGCGTGCCAGCAGATCGATCTGCTGGACGAACACCTGCGAGAAGTCGGCGTCGTTGCCGACCGCGGTGAGCAGCGCCGCGTCGGCGGTCAGCGCCAGCGCGGGCAGCGCGCGCCGCTTCTCGACGATCGGGTGCTGGAACTCGACCGCGACGTGCTGCGCATCGCAGGCCGAGCCGCCGTTGCCCATCACCAGCAGCCGCCCGCCGCGGCCGAAGCAGTCGGCCAGCGCGCGAACGCAGGCCGCGATCCTGGCGGCCTGGGCTTCAACGAACGCGACCTTCAGCGCCGCGCTCTCTTGCGCCTTGCGCAGGATCCCTTCCAGCGCGACGTCGATCATTCCGCGGCCTCCTCGGGGACGGACCGCCCGTACTGGTAGTAGGCGGCGCACGCACCCTCGGCGGACACCATCGTCGCGCCCAGCGGCGTCCGCGGCGTGCAGGTCGTGCCGAAGGCCGGGCAGTCGCACGGCTTCTTCAAGCCGCGCAGCACCATCCCGCTGATGCAGGCCGCCGGTTCCTCGGTGGCGATCTCGTCGACCGCGAACAGCCGATCGGCGTCGTAGTCGCGGTACTCGTAGCTGATCTTGTAACCGGACTTGGGGATGGCGCCGATGCCGCGCCATTTGCGGTCCGTCACCTCGAAGACCTCGTGGATGATCTCCCGGGCGATGTAGTTGCCGTCGCGCGTGACTGTCCGCGTGTACTGGTTCTCGACCACCGCCTGCCCCGCCTCCAGCTGGCGCACCGCCATCAAGATCCCTTCCAGCAGATCGACGGGTTCGAAGCCGGTGATGACGATGGGGACGCCGTAGCGGGCGGCGATCGCCTCGTACTCGCGGTAGCCGACCACGGCGCAGACGTGACCCGGTCCCAGGAACGCCTGCACGCGGTTGCCGCGCGTCTGCAGGATGGCCGCGATCGACGGCGGCACCAGCACGTGCGACAGCAGCATCGAGAAGTTCGGCACGCGCAGGCGCCGCGCCTGCACCAGGGCCATCGCGTTTGCGGGCGCGGTGGTCTCGAACCCGATCCCCAGGAAGACGACGCTCTTGTCGGGGTTCTGGCGGGCGATGCCCACGGCGTCCAGCGGCGAATACACGACCCGGACGTCCGCGCCGCGCCCGCGCAGCGACAGCAAGTCGCCGTGCGACCCCGGGACCCGCAGCATGTCGCCGAACGACGTGAAGATGACGTCGGGACGCGCGGCGATCGCGTGCGCGCGATCGATCGTCTCCAGCGCGGTCACGCACACCGGGCAGCCGGGGCCGTGCACCAGCTCGATCTCCTCGGGCAGCATGCGGTCGATGCCGTAGCGGACGATGGAGTGCGTCTGCCCGCCGCAGACCTCCATGATCACCCACGGGCTGCGCACGACCCGCCGGATCTCGCGCAGCAGCCCGGCCGCCACCTCCGGATCGCGATATTCCTCCAGATACTTCACGGCTCCGGCTCCTCGGGCGCCCCCGCCACCTCGGCGGTCGCGCCGATCTGTTCCAGCACGCGCCAGGCGCTGGCGGCCTGCGCGCGATCGATCTTGGCGATCGCGAGCCCGACGTGGACCAGGACGAAATCGCCCGGCGCGACGTCGGGCTGGCAGGCCAGACACACGTCGCGCGTCACGCCGCCGAAGCGCACGCTGGCGTACGGCAGGCCGTCGCGCTCGCTGAGCGCGGTCACCTCGCCGGGAATTCCTAGGCACATGGCGTCCCCCCGTCCTGCCCGGTCGCGAGACGGAACGACGCGACCGCCGCCTGCCCCAGCGCCAGGCCGCCGTCGTTGCACGGAACCCGTTCGTGCCGCAGCACCTCGAAGCCCACCGCCTCCAGCTCCGCCGTCGCCAGCTCGGCGAGCAGGCGATTCTGAAAGCAGCCGCCCGACAGCGCCACGGTGCCGGGCGCGCCGCCCTCGCGGGCGTAACCGCAGGTGGCCGCGATGGCGCGCGCCAGCGTCCGATGGAACCGGGCGGCGACCACCGCGGCGCCGACGTTCGCGCGCAGGTCGGCGGCGATCGCGCGCACCGTCGGGCGCAGGTCGACCTGTAGCGGCGCGTCGTCCTGGTAGGAGAAACCGAACTCGTAGGCCTCGTGTCCGTCGCCCGGGGCGGCGGCCGCCTCCAGCTCGATGGCCGCCTGACCGTCGTAGCTGACCTCCTGGCGAATCCCGCACAGCGCCGCGATCGCGTCGAACCAGCGTCCCGCCCCGGAGGCGCGGGGCGACAGGCGCGGCCGCGCCCACAGCCATTCCAGCGCGCGCAGGCGCTGGGGCGCGATGTGCTGGAGGAGATCGAGACCCTCGCCGGCATCCAGCAGCGCGGCGACGGCAACGCGCCACGGCGCCTTCACCGCCGCTTCGCCGCCCAGCAACGCCAGCGGACGCAGATGAGCGACACGACGAAAGGTGCTCAGGTCGGCGACCAGGAATTCGCTGCCCCATAGCGTCCCGTCGGTGCCCAGCCCGGTGCCGTCGAACGCCACGCCCAGGACCGCTTCGGTGCGGCCGTGCTCGGCCAGGCAGGCCGCGACGTGCGCGTGATGATGCTGAACGGCGATGCACGGCAACCGGGCGTCGCGCGCCCAGCGCGTCGAACGGTAGTCGGGGTGAAGATCGTGGGCGATGAACTCCGGCTTGCTCCCCGCGAGCGCCTCCAGCCGCGCCACCGCCTCCTCGAAGAATGCGAAGCCGTCGGCGTCGGCGAGATCGCCGATGTGTTGCGACAGGATCGCCTGTCGGCCGCGCGTCACGCACACGGTCGCTTTCAGCTCGCCGCCCACGGCCAGCACGCACGGCCCGTCGTTGGGCAACGTCACGGCGTCGGGAACGAAGCCGCGCGCGCGGCGCATGACCCGCGCGCGGCCCGCCACCACGCGCACCACCGAATCGTCGGCGCGCGCGTGAATGTCGCGATCGTGGACCAGGAAGGCATCGGCCACGCCCGCGAGCCGCCGCTGCGCCTCGGTGTTGTCGCAGGCGATCGGCTCCTCGGACAGGTTGCCGCTGGTCATCACCAGGTAGCGCGGACCGTCGGTGAACAGCAGGTGCTGCAGCGGCGTCGACGGAAGGAACACGCCCAGCTCCTGCAGCCAGGGCGCGACGTTCACGGCGATCGGCCCGCCGCGGCGCGCCCGCGCGAGCACGATCGGCCGGGAGGGCGACGTCAGCGCGCGCTCCTCGTCCGCGTCGACGTGCACGATGCGCTGCAGGTCGGCGAGCGAACGCGCCATCACCGCCAGGGGTCTGTCGGGACGCTGCTTGCGCGCCCGCAGATCGGCCACCGCGCCGGCGTTGGTCGCGTCGACCGCCAGCAAGAAACCGCCCGCGCCCTTGACCGCGACGATCCGGCCTCGACGCAGGAGACGAACGGCCCGGGCAAGCGCCGCCTCCCCCAGGGCCGGCGGCGCGCCGCGCGCCACGAACGCCAGCTGCGGGCCGCACGCGGGACAGGCGTTCGGCTCGGCATGAAACCGGCGGTCGGTCGGATCGTCGTATTCACGCCGGCATTCGGGACACAGCGCGAACGAAGACATCGTCGTCGACTGGCGGTCGTACGGCACCGCGCGCACGATCGTGAAACGCGGTCCGCATGACGTGCAGTTGATGAACGGATAGCGGTAGCGGCGATCGTTCGCGTCGTAGAGCTCCGCGATGCACGCGTCGCACGGGGCCAGATCTGCGGGAATCGACGCATGCGCCTGCGCGCCGAGGTGCGCGCTGGGGACGATGCGGAATTCGCGCTCGCCCACCGGCGCCAGCGGCGTGCTCTCGACCGATTCGATGCGGGCGATGGGCGGCGCGATGCTGTGCAGCTCGGCGACAAAGCGCGCGATCGCGTCGGCGCTGCCTTCGATCTCGATGTCGACGCCGTCGTCGTCGTTCCGCACGAAGCCGGTCAGCGACAGGCGCATCGCGAAGCGGCAGATCGCGGGGCGAAAGCCGACGCCCTGGACGGTGCCGCTGACGTGCACCCCACGCCGAACTC
>Ga0207701_10006369_pt1 | contig 11786 bp, 10 predicted proteins | sample KBSSwiSSwithPhiX_FD_184294 | JGI IMG/M metagenome (GOLD analysis project Ga0207701, IMG submission 184294) | Switchgrass rhizosphere bulk soil microbial communities from Kellogg Biological Station, Michigan, USA, with PhiX - S5 (SPAdes) (version 2) | ecosystem: Environmental > Terrestrial >...
CGTCGCCAGGGGGCAGGTCACTGTCCGGTACAGCGATGACCATGGGCAGCCGAAGGTCGAGTCCGAACAGATGAAGCTGCCGCCCGACCTGGCGAACGGCCTGGTGTTGACGCTCTTGAAAAACGCGAGGCCGGATGCATTACCCGGGAGCGTCGGTTTCATTGCCGCCACGCCGAAGCCGCGTCTCGTGAAGCTCGCGTTGTCGACCGCGGGAGAGGAGTCATTCAGCACTGGCGGGACACCGCGCAAGGCAACGCACTACGTGCTCAAGGTGGAGATTGGCGGCATTTCGGGTCTGGTTCAGTCGACCTCGTCGAGCGGAGCCCCTGCAGGCCCGGAGATGACGTCGCCGTTTGGCTTGAAGCGCGAACCGTGGCAAGGGCAGTCCCACGTGCGCTCGGCCGTGTTCCACGCCACCGTACAACCCATGTGGGTACAGATCGCCGATCGCATCGTCACCGCTCCGGCGGGATCGCGATACGCGGCCACCTTCGCGCCGTTTCGCTCGAGGACCCTTCCCTGTCCGCGCCTCACCTCCCGGAGCGAACGCCCATCGGCGCCGGCGAAGCGGTCGCGCATCATGTAATACGGGTAATCGACGTTCTCCTTGACGTAATCCCACAAACCACGGGTGAGAGCCTTGCGAGCCGGATCGAACAGGTCGGTCCACGGGTTCGGCCGCTCCAGGATCGCATCCGCGATCATCATGCCGGCAAGGGTGCCGAACGTGAGGCCGTTGCCCGCGTATCCTGTCGCGGAGTACTGATGGTCCACATTTCGGCCGATGTACGGGAGACCATCTGGTGTCTCGATAACCTGGCCCGACCAGCGGTGTGTCAGCTCGATGCCCGGCAGGATGCCACGGAGGTGTTCCTCCAGCTGACGGTAGCAGGCGATCGTATTCTCCTCTTGACCGGTCTTGTGATCGTTGCCGCCGTAGATCACGACGTCGTAGTCTCGATGCGGTTCCACGCGAAGGTAGTGATACGGACTCGACGTATCCCACCACAACGCATCGGCGATGCGGCCCTTCTCGACCCGGCCGGCGACGACATAGCTGGTGTAGAGCGCCAGCTTCGTCTGGAAGAGCGTCGCTGCCGTCATGCCCTCCAGGCCGACGAGCGGATTGTGCGTGGCAATGACGATGTCCTCGCAGGTGACGGTGTGACCGTTGACGACGGCGCGCGGTCCGTCACTAAACTCGCCGGCTTCGGCGTGCTCGTGGATTTGGCCGCCGAGTCCCACGATGGCTTTGGCCAGGCCCGCAAGGTACTTCCGCGGATGAAGACGGGCCTGGTTCGCGAAGCGCACGCCAGGCCGCTCGATGAGCGGACTCGACTCGACGTACTCCGCATCGAAGCCCAAATCAGCGGCGAGGCGTGCTTCCTCTTCGAGTCCATCTTTCACACTCGCGCCGTCGATCGGGGCGTGAAGATAACCATCGACCCATTCGAATCCGGCGTCGATGCTGTTCTCGCGAATGGTGTCGTCGATGTGCGCGATCGCCGCCAGCCCGGCATCCCAGACGGCCTGCGCGTGGGTACGCCCGAACCGCTTCACCAGGTCGCTGAGGCGCCTATCCGTGACCATGGTGAGATGCGCGCTGGTATGCCCCGTATCCGTGCTGGCGCACCGGCCGCGATCGACGACCACGACACGTGTGCCCGCCTTTGCCAGGCCGTGGGCGGCGGTCAGGCCGGTGATACCCGCGCCAACGACGAGAACATCGGTCTCGATGTCCTCGTCCACCCTGGCAAACTGCGGAAAGGAAGCCGACGTCGACCAGTACGGGGTGGTGTCGCTCGTTGTCGAAGCCATTGCGATGCCTCCGCTGACGCCCCTCCTCCAGCCTACCGACGCCGCGCCTTCGACGCGCCGCGCCGGGCCGCGGCGGTGGCTGCCCCAACCGGTTGAGCGTCCTCGTCGCCTTCCGGATGCGCGACGTCGGCTGCGCTCTGGTTGATGCCGCCTTCGGCGAGCGCCGACAGCTTCTTGTCAGCCGCTTTTTCCTCGTCCAGGTTCTGCTGCAGGAGCGTGGTGGCTTCCGTGTGTCCCATCGCTTCCGCCCAGGCGATCAACGTGCCGTAGGCGGCCATTTCGTAGTGTTCGGCGCGCTGGCCGGCGGCGATCAGGCAGGCATCCATCGTCGTCTCATCGAACTCCTCTTCCATGATCGACTTGCCCTCTTCGATGATGCCGGCGATGCCGTCACAGTGCTTGCCGCGTGCCCGCTCGTCGAGGCTTTCGAACACCTGTTCCAGGCGCTCGATCTGGCCCCGCGTCTCTTCGAGGTGGGTTTCAAAGGCGTCACGAAGATCCGGATTGGATGCCGCTTTCGCCAGTTTCGCGAGCGCTTTCGTCAGCTGCTTCTCGGCATCGTAGGTGTCGCGCAGTTCGTCGATGAATGCGTCGTGCAGCGTTCCAGCTTCGGCCATTGTTCTTCTCCTTGTGTTGTGTTTGTAATGCCGCCCGGGTTAGACACGAGCCGGATCGGTTTCTCTCGTGAAGTGCCGGTGTTTGGCGATCGCCGCGACGAAATCGCCGGCCCCGGCGCCGGCATCCGCGGCGAAGATGAGTCCCGTGTCCTGCTTGTCGTCGGCGAGGTTCGCCGGAATGCCGGCTGCGTCGAGCAACATCCGGCTCGCGCCGACAATCAATATCGGCTTGCAGTGGCGGTACTGATCCTTGATGAATTCCAGCGTGCGTCCATCGGCCCGAAGCGCCTCTGCCGCGGCCTTGCCGTCCGGCAGGACCACGGCGTCGTAGAGCACGGCAGGTGCGGCTTCCAGGCTGACGTCCACCTCGATCGCCTCTCCGCTGGCCGGCTGCACCGAGCCGAGCGTCTGTGACACGAACCGCGGCACCGCGCCCTCGCCGGTCAATCGGTCGACGAGTTCAACGAGCCCCTCACGCTCGCAGCCGTCCGCGACGAGGATCGCCACGCGCCGGGTACGAATACTGCCGTCCCCCGGCCGCGCGAAGAGCGACAGCGCAGGAGAGGCTGTCACCTCCGGCGTGACGTCTTCGGTCAAGACCTTCGGCATCGCCGCAGGCATTTCGCGGATGCCCAATCCGGCGGCCACGGCTTCAGCCAACTCAGGCGCGACATTGATCAAACCCGAGACCATCCGTTCGCGAACAGCAGGCGTCTGCACCTTCGAGAGCTCGAACCGAAAGGCGTTGATGATGTGCTGCTTCTCGACCTCGCTCTGGCTGTTCCAGAAGAGCGTGGCCTGCGAGTAATGATCGGCAAAGCGTTCGGCCTTGCCTCGCACCTTGCAGTCGTCCTCGTCGCGACGCTCCGCGAACGAGACGAAGCCCCTGGCACCGGCTTGGAACGGGCAGCCGCCACCGAGCGAGTTGGGCTCGTACGAGACGCGGCCGCGATGGATGGCCTGACGATGCATCCCCTCGCGCTGGTTGTTGTGTACCTGCGCGACTGGCGCATTGATCGGGATCTCGTGGAAGTTCGGCCCGCCGAGCCGGGAGATCTGCGTGTCGACGTACGAGTGAATGCGCCCTGCCAGCAACGGGTCGTTCGAGAAGTCGATGCCGGGCACGACATGCGCGACGCAGAAGGCCACCTGCTCGGTCTCGGCGAAGAAGTTGTCCGGGTTGCGGTTCAGGACGAGCCTGCCAACCGGGACGAGGGGCACGAGTTCCTCCGGGACGATCTTCGTGGCGTCGAGGACGTCGAACGTGAAGGCCTCCGCCTGTTCCTCGGTGAAGATCTGCACACCCAGCTCGTACTCTGGATACGCGCCCGCCTCAATCGCTTCCCACAGATCCCGGCGGTGGAAATCGGAGTCGGCGCCGGAGATCTTGACCGCCTCGTCCCACACCAGCGAATGCGTGCCGGCCTTCGGATTCCAATGGAACTTGACGAAGTGCGACTCGCCGTCGGCGTTGACCAGGCGGTAGGTGTGCACGCCAAAGCCCTGCATGGTGCGATAGCTGCGCGGGATCGCCCGGTCCGACATCGCCCACATCAACATGTGGGTGATCTCGGGCATCAGCGACGCGAAGTCCCAGAACGTGTCATGCGCCGTCCCCGCCTGCGGCATCGCGAAGTGCGGTTCGGGCTTCGCCGCGTGCACCAGGTCCGGGAACTTCATCGCATCCTGGATGAAGAAAACGGGGATGTTGTTGCCGACCAGGTCCCAGTTGCCTTCGTCGGTATAGAACTTCACGGCGAAGCCGCGGACATCCCTCGCGGTGTCGGTTGAGCCCCGCTCTCCAAGCACGGTTGAGAAGCGCACGAACACCGGCGTCTGTTTGCCGGCTTCCGCGAAGACCGAGGCGCGGGTGTAATCGGTCAGTGCCTTCGTGCATTCGAAATAGCCATGCGCAGCCGATCCTCGCGCGTGCACGATCCGCTCGGGAATCCGTTCGTGATCGAAGTGGGTGATCTTCTCGCGGAGGATGAAATCCTCGAGCAGCGTCGGGCCGCGCAGGCCCGCTTTGAGCGAGCTCTGGTTGTCGGCGATCGGCACACCCTGGTTGGTCGTGATCGCACGGCTGGTCGAGTCGACGCGAACGCGGTCGAGCGGTCCGACGGTGGGGTTCTGGCCGATATGCGGCCCTCCACTGCCGACCTTTTCGGAGCCGTTCGTCTCGCTGACCGTACTCGCACCGGCGATCGGGTCGCGCGGCTTCACGGACGCCCCTTCGGGCGGCGCCATCACTGCATCGGGGTCGAACTCCGCGGCCTTGTTGGGGTTGAACGGAAAGGCCGACGCGAGGTCCTGGGTGGCCGCGGCCTTTTCCGCCAGGATGTCGCCAGCTGCTCTACCGGGCTTCGCCGGGCCGCTCACGGTTGCGCGGCTGTTCCGTGCGGTGCGTTTCGCCGTGCTGTTCTTCGATCGAGACGATTTCGCCATGAGATCCGTTGCTATGAGTGAGAGGGATGAGGAGCTCCATGTGCTGCGGTCGGAGCGCCAGGTTTCATGACGACCTTGACACACGCGTCGTCCTTGTCCCGGAACGTCCGGTACATGTCGGGCGCGTCTTCGAGGCCAATGCGGTGGGTGATGATGAACGACGGGTCGATCTCGCCGCGCTCGATGCGCTCCAGCAGTGCCGGCATGTACTTGTGCATGTGCGTCTGGCCCATCTTGAGCGTGAGACCTTTCGCGAACGCCGCGCCCAGCGGAAACTTGTCGAGCCACCCGCCGTAAACGCCCGGGATCGACACAGTGCCGCCCTTGCGGCATGCGCTGATCGCCTGGCGAAGCGCGTGCGGACGGTCCGTTGCCAGGAACATGGACGTTTTGGCGCGGTCGTACCAGGCATCGAGCGTCGTCCCGTGCGCTTCGAGACCGACGGCGTCGATGCAGGAGTCCGGCCCCTGGCCACCGGTCATCTCGCGCAGCGCCTCGAGGATATCCACCTCGGAGTAGTTCAGGGCGTCGGCCCCGCCCTCTGACGAGGCGAGGTCGAGCCGTTCCTTGAACCGATCGATCGCGATGACCCGTTCGGCGCCGAGCATGAACGCGCTCTTGATCGCGAACTGCCCGACCGGACCGCAGCCCCAGACCGCCACCGTGTCGCCGGGTTTGATCTGGCAGTTGTCGGCGGCCATGTAGCCGGTGGGAAAAATGTCCGAGAGGAACAGGACCTGTTCGTCGGTGAGGCTGTCTGGCACCTTCAAGGGACCGACATCTGCGAAGGGGACGCGCGCGTATTCGGCCTGGCCACCGGGATAGCCGCCGTACATGTGTGAATACCCGAAGAGACCCGACGCGGAATAGCCGTAGAGCTTTTCCGCCATCCACGCGTTCGGATTCGAGTTGTCGCAGAGCGACCACAGTTGCTGCTTGCAGAAGTAGCACCGGCCGCATGCGATGGTGAACGGGACCACCACGCGGTCGCCGACCTTCAACCGCGTATTCTCCTTGCCGACCTCGACGACCTCGCCCATGAACTCATGTCCCAGGACGTCGCCTTTCTGCATCGTCGGGATGTAACCGTCGTAGATATGCAGGTCCGATCCACAGATCGCCGTCGTGGTGACCTTGATGATGGCGTCGCGCGGATTGAGAATCGCGGGGTCCGGAACGGTCTCGACGCGAATCGTCTCTTTGCCTTCCCAGCACACGGCTCGCATCGTCACTCCTTGGGGGTAGAAGCCGCCCTGGGAATTTCGCCGGCCTCGAGGCGCTGCTTGAAGTGCCGCAAGTCCTCCCGAATCATCTGTGACGGCTCACGACCGAAGAGCGAGGCAACGAGCGCACCGGCCTTTCCCGCGGGCGGCGCGTAGTGCAGGTGCACGTCGACCTGCGTGCTCTGTCCGCCGCGGACCGTCTCGAAGTTCACCGATCCCGCTGTGTCGACATCCGAGTTGGGCAGCGATCGCCACGCGAGGACGTGGTTCTCGACCTCGTCGATGATTTCCGCGTCCCATTCCACCCGCAGGCCCGCGGGCCCGGCGGCGACCCAGTGTGAACGCCCGTTGGAACCTTCCGTCACACGCTCGAGGTGCGACATGATGCTCGGCAGGCGATCGAGGCGCCTCCAGAAACGGAAGACGTCGGCCACGGGAACTTCGAGGCGAACGGATTCGCGAACGCGCATGCCGTTGTCGGCGAGAGCGGTCTTCGTACGATTCGCCCTGGCCGCGCCATTCGCACCCGGCCAACGTCCCATGACAGCTCGATACAGCAGTGGTGCCGATGATGCCGCAAGGCAAGCGCCCATTGCCGACCGGCGGGAAGCGCCGAGAAGCAGGAGCGCAGCTCCCGACCCGAAGGCGCACCACGCTTCAGCATCCGTTGGAATGAAGGAGCGATCTCGCAGCGCGATAGTCATAGTGACTGCGCATGGAGCACTTTGCGTACCACCGATGTTCTGTTACCGCCGAGGCACGCCGTTCAGTGTCGGGCGTGCGCCGTCCATCGACGCAGCCTCGCGCATCGGCTCGGCGATCCACGCGAGCAGCCGGTCCACGGTCCAGCAGTTCACGATGCGGTCCGCGGGAATGCCGGCAAGCCGCGCGTGAGCAATGGCCGTTTCCGCGTAGGCCAGTTGGTTCGTGGTGTGAGCATCGCTGTCGAGCGCAAAGAGGCATCCGGCGTCCAGGGCCTGGCGCGCGAGAGCGTAGTCGACGTCCTGGCGAGACGGATCGCCGTCGATCTCCACCGCGATACCTCTGCGCGCTGCCTGGGTGAAGACCCTCTCCCATTCCGCGATAACGCCCGCTCGAGAGCCCGTGATCCGGCCCCTCGGATGAGCCAGGATGCGAACAGCGGAGTGTTCGAGCGTTCGGAGCATCCGCTGCGTTTGATCGTCGTTCTTCCGAAGGCGGGAATGGGGAGCAGCCAGGACGATGTCGAAGGCGGCAGCCTCTGTCGTCAGAAGGTCGAGGTCACCGTCGATGCCTATGTTGGCCTCCACCCCGTGCAAGAGTCGGAATGCGTCTCCATATTCCGCATTGACCGCATCGATCGCCAGACGCTGTTCCGCGGCTTCCTGCATCGACATCCCACCCGCGATCTTCAGACCATGAGAATGATCGGTCACTGCCGCATAACGGTAGCCGCGCGCCTGGCAGGCCCGCGCGATGGCGGCCACCGTTGGACTGCCGTCGCTCCACTCCGAATGCATCTGCAAGTCGCCGAGATACAGGTCCAGAGTGGGTCCGCCGAGTATCGGATCGGCGAGGATGCGGAGCACCTCTGCCCGGCTGAGAAAGTGCCCGCGCAGACTCCGGCGCCGTTCAATGTCTTCGCGGCGTCCGCTCGCGTCGATCGCGCGCTCGACCGTGGGAGAACCGCCGCTGTCGAGCACTTCCAGGATGACTCGCGCGGAAGCCGGGCCGTTCCCCGGATCCTGGGGAGGCCGTTGTCATGCTCGCGGACGAGATCGACGAGCGACGTCTCGAGACCAAGGATCGCCGCCGCCGCTCGCTTGTACCCGAACATCTTCGGCTGCGTACCTTGAGCGTAGGCCAGGTCTCGCAAGTAGCCGCCGACCACGGCATTGACGTCCTGCGTGGCCGGCTCGAAATTCTTCATCGGTCCTGGGCCGCCTTCTGACGACGCCGTTTCCCGAACTGCAACCGGGCCGAGGTGGTGAGGTTGCCCTTCAGGACTGTTTCAATCTGTTTCAGCACGTGCTCGTTTTCTTCGGGTGTGTTCGACACGATGCAATCGGAGGGCGCGAAGATCTTGAGCCCGCGCATGTACGCATCGTTCGCCGTGAAGAGCACGCAGATATTGCCCGCAATTCCAGTGAGGATGACCCGCCGGATGTGGAGTGCCGCGAGCAGCGTATCGAGCGTCGTATCGAAGAACCCCGAATGCTTCGGCTTGAGGACGAAGTAGTCGTTCTTTGTGGGGCGCAGCCTCCGCGACACGCGGCGTCCTGGAGACGATCGCGCGGTGCAATGGGCCACCGTCTGACGGAAGTCGGACCGCCATTTTCCGAAATTGTCGTTGACGTAGATGCAGGGTATTCCCGCAGCCGCGGCGCGGCGCTTCAGTGCTGCCAACTTCACGGCCATTGGCTCCGCCTGAGCCACCAGGCTGTCGGAATCCTCGAAGTCGAGATCGTTGATCACGTCGATGAGGAAGAGCGCCGTCGCCGCCACGGGCACCCGGACATGTCGAGCATGCGCGCCAGTCATCGGCACCTATCGTGGGCATTTCACGTACCAGGAAGCGGGAGCTCCGGATCGTCTTCGGGAGGTGAGTAGCCCTCCGGCGCAGTCAGCTGAGCCACTGCATGTGGGCGACGTCACCCGGTTCGTCTCCCCAAAGCTGACCGCGGGCAACAGACGACGAAGTCGCTCCCGCAAAGCTATGGGGCCTACGCGAAGATCTACACGGATCTGAAGTACGGCGCTGCCCGCAAGGTCGAACTCGCTTCGAACAGCCATATTCTGTGGAGCGTCAGCGCGAACGACGTCTACGGCGAGCCCGCGACCGAGCTCAGCGCGCCGGAGCAGTACTACTTCACGCTCCCGACGTTCGCCGAACAGGGATTCGGCGAGGAACTCGAGAAGGCCGTAGACCTCTCGACGCACCCGGTGATCGGGCAGTTCCCGGCGCGGAGGCGGAGGGCGGGGGTCGTACATCAGCCTGCGCCTGCGTCCCGGATCGGGGAGCGGAGACGGAGAGGCCGTGCTCGAAGGCGACTTTCCACGGACCCAGGGCTACCTGAGCGGCTCGAAGTGGTTTGCTGTGCCTCGATTCTCGAACAAGACCCAGGCCACCGTCGCGGTCAGGCTCGTGAAGCAGGGCGAACGACTGCAGGTCTTCCTGGACAAAGCGAAGGTGTTCGAGTCCGACAAGGCCATTCCCGCCGGGTTCCTGTTCGACCAGCTGTCATTGAACCAGGGCGGCACGTTCGACGCGAACGACCGGATGTTCATCGGCAACCTGGCGATTCTGCGGAATTGACTGCCGGCCCGCGTACCCTCTCACGTGAGTCCGACGAGTCGGGCGCCCCCGCGAATGAGGGTCTGGTCGTCATGGCCGAAGGGGAACGCGGTGAAAAAGTCCGCCAGGCAGTAGCGCGGGGAGATGTGCCGTGCGGCGGCAACCTGTGCGCGCGCGTGCTCAATCGACCCCGCCAGCGCCAGGCAACACGCGGCGATCGCGTGAATGTGAGGAAATGCATTGGGGCGCGCAGCCGCCTTGACCGCCCAGCTCGCGGCCTCCTCGAAGCGCCGCAGGCGGAGGAGCGCCATCGCCCGCGTGGCGAGCATGCCGAACAGCATCGGGTCGAACGGGCTGAGGTGGCGCGAGTAGTCGGCCGCGCTGATGGCCGCGTGGGCGTCCCCGACAATCGAGTGAACGAAGGAGAGGTTGTAGTGGCCGAGCGCGAAGTTCGGGCTCAGTTCGATCGACCGCGTGAGCGCGCTGATCGATTCGTCGGGCTGACCCCGCAGCATGAGCGCCCGTCCCATCGCCCAGTGGACAGCGGGGTCGCGCTCGTCGGCCATGAGCCCCTGCGCCGCGGCTCGATACGCCTGCTCCATGCCCGCCGCTCGATCGCTCCAGTTTTGGAAGGCATCGTGGAAATGCGTGAACGAGAGTCCCGCGTACGCACGCGAGAAGGTCGGATCCAGGCGGAGCGCCGTCTCGAAGAAGTGTCGGGCGTGCTCGTTGTCGGCCTGGCGGTACTGGTGCATGTGCCAGAGGCCCCGATGGTGTGCGCCCCACGCATCCAACGAGCTGGGTGGCTTCAGGATGGCCCGATTCCGTTCGAGGGTTTCGATCTCGCTGGCGATCGACGCGACAATCCGATTGCCGATCTCGTCGAGGACCACTAAGGCATTGTCGAATGTGCGGTCGAAGATCTCGGCCCAGACGATCCGCGCGCTGCGCGTTTCGGCCAGCTCCACGGTCACCGTCAGTCGTGCCCCCTGCACGCGTGTCGAGCCGCTCACGACGTAGTCCACATTCAGGCGGCGACCCGCCTCTTCTGCGCCGACGCCTCGCTCGTGCAGGGCGAAAACCGTGCCCTGCGCAATCACGAACACGCAGCGCAGCTTGGCTAGCCGGGTGATCACGTCATCCGCGAGGGCATCGGCAGCGCCACCTCGAGCCTGCCGGGCCGATGAGCGGTCGATGAACGGCATGACCGCAATGGAGGCGCGACCACGACCAGCGGTGTCGGCGCCCGGTTCGTTGGGCTCCTGAATCACCATGCCCGTCGCCGTGCGCGCGGCACGCCAGGCCGTGCGAATCGAAGTGCTGTCGAGGCCTTCGCGTTCGAAGAGATCGATGGTCGTCGCCAGGTGGGCTTCGGCTTCGCGAATCTCTCCGCTTCGCGCGAGCGCCTTGAAGAGGCTCTCGTGCGCCCGTTGATCGAACGGCGCGAGCTCGAGCCACGTGTCGAGGTACACGAGCGCCTGGTCATCGGGGCCGCGCGTGACGAGCTGCTCGAGCACCGCAGTGCGACAGCTGCGAAGCCGACGACGCTGTGCAGTCAGCCAGGCGGTAAACATCGGGCTGCCGTCAATGGCCAGGCTTTCGAGGAATTCCCCCTTGAACAATGCCGCGAGCGCCCCGAGTCGCTCCGGAGGCAGCGTCTCGATGCCGGCCTCGGCGGCCCGCAGGACGTCGAGCACGTCGAACAGGCACTGCGACAGATCCAGCTGAATGGTGTCCGCCTGGGTGAGCACTCGCTGGCACGCACGGTCGTCGAGCAGGCCACGGATCTTGCTCAGGCACCATCGCAGTTCGCCGCGCGGATCGTTGGGGACGTCCCACAACAGTTCGCACAGCGGGCCTCTGGCGACGGGCTTCTGCGCCAGCGCCAGGTACCCGAGCAGCGCGCGCACCTTGCGCGAGGCGGGAAGCTCGACGGGGCGGCCTCCTCGAGACACCCGCAGCGGGCCGAGCATGTGGATTTCGAGCGGGGCTCTGACGCGTTGGACGGCGCGCTGTGCAGCGCCCGAAACGACCATGTTGAATCCGTGATTGTGCCTTGGCGATCGGCGGATCGACAAGGGCGGCCCGAAGCCCGTCCGTCATCAGATTCCACGCGCGATTCCACGGCGGCTCCCACGGCGGCTTCCACGTGAGCGCCGTAGATTCGCCCTGTCGCGCCGGCTGGCCGGGAACAACGCCAGCCCCGTGGACGCGGGTCGACCCATGGTGGGACGAGCCTCGTCGGCGCACTTAAAGGAAGGAGCGCCGATCTCCGGCGCTCCGGTAGGAGGACGCGTTGAAGACCATCGCTTCTATGATTGTCGCCGCCGGCCTGGCCCTAGCCGCTGCCAGTGCTGCAATTGGCGCCGACCATCCACACGCCGGTCAAAACCTCAAGGACGCGAACTG
>Ga0207701_10006372_pt1 | contig 11784 bp, 8 predicted proteins | sample KBSSwiSSwithPhiX_FD_184294 | JGI IMG/M metagenome (GOLD analysis project Ga0207701, IMG submission 184294) | Switchgrass rhizosphere bulk soil microbial communities from Kellogg Biological Station, Michigan, USA, with PhiX - S5 (SPAdes) (version 2) | ecosystem: Environmental > Terrestrial > Soil...
TTTTTCGAGCATCCGGATTTTTACGATCGATTGCAAAACGCGCGGCGCGAAGGCGGCTACAAACCGGTGGAGCTGATCAACGATACGTTTCAAATTGTCCAGAACGTGATTACGATGGTTTCCTTTGCGGTGCTCATGCTGCGCTTCAGTCCGTGGCTCGTGCTGATACTCCTGGCGACGAGCATTCCTTCATTCATTGCCGAGACGCGCTTTTCCGAGCAAGGATTTCGTTTGCTGACCCGGCGCGCGCCTGAGACGCGGCAGATCAACTATCTGGCACGGCTGCTGACCGAGGATACTGCCGCCAAGGAGATCAAGCTTTTTAATCTCGGCGACACTTTGCTCGGCCGCTACATCACTTTATTCGATAAATTCTTCCAAGAAGACAAGTCGCTCGCAGTGCGCCGGGCCGGGGTCGGCTTTGCCTTAGGGCTGGTGGCCACCCTCGGATTCTACGGTTCCTACGCCTGGATCGTTTGGCGCACCGTCCAGGCGACGATCTCGCTCGGTGATATGACTCTGTACCTGACGATTTTTCGCCAAGGGCAAACGACCTTTCAATCGATTCTCGCAGGCATCGGCAATATTTACGAAAACAATCTGTTCATGGCGCACTACTTCGAGTTTCTTGATCTAAAACCGCGGCTCGAAGGCGGCACGGCGCGCAGGAAATTGCCGGCATCGGTTTCGCAGGGCGTCGAGTTCCGTGGCGTGGGATTTCGTTATCCCGATAACGACGACTGGGTGCTGCGCGGAATCAATTTGACGATGCGTCCCGGGGAAAAAATCGCGCTCGTCGGCCACAATGGTGCGGGCAAAACCACACTGATCAAGCTCCTGGCCCGGCTTTATGATCCCACCGAAGGCGTCATTCTTTTCGACGGCATCGATATTCGAGAGGTCGATCCGCTCGATCTGCGCCAGAAGATCGGCGTCATCTTCCAAGATTTTGTGCGCTATCATCTGGCGGCGAGAGAAAACATTGGCTTTGGCCAGGTCCAAGCAGCGGACCAGATGGAAAAAGTGATCGGATCTGCGCGTAAGAGCGGCGCTGAGGCGATCATTGAAAAACTCCCGGACGGTTATGAAACAACGCTCGGTCGCTGGTTTCACGGAGGACATGAGCTGTCGCTCGGTCAATGGCAGAGAATCGCGCTGGCGCGCGCCTTCATGCGCGATGCGGAGATTTTGGTACTCGACGAGCCCACCGCATCCTTGGATGCGCAAACGGAATATGAGATTTTTCAACGCTTCAAAGAGCTGACGGAAGGCAAGATGGCGATTTTGATTTCGCATCGATTTTCCACGGTTCGAATGGCCGACCGGATCGTCGTGATCGACTCCGGGCGGATAGCGGAGATGGGCAGCCATGAGGAGCTTCTCCGGATCGAAGGAATTTACGCTCGATTGTTCAGCATGCAGGCCGAAGGATATCGCTAGCATGTCATCCTTTGTTTTTTTAAAAAGCATGGTTGGGACGATCCGGAATGTGCGTCGGCAGAGAGCGCATGCCATGCGCCCTACAAAAACTCCCTACGTACCCGGCCGCGTAAGGCCGTCGTCGGGGAAGAGCCATCAAAGAGTATGCGAATGAACTGTTACCATTTTTTGATTTCGATGTTGCTGGCATTTTTTTTGTTCTGGAACTCCGGCGCGTTAAATGCGGAGCCATTTCGCGTCGGGTTCCCGTCACTTGCGACTGGTTTTGCGCCCTCGTGGGTGGCGGCGGATAAAGGAATATGGAAGAAGCACGGCCTGGATGTCGAATTGATTTTTTTGCGCGGTGGTTCACGTACGGTATCGGCATTGCTCGGCGACAGCGTTGATTTCATCATCGGCTCGGATCTCGGTGTAACCACGGCGATTCTGCAGGGAGCGGCGCTGACGCGAGTCGGCACGACCACCAATACTCTGGGTTATTCGATGGTCACGCAACCCGGCATCAAAACGGTGCGCGATCTGAAGGGCAAAGTCATCGGTATTACACCCGGCCGCGACGCCGCCTATGCGCGGGTCGTTAAGTTATTGCGCGACAACGGCATGGATGCGAGCAAAGACGTGACGTTCCTGTCGGTTGGGGATGGCGGACCGGCCGCTCGAGTGGCGGCGCTCTCGAGCGGCGTTATTCATGCAACCATGTTCACGCCGCCGTCGGATATGATTTCAGAGAAGGCCGGTATGCATATTCTCACGAAAATCGATGTAGCCAACATCGGCGGGGGACTCAACACCTCGACCGCAGCGGTGCAGAAGAAGCGCGCGCAACTGTTACGTTTCTTGCGCGGCTATATGGAGGCGATTCAGTATTTGAAATCGCACAAAGACGAAAGCCTAAAGATATTTGCCAAATACGTGCGTAATCCGGATCTCAACATCATGGCCTATTTGTACGATGAGATTTCGATGCGCGCCGAACCAAGCTTGCGTCCGCAGACCGACGCGGTGCGCGCGCTACTGGATTTGGCGGCGTTGGATTTTCCTCAAGCCAAGCGCTTGAGCGAGAAAGATAACTGGGATCTGAGCCTGCTCGACGAAATCCAAAAATCAGGATTCTTGGAGCAGCTTTACCGTTAGCGCCGGAATGTCGTTGTCGAATCAGGGCGTACGCCCCTACAACACATACTGCTGCTCCGCGATTGGCTATTGATCGGGCGCGCTAAGATTTCTTTTCGTAGAGACTCGGGCTCATTCGGGAAGTGACGCCTTCCTGTTTAAGAATCGCCTCGTACTCTGCGCGAATAAACGGATCTTCCTCGTCGTAGGGAATTGCGGTGCCGCCATCGCGAATGTCGATGGCACCTTCATCGATGGCCTTTTCTCCCGGTCGTCCGGGCTGCTGCGCGCGATGATTGTTCGGTCCGTACCAGCCCAGGAGGCGCATGGGCTCTTTGCTCACGCCGAAATGCGCATGGAACCAGTCGCCGCTCATGGGCGCCGCGCTCACCATGCCGACGTGTTCATATTCCTGGCGGATCACCTGATCGGTGTGACCGTCTTTCCACGGCGTGATGCCGAGTTTCGTCGGCCACGTATAAGTGTAGCCTTTGCCTTTGATGCAGACGAGAACGGCGGCCGATGCGTGCGCATGGGCTTTTGAATAGCGCCCGTTCTCGTGTTGCCCGATGAATTGATAAAAAACATTCTCGGTCATGCGCGGTTCCATTCGTCGATAACCTGGCGAGCGGCGGTTATCCATCGGCAATTCGCTGTTGAAAACGTCGGGAATAATGTTGGTTCGGCTCATCGCGAGACCGCGGAGCGGATCAGGTTCAATATCCATGCTCGGCTTGAAGAAATCCTCCGCCTCGCTGTAACGATCCCGAAAGACGTAGGAACAGTTGAAGATGAAATCAGTATTGCGCACGAGGTTGATCATGTTCGGCGCGGTGGTTGCGGCCAGTAGCAGCGCCGGCGTGGAGCGCGCATTGATGACACGATGCCAGGCGTTCATGGGAATGGAAAAGAGCGAGCCGGTCTGCCATTCGAATTGATGTTTTTTGACTGTGCCCTCCACCCAAACCTCGGTCGTGCCACGACCCTCTACGACAAGATAGATTTCTTCATACATGTGATGTTCGGGAAGGAGGGCGCCAGCGCCGGGAACTTCGACCACATAGCAACCCCATAAACCCTCCGTGCCGTACAACTGGATAAACGTTCCCTTGCCGGCGGTTCTTTTCCAGTCTCTGAGCGGAAGGTCTTGGACGCGATGCACGCCGATGCCGCGATGGATCGGTATACCTTCGCTCTCCATGAAATTGTCGTAGGGCGAGTTGGGTCGATTCCAAGCTCCGATCCCGGCGTTTTCGCCTTGCTGTGGCTCGCGCCACTCAGGCGTTTTGATGGATGAGGTCGGCATACTTTCTCCTGCGGCTCTGATCGGTCACCGTTCGCGTCTGTCGGATCTGGGCGGACCGCGGATCAGGCGATGACGTTTAATTATCATGTTCGATTGGTCGAGACCAATCGATGTGCTGCGCCACAATAATTTTCTGTTGAGCGCGAAAGACCTTCCCGATAACCGCTTTGTTATTGACTTCACATAGCGCCGGATGTTAACGGAACTGATCTCATTTTGCCGCCATGAAGGGGTTCCGCGGACCAAGCGGCTCTTCCTCACTGCTGCATGGCTTGCAGTCGTGATAGAAATGGCGTCGACCTTTCCAGTCGCCGGTGCGCCGGCGAATGAAGCTCTCACGATTGGCTATTCCTCGTTTTCCGGTCACTATGTGCCGCTCTGGATTGCGGTTGAGGATCGCCTGGGCAGGAAGTACGGGGTCGATCTCAAAGCTGTTTATGCCGGCCGCGCGCGTCCGCAGCAATTGTTGATGAGCGGTGAGACTCCACTGGTTGTGGCCACGGGAACCGGCGCTCTGACTTCCCACGTGCTCGGCGTCAAAGATCAGGTGATCATCCTCACATTCGTTAATCGCGTGCCGGGCGTGATCGTCGGCAAGCCTGAGATCAAAAGCGCGGAAGATCTAAGGGGCAAGGTTATCGGCACCGGCCGACCCGGCGCACTGGCGGATACAATGGTGCGCTATGTGTTGCGCAGCAAAATGAATCTCATCCCGGACCGGGACGTGCGACTACTGCCGGTCGGAGAACCCGCCCTGGCTTTACAATCGATGGAACGCGGTGTTGTCGATGCCGCCTCGTTTTCGGGTCCTCAGGCTTTGCTTGCCAAGAAAATGGGCTTCCGAGAATTGGTCAGCTACGAAAAACTCGGAATCGTATATCCCTACAATACCGTGACGACATTGCGGCAGACCGTCAGCAAAAATGGTGAGCTATTGGAAAGAGTTTCGAAGGCGCTGATTGAAGGGATCGCAATCTTTAAAACCAACAAGCAAAAGAGCATCGCGGTTTGGCGCAAATACTTGCGCGGTGCCAGCGACGAAGTGATGGAGGAATCGTATCAATCGACAGTCGGCGAGATGGAGCAGGTGCCATTGCCTTCGCTGCCGGTGATCAGAAGCGGACTGGATATTTTGTCCCTCGAATATCCTCAAGCCAAACAGACCGATGCTAATTTAATTATCGACTCGTCGTTGGTGAGACGGATCGAGCAGAGCGGGTTTATTGACGCGCTTTACAAAAAATAACGCCAGCAACCTATGCGACGACGGACAACTACTCTTGCGCGCAGGGGAGCGCAAACACAAAATCGCCGCAAGTTTTTATCCCTGGGCGACCAGCAAAAAAATCTGCCACAGCACTCCGGCTCACGGACAATTCCACCGAAGTGCTGTGGCCAAACCTAGAAGCTATCGCGCTTCTGCCGGGGGTGCTTCATTGCCGGAGTCGCCTGATGATGATCCGCCCTGCTGAGCCATCCCTGGACATCCGGCAAGCGCCAGGAGCGAAGACAGCAAAAGCCCGGTGCAGATTTTTTTGAAAACTGACATATTCATCCTCCTCTAAAAGCATTGAACGCGCTGAGCACAATCAGCATGTTTGTTGGCGCTGGTTCCGCAATTGCGATGCCATTACTTAACTCGTCAGAATCAATTGGTAATCAATCTTTAGTGTGATGAATCAAGCGAAGCACTGTTGCAAGATGCCACGGCGATCCATTATGTGAGTGGCTGTGAGGCTAATTGACGAGGAAAGTGGCCTGCAATAACGCTGTTGCAAATACCCACAGGCTGATGCAAATCACCACATGATTCGACCTGATACGGTCATCCCAGGACGACCAGGTCTATAAACCGATGAATCTCGGAACCAAACTCATTTTATCATTCGTGGCGACATTGGTTATCATCATGTCGCTCCACGGCTACTGGAGCATAGAACAAGATCGAGAAAACACGCTGCGAGAAATGCGCGTTGGGATGATAGGCTTGAGTCACTCGATCCAAGCAGCGTTGCGCTACATTTACAGTGATGAGCGCGATATCAACGCAACGCAACGCTTCATCGATAACATTGGACAGTCAGGGAATATCCATGCCGTCGTAGTGTACGATACATCAGCGAAGCCGATCGCGACCTCCGCCTCTTTGACTGATACGGCAGGGTACCCTGCTCTTGATCCTCGCACGGTGCTCGATATCGACCCAAAAGCGGTCTTGACAAGCGGCAAGGCGATCGATGGGTACATCGAGAGCCCTGCACACCCGGTCTATTATCGGATCGAACCGATCCTGGACAGAAATAACGGTCTCGTCGGGGCCTTTGTTCTTGCGCGGCGCGGGGTCGGCTACAATTTGACCCTGGAGACTCGCCGTAACCGGATTATTTTGACAACCGTGGTTTTGATAGCGCTCCTAAGTTTTGTCATTGTCTTCCTGGTTCAACGGAGTCTCACGAAACCCATCAAGCAACTGATCAACGGCGTCCGCGAGATCGGCGAGGGCAATTGGGAAAAGCGGCTTGAGGTCGAAGGACACAATGAGATCAGCTCGCTGGCTGTGGAGTTCAATCAAATGTGCCATCGGCTCCAGGAGCTCTACCGTAAACTCGTTCAAGAACAGCGTGAGCGGTTGAATCTCGAGCGCAGCCTCCGTCAGTCCGATAAGTTGGCTTCCGTGGGGCAACTCGCCGCCGGATTAGCACATGAGATCGGCACCCCTCTCAATATTATCGGTGGCCGCGCCGAGTTTCTTTTGCGCCGGCCGCGCACACAGAAAGAAGTCAACGATAACTTGCAAACCATTCGCTCTCAGATCGATCGAATTGCGGGGATTGTACGTCAACTGCTCGAATTTTCGCGCCGCCGTGAACCGGCCTTCCGTAGGGTCGAGCTGTTAACGCTGCTCGAAAAGGTGATCGGGCTGCTCGAGCATAAGATTGCCGAAAAGAACATCATCATCGATCTCAAAGCCGACAAATCATTGCCTTTGGTTTCTGCTGATGCCGATCAATTGCAGCAAGTATTCCTAAATCTATTGCTGAATTCCTTGCAGGCATTACCTTATGGCGGCCGCATTAAAATCAGCGCGGCGCGTGTTCTTGACGCAAACGAGGCCGCGAACGATAAGCAGCCGCGGTTGTGCATCGAATTTGAAGACAATGGCGCAGGGATCTCCCCCGAGCACATCGGTCAGGTGTTCGACCCCTTTTTCACAACCAAAGACATCGGCGAAGGGACCGGGCTCGGTCTTTCGGTGAGCTATGGCATCGTTAAGGACCACGGCGGTGAAATTCGCGCGCAAAGTGAGCCGGGCAGCTTCACTCGATTCAGCATTCTTCTCCCTACAGACCGTGAGGAAGATGCGGTTTGGGAAAAGAGGGCGGCAACACGATGATTCCCGCTACCCAGGAGCCGATCGCCAACCACGGCCGGGTTCTCATCGTCGACGATGATCGCGCCATGTGTCAGCTGCTGATCGATCTGTTGCGCGAGGAAGGGTACGAGACCGATGTTGCATATGAGGGCGAGACGGCACTTCAGAAGTCTCGTCAATCTTATTTCGACTTGACTATCACCGATCTCATGATGCCCAAGATGCGCGGTGTCGAGCTGGTTCAGCGACTGCGCGAGATTGATAACGGCGCTTTGGTGCTTTTGATCACAGGCTTCGGCACCATCGAAAGCGCTGTCGAGGCGATGCGCGCCGGCGCATTTCACTACGTGACTAAGCCATTTCGTAATGAGGAAATATTAATTCAGATCAAACGCGCGCTCGAACAAAAACGACTCGAACAAGAGGTTCAGCGCCTGCGTACGGAAGTACGGGCCCATCACCGATTCCAGAACATTATCGGTCAGAGCGTGGCGATGCAAAAAATCCTCGAAACCGTCGCGCAAGTGAGTGACTTACCCGCCAATATCCTCATCGAAGGGGAGAGCGGTACCGGAAAAGAGCTGATTGCGCGGGCGATTCATGCCAACAGTTCGCGCGCGACCGGGCCCTTCATTGCGGTGAATTGCGCGGCGATTCCGGAAACGCTGCTCGAAAGTGAGCTGTTCGGCTATGTGCGCGGCGCATTCACCGATGCGCGCAAAGACCGCAGCGGTCTGTTCCGCGAGGCAAACGGCGGGACGCTCTTTTTGGACGAGATCGGCGAATTGCCGGTGACGCTGCAGACGAAACTCCTGCGCGTCTTGGAAGATAAGGAAGTGCGTCCGCTGGGCGCGAATCAAGGAGAAAAAGTCGATACACGCGTGCTTTCCGCGAGTAATCGAAATCTCGAAGAACTGGTGCGCAGCGATAAATTTCGCCAAGATCTCTACTACCGGCTGAACGTGATTAGGATCGAGTTGCCGCCACTACGCCATCGCGGCGATGATGTGCCGCTACTGGTGCGGCATTTCGTCGAGAAGTTTGCCGCCGGAGCGAAACATCAGGTGGACGGGATCGATGCGGACGCTCTGGCCGCGCTTAAGAATTATGATTGGCCAGGTAACATTCGGGAGCTCGAACACATGATCGAGCGCGCGGTGCTTTTGGGCAAGGGATCTCGAATAGGATTGCAAGATCTGCCGGCGAATGTCGTCGGCGACGGCGAGTCATCGGTCGTTTTGGCTCAAGCGCTAACCCGGCAGCTCACACTACGCGATCTCGAACGGGAATATGTCGCGAAAGTCCTGGACGCGACGAACGGGAACAAGACCGAGGCAGCGAAAATCCTCGGTGTCGATCGCACCACGCTCTATCGCAAACTCGAAGAGTACAAGCTAAAAGATGACCAGTAACGCCGGTTCCACGCTGGCGCTCTTGGAGTCAACCGAGGGCGGCGATTTCGGCCATACTCGCGTCGAAAGTTATTTTTTCGTTTTCTTCGGGACTACGGAGAATCCAGAAAGGATCCCGTCCTTGGCGTACGGCATCGATGGATTCTTTGATGGTCTGGCGCAGCAAGATAACCCCTTCATCCGAAGCGCCCAGATGTTCATTCCTGCGGTCGTAAATCTCACCTTGAGATTCTTGGGCAACGCGGTCTTGATCATGCGATGCGATGCCCCACCAGCCGTCGTTAACGCGAGTGTAAACTCCCGGTTTGTCGTCTTCAAAGCCCACCGTCTTTAACCTTAGCGGGCGGCCGTGGTTCGCTTCGTCGTTCGGCGTGAAACGCAACCAGAAAGTTTTCGTCGTCGTGTCGTCGGTGGGCACTCGAAACCGAATGGCATGATCCGGGACGCGGTCCTTGCGGGCGGTCGTATGCCGCGTGTGAGATGGAAACACCCAATGCGAATGCTTCGGTTTGGAGACCCCGGGCACGTGCATCGTAACCTTGGCGCCGTACACAGTTTTCTGCCAGCCAATCTCCGGCCTTTTTAGCGCCATCTGCGGGTATTCGGGAGCATGAAGCGCGACCAGATGCGTCTGGTCCACGGAATTTTCCGCGCGCTGTAGCCAGTTGCAGTATTCGGTGCCGGCGCCGATGACCCGTTCGCCATTCTCTTGCAAGAATAAATCGTAACGGGGCAAGAGCGGCGCAGGATCAGGACCCAAGTAAGCGAAGATAAAACCGGCGCTCTCCCGAACTTTGTAGGCCGGATGGCGGATACGATCTTTGAATGTGCTGTCCGCCGGCTCGGCGGGCTGCTCCAAACAACGGCCAGCCGTGTCGTAGAGCCAGCCGTGATAACAGCAGCGAATTCCCTGATCTTCGACCCGTCCAAATTCGAGGGAAGTGCCGCGATGGGAGCAGTGCAGTTCGAGCAAGCCGAGATGTCCCGCGCCATTCCGAAAAAGGACGAAGTCTTCGCTCAGTAGACGAACTTTGGTCGGACTCTGCTTCTCTGCAACGAGTTCGCTGAACCCGATCGGCCACCAGTAGCGCCGAAGCATTTCGCCGCACGGTGTTCCGGGCCCGACGCGCGTGAGCAGGTCGTTTTCGTCTCTGGATAACATCAAGCAACCTCCGGTTGACAGGAACGACGTTTATTCCCGGTCGTCATTCCCGCATATTTCAAGCGGGAATCTAGCTAATCCGGAACTGGACCCTCGATAAAAGCGTTCGGGGGGGTGACGGCCGAAAGGCACCAGGAGCTCATCAGGATCCTTTTAAAATCTTTGCCAGTTCCTCTTTGAATTGTAGTCCTTCTGCGTCCTCATTTTTCAAATAATAGTTGATCGACAACTTTGGCTCCTGAACCATAATTTTGGTTTCCTTTAGATACTTCTGCATCAAGCTGCCCTCGACCAAATGGGAGCTTCGTGATTCATATTTCTGCAGCACGCCTTGGGCTTCTTTGGTGGTCATAAACGCAACAAAGAGCTTGGCCAGATTGGGATGCACGCTGTTTTTGGGCACACTCAGTTGAAAATAATCGGTATTGACCGGCGTGACACCGGGCACCGCGACCAGTGGCGCGCCCTTTGGCTGCCACGTCCACATCGCGCTCAACGCATCGCCAAAGTTCGCCATGATGGGGAATTCTCCGCTCACTACCCGCTCCTCTTCACTATAGCGTAAACGTCCGCCGCTGATGGCGACAAGCTTGCGCGCGTAGTCCTTAACGCGATCCTGACCCCAGACAAGGGAGAGCTCGGCAAGCCACGCGACATAGGGTGGAATCGCAATCTTGCCCGCCCAAGTCGGACTCAATTTTGGATCGACGAGATCGGCGTAATTTTTCGGCGCCTTGTCTTTAGGAATCAAGTTGGCGTTGTAAACGATACCGTTGGGCGATGTGTAGGTCAGCACCGATTCATTTGGAAAAATTTCCATTTCTTTGGTCACCCAAGGAAAAATCGCCGAGTAGGTTACCTTTTCCAAGGCGTTTTCCTTGTGCAGCAGCGCATGATGAGACTGCGATCCCAAAAAAATGTCGGATGAAACTTTTCGTCCGGATTTAATTTCAGTGATATGCCGCGCCGCGCGGGCATTCATGTCGGGGCCGGCGGCGAAGCTGATTTTCATATTCAGGCCGAAGCGCTTGTTGAACGCCGCTTCGAGTTCCGAGAGCCCTTTGCGTCCGCCGAAAGTTTGCGCACCGGCGACGAAGACAAGCTCGTCTTCTTTTTTAGCGCCGGTGACAAGCGATTCCATGCTATCCGCTGCATGGAGATGCGACGCTACGATAAAAGTGAGCGCGAGCAGAGGTAAGCTCAATCGCAACGCCGTCTTTGCGGATTTCATCCTGCCTCCGATCAGCTTACCTGAAACTCACCCGGGACCGGAGCGAGAATTTTGTTTTTCATCGGATCGCGGATGATCCCGACGGGGTCTTCACCGCGCTGCACCGCGTCGATGCACTCCTTGTACATACGCCGGAGGATAATCACGCCTTCGTCCGACTTACCTAAATGCTCGCCGCTGCGGTCGAAGATCGATCCCTGACTCTCCTGGGCGCAGCGGTCTTGATCGCCGCGCGCAATCCAGCCGGTCTCGTCGTCCCAGCGGTATTTGCCCGGCGTGCTGTCGCCTAAGCCCTGCGTGGACTGGTCCTTGGGCACTCTTGCCGATACTTTTCCGTCGATGACTGGCGCGAAATAAAGAGTGAAATGCATGGTGTTCGTGTCGTCCACCGGCACCCGCCAGCGCAACGCTTCATAGCCTTCATGGGTCGCGGCGAATGCCGCGGGATGATCTTCGTTCAAGTGATAGCCGACCTTGTTCATGTTAGGAAACAAGTAGTGGCTCACCGTCATGAAAGTGCCTTCGGTCACGGTGCGCGTGAAGGTATCGCGAATGCCGAACTCGGTCACCTCGGAGGTGAGCCTTTCATCGCTCCACAAGCGCGTTTTCGGCGTCCGGTGCAGCCACTTGAAATGATGCTGATCGACACTGTTTTCCACAGTCTGCAGGAAATTACAGTGGATCAGGCGCGCGGCAAGCGAACGCACGCCGTCTTCTCGCACCAGTACGTCCCAGCGCGGCAACAGC
>Ga0207701_10006374_pt1 | contig 11783 bp, 10 predicted proteins | sample KBSSwiSSwithPhiX_FD_184294 | JGI IMG/M metagenome (GOLD analysis project Ga0207701, IMG submission 184294) | Switchgrass rhizosphere bulk soil microbial communities from Kellogg Biological Station, Michigan, USA, with PhiX - S5 (SPAdes) (version 2) | ecosystem: Environmental > Terrestrial >...
CCCCACAACCCACCACCCACTACCGACCACCTATTTCGCCGCTTTAACCTCGTTCCACACTTCCTGATACTTGTCGCGCCGAGGGCTCCACTGCCAGAAGTTGACCTTGGTGCCGTACTCGGCGATGTCACGCTGTGTTGCGACCTGCTGGGGTGCCATGTACGCCCTGGCTCCGGGACTCGCCACGATGTAGTTGGTCACATCGGCCATCAGCTTCTGAGTGAAGGGCTGCGAGGCGTACTCGAGCCAGGCGTATGCCGCATTCAGATTGGTCGCCCCGGAAGTGAGTACCCAGTGGTCGGCCCAGGCGGTGGTGCCTTCCTTGGGAATCACTTCTCCAGCCGGGAAGCCGGCCCCGCGAAGCTGAGCGGTCATGAGCGGCCAGCCTTCTCCGGCAACGATTTCCCCGCTCTGAAAGAGCTGGGTCATGTCGCCGGCGGTGGACCAGTACTTCCGGACATTGGGCTTGAGCTCAAGCGCTTTCGCCTTGACCTTCGCGAGGTCTTCGTCGGAGAGATTGTAGAGCTTGCTGCGATCGTTCGGATCGTCGAGTCCCAAAGTCTGGGCGACCATCCACAACGTGGCGATGTCATCCTGCAGCGACAGCTTGCCGCGATACTTCTTGTCCCACAACTCGGCCCATGAGCTTGGAGCCGGTGTGACCTTCGCGGTGTCGTAGATCAGTGGGTTGGGCCCGAACGCCCACGGCAGGCCGTAGACCAGCGAGTCCTTGCGCGCCATGGTCAGGCCACGAAAGCTCGCCATGAGATCGCCGTAGCTGGGTAGCCGCTTCATATCGAGCGGCTGGGCGAGGTTGGCGTCGATGATCTGGGTGATCGCGTCGCTCGAGGGCGAGACCAGGTCGATGGTTTGTGCGCCGCCGGCCCGGAGCTTGGCCACCAGCTCGTCGCTCGACTGCATGTAGGTGGCATTCACCTTGACACCACAGGCATCCTCGAACGGCTTGGCGAACAGCGTGTCGGTGTAGCCCTCCCACACCATGAAGTTGAGCTCGCCCCCGATCGGCTTGGGACACAACTTGGCGAGATAGGTCTTCGCGTCGGCGCGGGCGTCCGAGGTGGGCGTGATGGTGATCTTCTCGACGGCCCCGCCGGCCCCGCCGCCGGCCTTCTCGCCGCCGCAAGCCAGTCCGGCTGCAACGGCGCCGAGTAGCATGGAGCGAAGCACGCTCGAACGGACTCCTGTCATGATCTGACCTCGAAGGGCATAGGTGGGACCGCTGAAGCGGTTGGTGGCAATGCAGAGAACCTACAGTGCAGCACTTGAATGGGAAGGCCGGGGATCACCCCTACCCTCGACATTTCACAGGGCGAAGGCTAATCTCGGCGTTCCAGCCTCTCGCAGCATGCGGAGCCTCCGATGCCCCCCGTGATTGATCTCAAGACGGCCATTCCCGGTCCCAAGAGCCAGGCCCTGAACGCCCGCCGTGCCAAGGCAGTCCCCCGCGGCGTGCCGTCAACTACGCCGCTTGCCGTAGTCCACGCGGAAAACGCCGTCATAACCGACGCGGACGGGAACCGGCTAATCGACTTCGGCGGCGGCATCGGTGTAGTGAACGCCGGCCACCGGAATCCCCGGGTGGTCGACGCTGTCCGCCAGCAGCTGGATCACTTCACCCACGTCTGCTTTCCGGTCTCCACCTACGAGCCCTACGTGGAGCTGGCCGAGAAACTCAACGCGCTTACCCCCGGGGGGCACGAGAAGCGCACCTTCTTCGTGAACAGTGGGGCGGAGGCGGTCGAGAATGCAGTAAAGGCAGCCCGTCATTTTACCGGTCGTCAGGCAATCGTCTGCTTCGAGCACGCCTTCCACGGCCGTACCTACCTGGCCATGGCGCTCACCTCGAAGGTGATGCCGTACAAGAAGGGCTTCGGGCCGTTCGCGCCTGAGGTTTACCGGATACCGTTTCCCTACTGTTACCGGTGCGGGTGTGGCGGCTCGGCCGGAAAGGCTGAGGGCTCGTGCGGCATGGCGAGTCGCGAGTACCTGGAACAACAATTCGCGGCGATGGTGGATCCACAGTCGGTCGCGGCGATCATCATGGAGCTGGAGCTGGGCGAAGGCGGGTTCGTTCCGGCACCGCCCGAATTCGTAACGGTCCTCGCGGCTTTCGCGAAAGAACACGGAATCCTGTTCATCGCCGACGAGATTCAAACCGGCTTCGGGCGCACTGGGAAGATGTTTGCCTGCGAACACTACGGCCTCGTTCCCGATCTGATGACGACGGCGAAGTCATTGGCGGGCGGGTTGCCGCTCGCCGCCGTCACTGGCCGGGCCGACGTTCTCGACTCGGCGCAGCCCGGTGGACTGGGCGGTACCTACGGTGGTAACCCGCTGGCCTGCGCGGCGGCGCTCGCCGTACTCGACGCCATGAAAGAAGATCGGCTCGCCGAGCGCGGGGCGAAGATCGGGGAGCGAATTCGCGCCCGCTTCCAGAAATGGGCGGAGCGTTTTCCCCAGGTAGGCGACGTCCGGGGACTCGGCGGAATGATCGCGGTGGAGCTGGTCACCGACCGGACGACCAAGGCTCCCGCCAAGGAATTGACCGGGAAATTCCTCGCGGAGGCTCTCAAGCGCGGTGTCATCCTGCTCTCGGCCGGCACACTGGGGAACGTCGTGCGAGTGCTGGTCCCGCTCACGGTCGAGGACGCGGTGCTCGATGAGGGCCTGGAGGCAATGGAGAAGGCGTTGGAGGTGGTAGTCGGCCGTTGAAAGTCGCAGGTTGATTGTCATGGGTCTTGGGTCATGGGTCCTGGGTCCCAAGCTTGAAGTTGCCGGGCCGAAGACTCAAGAGCCACGACTCACGACTCACGACCCACGACCATGATTTCCCGCTCCAACCTCGCCCGTCAGTACTCGCTCGAACAGCAGCGCTTCCTCGACACCCATCCCCGTTCGAGGGCTCTCTACGATCGCGCTCGGAAATCGCTGCTCGAGGGCGTCCCGATGCACTGGATGAAGAAATGGGCAGGGGGATTCCCCGTGTTTGTGGCGTCCGCGCGAGGCGCATATCTCACCGACGTCGATGGCCTCCAGTACCTCGATCTGTGTTTGGGAGACACCGGCGCCATGACCGGTCATGCCCCGCCTGACACCCTCGAGGCGATCCATCGCCAGGCGACGCGCGGGATCACGACCATGCTCCCGACGGAGGACTCGCTCTGGGTGGCGGAGGAACTGGGACGCCGCTTTGGTCTCCCCCACTGGCAATTCGCTCTCAGCGCCACGGATGCCAATCGCTTCGCGATCCGGCTCGCTCGAATGATTACCGGCCGGCCCAGGATCCTGGTTTTCAATTGGTGTTATCACGGCACGGTGGACGAGACGCTGGTCATCCTGCAGGATGGCGTTCCCCAAATGCGGCCGGGCAACATTGGTCCGGCGGTTAATCCGGTGGAGACCACCAGGGTGGTCGAGTTCAATGATCGGCCCGCGCTCGCGGAGGCGTTGTCGCATGGCGACGTCGCGTGCATTCTGGCCGAGCCGGCGATGACCAACATCGGGATCATCCACCCCGATCCCGGATTTCTTGCCGCCATGAGCGATCTTGCCGCGAGGACCGGGACGCTGGTCGTCATCGACGAAACCCATACCCTCTGTGCCGGCCCCGGTGGCTGCACGGCCGCGATGAATCTCCATCCCGATTTCGTCACAGTCGGGAAGGCAATCGGAGCCGGAGTTCCCGGCGCCGCCTACGGCTTCAGTTCGAAGGTCGCGAAGGCACTCGAGTCCCGCATTCCAGTTTCCGACTGCGATACCGGCGGGATAGGCGGCACGCTCGCCGGCAACTCACTCTCGCTGGCGGCGATGCGCGCGACTTTGGAGCTGGTGCTTACGCCGGAGAGTTACCGGCGGACAATCCCGATGGCGGCCCGGTTCCGCTCCGGGGTCGAATCGGTGATCGCCGAGTATGCGCTGCCCTGGATCGTGAAGCAGCTGGGCTGCCGGGTGGAGTATTGGTTCCGTCCGGCGCCCCCGCGGAATGGTGGTGAGGCGGCAGCGGCGGTTGATGCCGAGCTGGATCGCTACATGCACCTCGCGGCCCTCAACCGCGGCATCCTGCTCACCCCTTTCCACAACATGGCGCTCATCGCGCCGACGGTTACCGAATCGGATATCGACCGCCACTCGGCTGTCTTCCGCGAATCGGTCGAGGCCCTGGTCGGATGAATCTCTGGGCCGCCACGACCGCCCCGCTCGACATCACGTCACTGGCCAGCCTGCCGGAACGCGCCGACGTGGCGATCGTGGGCGGCGGCTACACCGGGATGTCGGCGGCTCGCAGCCTGGCGAGCCACGGTGTAGACGTTGTCGTGCTGGAACAGGAGACTTTGGGCTGGGGAGCCAGCTCGCGGAATGGCGGGTTCGTATTGCCGGGCTACAAGGCGGAAGTTGCCGCTCTCGCCAAACGGTTCGGCCTCGAGCGAGCCCGCGCGCTCTGGCGATTCTCCCTCGACGCGGTGGATTTCGTCGAGCGGGTGGTCGCCCAGGAGCACATCGACTGTGATTTCAGGCGATGCGGCCACGTGGCTCTCGCCGCGCGACCGTCGCACCTCAAAGAACTGGAACGAGAGCGGCTTCTGCTGCAGGAGCGCTTCGGCCACGATACCGTCTTGCTGGACGGCACCCAGGTGCGCCAGGATATCGGCTCATCCCGTTACTACGGCGGCCTGCTGGATCCCGCAGCCGGGGGGCTGCAGCCCGCCGCCTACTTCGCAGGTCTCGCGCGTGCCGCGGTGCGAGCCGGCACGAAGACGGTCGAGCGATGCCAAGTGCGGAGCATCCGCCGCCACGGCGACGGGTTCGAGCTGGAAACGGCGCAGGGAGTAGTGCGGTCGCGCGAAGTGCTGGTCGCGACGAACGGGTATGGAGGCGGCGTGTTGCCCGACCTCGCCCGCCGGGTGATTCCCATCGGCAGTTTCATCATCGCGACCGTGCCGCTGGAGGAGGAGATTGCTCTCCGCCTGGTGCCCCGTGGTCGAGTGCTGAGCGATACCAAGAACCTGCTGTACTATTTCCGGGTCTGGAACCGACGTCTGGTGTTCGGCGGCCGCGCATCCTTCGCTGCCGACGCGGAGCGCCAGAGCCGGAACATCCTCCGCCGGGGGATAGAAGAAGTCTATCCCGAGATCGCGCACGTCCCGATCGAGTATTCCTGGGGCGGCCAACTGGGGTTCGCTCTGGACTATCTGCCGCACGCCGGCACCTTCGAAGGGGTGCACTACGCCCTGGCCTACGCCGGCCACGGCGTTGCCCTCGCCAGTTATTTAGGGCATCGGATGGGAGAGCTGCTGGCGGGCAAGGGAGAACGACCTCCACTCTGGGGCCTCCCCTTTCCGGCGGTTCCGCTATATCACGGCAGGCCATGGTTTCTGCCCATTGCTGGGGCATGGTTCCGAATGCGGGATTGGATAGGGTAGCGGTCAGCCGTCAGCCGTCAGCCGTCAGCCGTCAGCTGTTAGCTGTTAGCTAAGATGTGAACCCTGTTGTCGGAGGACACATTGAGCAGACCTCGCGATGTCGTCGAGCTAATCCGGGGTTTCGAAGGCGGGGTGATTTCGCGCCGCGAGTTCGTGACGCGCGCCGCGGCATTGGGACTGGGCCTCGGCGCGATCGGTGGCCTGCTTACCGCTTGTCGGGGATCGCGGAAGGCAGCTCATGGCGAAAGCTCCGAATTGGGACCGATCGAGAAAGAGCTGAGCATCTACAACTGGTCCGACTACATCGCCCGGGAGACCGTTCCCAACTTCGAGAAGGAATTCGGCGTCAAGGTCACCTATGAGCAGTACGAGAGCAACGAGGAGATGCTGGCTCGCCTCGAGAGTGGGCAAGCCGGCTACGACATCGTCGTGCCATCCGGGTATGTCGTACCCATTCTCCTGGCTAAGGGCCTCATCGCCCCGATCGACCAGAATTTCCTTACCAACTGGACCAACGTCGCGCCTATCTTCCTCGATCCTCCGTTCGATCCCGACAATGCCCACACCGTCCCGTGGCAATGGGGAACCACCGGTCTGGCCTATCGGACCGACAGGCTCAACCCTCCTCCCGATAGCTGGGCCGTATTCCTCGATCCGAAGTTGAAGGGCAGGATGACCCAGATGGACGACGAACGGGAGGTCATCGGCGCGTGGCTCCACTACCGGGGGCACTCCCTCAATTCGACCGAACCCGGAGAACTTGCGGCGGCCAAGGCGGATGCCATCGCGGCCCGAGGCAATCTCAAGGGCTACATCTCCGCGCCGGTCAAGGAACAGCTGATTTCGGGTGAGGTATGGCTCGCCCAACTGTGGAACGGCGACACTGCTCAGGCGCGAGCAAAGGAGTCCAAGCTGGACTACCGACTTCCCAAGGAAGGCTGCACCATCTGGACCGATAACTTGGCTCTTACCAGCTCCGCCCGACACAAGCGGGCGGCACATGAGTTCATGAACTACGTCCTTCGGCCGGAAGTGGGTGCCGCCATCTCAAACTTCACCGGCTACGGAACGCCGAACCAGGGTGCCTTGGAGAAGATGACCAACCCGGTCCCGTTCCCGACGGCGGACGAGATGAAGCGTCTTGAGTACCAGAAGGACCTGGGTGCGGCGGCCGCGCTCTGGGATCAGGTTTGGAGCGAGATCAAGAACGCATAGCAGGGAGGATCGAGTGCGGTTGCCCGACAGTGAGGTCCTGAAGCAGAGCGAGCGCTACCTCCGGCTAATTGGCGGCCAGGAGATGTCGCTGGAGGAGAAGCAGGCCTTCATCACCGAGACGGTGGAGGCCTATGAGCAGCACGTCAACCGCGGGTTCATCGGCTACCGCAAGTCGGTCACCGAGGCCGGACAGTTCGCGGCGTTGGAATGGTCGGGCCAGGGTTCCGTCCTGCGGGATCTCCTGGGCCGGGAATACATCGACTGCCTGGGCGGGTACGGCATCTTCAGCGCGGGGATCAACCACCCAAAGATCGTGAAGGCGGTGACCGACCAGATGCAGCGGATGGCGCTTAACAGCCAGGAGCTGCTGGAGCCGTGGCGGGCCGCACTCGCCCGGTTGCTCTCGGCAGTCACTCCGGGACGGCTCCAGAACTGCTTCTTCATCAACAACGGAACCGATGCCATCGAAGGCGCGATCAAGCTGGCCCGCCTTCACACTCGGCGAAATACTTTCCTCTCCACGCTGGGCGGCTTCCACGGCAAGTCGATGGGCTCGCTGTCGCTGATGGGAAAGGCCTCATTCCGGGAGCCGTTCCTGGGCGGTCTGCAGGACGTACGCTTCGTCCCCTACGGCGACGCCGAGGCGCTCGAAGCCGAGCTGGCCAAGGCGGAGCAGGTCGGCACGCCAATCGCGGCGTTCGTGGTCGAGCCGGTGCAGGGAGAGGCAGGCGGCGTGGTTCCTCCTGACGATTACCTGCCGCGGGTGCGCGATCTCTGTACCCGCTTCGGTACTCTCATGGTCGCGGACGAGATCCAGACCGGTATGGGTCGCACCGGCCGACTCTGGGGAGTGGACCACTGGGACGTCCAGCCCGACATCCTCTGCGTTGGCAAGTCGATCGGCGGCGGCGTCATGCCACTTTCCGCCTTCATCTCGACTCCCGAGATCTGGGAGGTGCTGATCCCCAATCCGATCATCCACTCGACGACTTTCGGAGGGAATCCGATTGCCTGTGCGGCGGGAATCGCGGCGATCCAGGTGACGTTGGAGGAAGATCTGCCCGGCCAGGCCGCGATGAAGGGAGACTTCCTCCTCACCGAGCTGCGCGGGCTGATGCAGCGATTCCCCCAGATTCTGAGCGACGTCCACGGCAAGGGCCTGTTGATCGGAATGGAATTCCACAGCGATCCGATCGGCTGGAAGTGCGCCTCCGGTCTGTTCAAGCGGGGCGTGCTGGTAGCCGGCACCTACTCCAAGGCCCGCACGATCCGAATCGAACCGGCCCTGGGCATCCCGATGGATCTGCTGAAGGAGATGCTGGGCAGGTTGGAGGACACGTTCAAGGAGATGGAAAAAGCGTGAGACGTGAGACGTGAGACGTGAGACGTGAGACGTAAAAAGGAAGGGGTGGTTGAGCCGCTGATGCCGGCCCCGCCACCCCTTCTCACTTCTCACGTCTCACGTCTTACTTCTTTTTCTACTCCGCCGCTTCCTCGCTGCCGCCGAAATCGTGGCCCCAGCTGATAGTGGCGCCGAACCAGATTTTGGTGTCTTCCTGGTTCACGCCCGTGGGTCCACTAGTAGTCTTCGTGATCTTGGTGAACTCGTCGTTGTTGACCACGAAGTGGAACGCTGGGTTGATTGACAGCGGCCCCGCCGAGAAAGGCAAGCTCAGCGAGAAGTCGAGGTGAGTAAGACCGCTCTCGTTGAAGTTGGCCAGCTCCGACGCGTCGCTGTCGTTGATTTCCTGTCCGGCGCTGAAGCCGGCCAGCGCACCGATGGTGAGGGGCAGCTCGGCGGACAGGGGAATGCCGTGTGAAACAGCCGCCTCGATGTAGGCGCCTTTGATCTTGTCCACGTCGTAATAGATCGAGAGCTTGGGATTCAGGAAGACGTCAGCCGCAAACTTACCGTAGATTTCGACGGTGTTGTTGTCCTCAGTCAGCCCGCCATCGTTGGGATAGATGTAGCCCGTAGCACCCGGCGTGAGGGTGACTTTTCCGACCGGGATGCCCAGTTCAAGCCACCAGTCGAATTCCGTCAGATCAGGACCGGCCAAACCACCGCCCTCACTGATGTTGTCCGGCACCTCGTCGTACTTGCTGGGCTCGATGTTGGCCCACCCGCCGCCGGTCACCCCAATCGATCCAATCGGGACAGTCAGGTATAAGTCCGGCTGGATGACGAACTTGTTGGTCAGCGACAACCCACGCCAAACGTAGGCGCTGTTGAATGCAGCGTCTGCGCCGAGCGTCACTTGGGCCGTGGCGGTACTCGCCAGCCCAAGGGCTAGGCCGAGGACGGCCCCTCCGACGATGAACGAGCGTCTCATGTGGTCTCCTCAAGGAAGTGAACAAAGAACCGGCCCGCCCTCACCCGAGCGGACCGGCGTCGGACCTTGGTCCGGGACCTGACATACGCCGCCCGTCGGGTTTAGCCGAACGGATAGAGAAAGATTGCCTTTCGATTGTCAGGTAAGGACATAGGGCTATATACCGGGGGCGCTTGAGCCTGTCAAGCAACGGGGAACGAGGCTGTTGGCAGGTTGACTAACCGAGTGCCAAACCCCACGTTGAGCCATCCATGGATGATCTTCCAGCTGGGCCAACCGCAGAAACTTTCGAGCAAGATCTCGGTGACCTCGTTAGTCAGGTGAGGGCGCACCCCGGCGACCACGCCGCCTTTGCCACGGCACTCGACAGGGTCGCGGACAGGGTAGCAAGTGCCCCGGCCATACTCGAGGCCGGCATCGAGAACAGCTGGTCTCTCGATGGGGACGACCTCAGGGGACGGCTGCTTGCCCGCGGAGTGGACGCGATTCGGGTCGCGGCGGGAGCCAATCGGGATGATCTCTTGGCCCTGGCTCGGGCGCTGGCCGAGGACGACGGGCCCCTTCCCAGCACGCCCGGCGTGCAGGTTGATCTGATTCCGACCCTGGGCCAGATACTCGGTACCGCACAGGGAGCTGACGGCGAGTTCATTCCTGAGCGGAGTTTCCCGCGCGGTATACCCCCCTTATTCGCCAAGCGTATCCGTCGCGGCGATCGCTTGGCCGCTACCCTGGTTCAGCTGCTCGACCTGGTTCAGGCTTCGGTGCGGCGTAGAGCCTGGCTCGACGTGCTGCACAACGCCCAGGCGGTGCTTCGTCTCCACCCCGGAATCCCGGAGGGGGAGCGGCGCGGATACATCATTGCGCTTCGTGGCATCCTGACCCGCCCGGTGCTACAGGCGCTGATCGAGCAGGCGTATCGGGTCACTGAGGAGCAGGCGCGGACGGTCGAACTGTTGCGGTTGGCCGGTCTGGATGCCGCGGAGTTGATCCTGGAAAATCTTCGTGCGGCGGAGGCAGTCGGGCCCCGAGCATTCCTGCTCGATGCGCTGGGAGGCATGCCGGATGCCTATTCTCTTGTCGTTGCCCTGCTCTCCAATGAGCGCTGGAGCGATCTCCGGCTCGCGGCCGACGTCCTGGGTCGCATGGGCAACGCCCGCGCGATCCCCCCGTTGGTTGCCCGGGCAAATCACCCCGACGAACGGGTTCGGCTGGCGGTCATCGACGCGCTGGCCCGATTCCGCGACAAACGAGTAGTCGACGGACTGCGCCAGCTGCTGAACCATCCCTCCCCGCGGACCCGGGCGCACGCGGGCAAGGCGCTGGCCGGCCGCCACTCCGGCGCCATCGCGATGCCGCTTCTCACCGCTCTCGATCAGGAAAAGGATCACACGGTGCGGATGGAGCTGCTTCAGGCGCTCGCCGGAATCGATGCGCCGGAGGCCCGGGCCGTACTGGTCAAGGTCGCGACCGAGCGGCGTGGGCTACTGGGCCGCGGCCGCCCGACGTCGGAGCGACTCGAAGTGGTAAGTGCGCTTGCCAATGCCAGGACCGAGGCCTCGCGACAGGCCCTCTCCCGGATCGCTGCTGAGGCTGACGGGCAGGTGCGGGACGCAGCGGTTCAGGCTCTGGGCCCTCGTTAGCTTTCCCCGTCCGCCCGTCCGCCCTGTCTCGCCTTCCCGCCTTCCCGCCTTCCCGCCTTTCCGCCCTCCCGCCCCGCTCACATCCTCCCAATATCCAGATTCTCCACGTGCACACTCAGGTTGTGATTCATTCTCAGTCCCACGATTCCATCGGTGTCCACGCTGTCTGCGGCGACTGAGTAGACGACCTGCCCGTTGACCAGGAAACTCACCTTTCCCTTAACAACTTGCAGGGCAAGGCTGTTGGCCACCGAACCGTCGCTCGACACCATCTTGACCACCGGACTCGGCGTCCAGCCCTTGGTGAGGTCACTGGTCTCCGCACCATTCCGCCGCTTCACCTTGAAGGTGCCGTCGCCCCGGATCAGGAAGTAGGTGTAGCGCTCACCCTTCCCATCCAGATTCTGCCCACCGATGAACAATCCGAAGGCTTCCTCGTGCGATCCCTTGCTGGGAAACAGGTGCATCTGGGACCTCACGCTGTACTGGGTCTTGGCCTGGTCAACCGGGCGGTAGATAATGGTCGAGCTGCCGGTCGTGACGTGCCAGCCGGGCGGCATTGCCTCGAACTTCACCGTGGTGGCGGGGGCATTTTCGTCGGTGCGGACCATCCAGCCGGGAGGAAACTTCCCACCCCCGTCGATCGCCATGCTGTGATCATGTTCCTGGGCATTGAGCGTCGTGGCGAGGAAGCTGCTGATCAGGACTGCGGTCATGGCGCGCATGGCAGGTCTCACTGAGGGCACGGTGGGTGGTGGGTCTGAATGTTGAATCCTCGCCGGGAACCGGCTAAGCTATGTCTCGGCTCAAGCCCTGATCCGGGAGTGACGATGGAAATCCTCGGTCGCATTTTCGCCGCTATCGGTGCCGGTGGCGTGCTCATGGCCCTGACCTTCGTGTCGCTGCTTATCGGTGTCCTGATCCACGGGATGATCCTGCTGATGGCGGGAAAGCCGATCGACGACTACCTACGCAAGAAGGGCCACGAGGTTTTCGAACCGGGGAACCTCAAGTAGTCGGCTTCTCCTCCGCACTCGCCGCCTTTACCGCCGCGTCGTAGTTGATTTTCAGGCTTCCAAACAGCTCCCGGAGTCCCCGGATCTTCATCTGCTGCCCGCCGCCGCGGCGCGCCATGGTACTCATCAGGCCGGCGG
>Ga0207701_10006375_pt1 | contig 11781 bp, 4 predicted proteins | sample KBSSwiSSwithPhiX_FD_184294 | JGI IMG/M metagenome (GOLD analysis project Ga0207701, IMG submission 184294) | Switchgrass rhizosphere bulk soil microbial communities from Kellogg Biological Station, Michigan, USA, with PhiX - S5 (SPAdes) (version 2) | ecosystem: Environmental > Terrestrial > Soil...
TACGTGAACCCGGAAGGGCCGAATGGCACTCCTGATCCCGTGGCCGCGGCGCGGGACATTCGCGAGACGTTCCGCCGCATGGCGATGAACGACGAGGAAACGGTGGCGCTCATCGCCGGCGGGCACTCGTTCGGCAAGACGCACGGTGCGGCGCCGGCGACGCACGTCGGCCCCGAGCCGGAGGGCGGCAACCTCGAGGAGCAGGGTTTCGGGTGGAAGGGGGGCTACGAGACCGGCCGGGGCGCGCACGCCATCACGAGCGGTCTCGAAGTCACCTGGACCACCACGCCGACCAGGTGGAACAACGACTTCTTCAAACACCTCTTCGAGTACGAGTGGGAGCTGACCACGAGTCCGGCGGGCGCGAAGCAGTGGAAGCCGAAGAACGGCGCCGGTGAGGGCACCGTACCGAACGCGCACGACGGATCGAAGAAGATCGCTCCCGGGATGCTGACGACGGACCTCGCACTCCGGCTCGATCCGGCCTACGAGAAGATCTCGCGGCGCTTCCACGAGAACCCCCAGGAGTTCGCGGACGCGTTCGCGAAGGCGTGGTTCAAGCTGACGCACCGCGACATGGGGCCGATCACGCGCTACCTCGGGCCGGAGGTTCCCAAGGAGCCGCAGATCTGGCAGGACCCGGTGCCCGCGGTGGATCACGACCTGATCGACGCCAAGGACATCGCCGGCCTGAAGGACCAGATCCTGGCGTCGGGACTATCGATCCCGCAGCTCGTCTCGACCGCCTGGGCATCCGCGTCGTCTTTCCGCGGCACCGATAAGCGCGGTGGCGCCAACGGCGCGCGCATCCGTCTCGCGCCGCAGAAGGATTGGGCGGTCAACAATCCACCGGAGCTGGCAAAGGTGCTGAAGACCCTGGAGGGGATTCAGAAGGCGTTCAACGGTGCGCAAGCCGGCGGGAAGAAACAGGTGTCGCTCGCCGATCTGATCGTGCTCGGCGGATGCGCAGCCGTAGAAAAGGCTGGAAAGGACGCGGGACACGATGTGAAGGTCCCCTTCACGCCCGGCCGTACGGATGCCTCGCAGGAGCAAACCGACGTCGAGTCGTTCGCCGTGCTCGAGCCGGATGCGGACGGGTTCCGCAACTACGTGGGAGAGGGACACGAGGTGCCCGCCGAGCATCTGCTGATCGAGCGAGCCTCCAGGCTGACGCTGAGCGCGCCCGAAATGACCGTGCTCGTCGGCGGTCTGCGTGTGCTGAAGGTGAATTCCGGGCAGGGCGATCACGGCGTCTTCACCAAGCGGCCCGGGACATTGACCAACGACTTCTTCGTCAATCTTCTCGACATGGGCACGGAGTGGAAGCCGACGTCCGAAGCCGCGGAGTCGTTCACCGGGTCCTGCCGAACGAAGGGCGACTCCCGATGGAATGCCAGCCGCGTCGACCTCGTCTTCGGGTCGCACTCCGAGCTCCGCGCGCTGGCGGAGGTCTACGCCTCCGACGACGGCAAGGAGAAGTTCGTGGGCGACTTCGTCGGCGCGTGGGACAAGGTCATGAATCTCGATCGATTCGATCGCGCCTGATCCGGGCCCTCAGGACGATCACCTGGTGACGTCGACGATCGTGCTGGCGACCGACGACGAGTGAACGCAGAGCTCGCAGAGCACGCAGAGAATTTCTTGTCCAAGACCATCTCTGCGGTCTCCGCGGCCTCTGCGCTCCTTGTCGTGAGCAGGGGTCGCTGGAAGATAGCGCGCGATCAGCTCTCGAGTCCTGGCGCACTCGAATTCACCGAACGCATCAGCGCGGTGTCAGACGGCCGTGCCCGGTTGACGCCGCCATGTTGAGGGTGCGTCGGCTCTGTATCCTTCAAACAACGGCCCGCCAGATCCTCTCAGGATGTCTTCCGCCAGGCGGATGACTCCCTCCGGATGGCCCCGCGCGAACAGGTCCGAGAAAGCCTCGGAGTATTCCGCGCTCAACGCGGCATTGGTCTGCCGAAGAACTCGCGGAATTGCCTTGCCCTTCGCAGACCAGAAGCCCCGATGACGGAGGTAATAGTCCGCCAGTTGCTCGTACAGTCGCGCTCCGGTGCCGACCATCTCGTCTTGCGATCGTGGAGCTCGGAGATCGTCCAGGAGATCGGCGATGAAGTAACGCATCTGCCGTTCGGCCTCGGTGTCGAGCTCCGGCGGTCCCGCGGCTATGACTGCCGCCGCCCGTCGCTTCAGTTCGCGCGACCGCGCCGTCGGCGACGGAATCTCGATACCCTCAACAACCATTTGAGGCAATGCTGGCACGCCGCTAAGCCTGTCGACCTCTACGAAGAAGTACTCCAGCGTTGCCGGGTCATGAACGAACGCCTCAACAGGGTATCCACCAAACCTGAAGGATTCACGGAAGGCACACCGCAGCTCGGCGTAGACCACCACTAAATCAAGGTCCGAAAACGGCGTGCCCTCGCCCCGAATGATCGAACCGGCAGCAAAGACCGCTTCCGCGTCCTTGTAGCGGTTCGACCGAATTTCGTTCGCCACGTCGATGATGCGTTCGTCCATGCCTTCGAGATCGTGGAGTCAGCAGCCTGGCTTGCCAGCGCCGCGACGACGATGAACAACGCCGGAACCAGCGTGAACGTCAGCGGATCGGTTCGTCTTGGGCCAGAGCAGGACGACGCCCCACGCGAGAACACGCGCGACCCGTAGCCTACGCTTCGCGCGTGTCCAACGCCAGATCGCGGCCATCCGAGCGCCAGAGCATCGGGGCCGTTGCCCACATGAACACGCCAACCGGAACCTGCAGCGACGATGCTTGTGGGCAGCAAGGCAATCCGCTGCGAGAACGCTGCGGTTGGTTCGATTACCAATTTGGTATCGAGATCCGCTTGTGTGGAATCAACACGTTGGAGATGGTGAGCCGCAGTTCCGCGAGTTGGAACCAGATTGCGGCTGGCTGCGCGTGCAACGTTGAGAAGCCGGCCGGGACCCAGTGGCGCTCCGTGTGAATCAGGCGCGCACACTCAGGGGGATCTGGGAGGAACGCGAGCGCTGCAACCTGTTCCTGGCTATCGAGATTGAGACGCAGCCTCGCAGAGCCTTCGTATAAGAATGACTCTGCGGTCTCAGCGGTCTCTGTGTTCCCCGCCGTGGACGGTGGGAGGCGCCACTGTCCCAGCAAGATCTGGACGAACCAGGCGGAGGCTGCACAGAGAACCGGCGTTTTTGAAGAACTCCCCCCTTTGCCCGATATCGCGACGGCACCGATGACCGATACGATGGATGACTCTTGCACAAATCCGCGCACCGTACCAGGACCTGTCGCATGGATTGCCGAACCACGCTCGTTGCAAGTTTCCCCGCGGGCCGCTGCTCCCGTCGTCGGAACCCTCGGATAGGAGTCGTCGCCGCCGCGTTAGCCTTCTACTTCTCGAATTTTCCCGTGCTCGCCACAGCGCAAGAGGCCAACATGTCGACGGCGGCGGCCTCCCTCGGGTCCGGGACCCCGACTTCTTTCACGAACTTTGACGCCGTCAAGCCCAAGCCGGCTACCGATCGCGGTCTGGCGCTGCCCTCCCTGGCCGTGACCGACAACGGCAGCGGCCCCCGCGTGAGCAGGCTGGTGCTGGAACTGCCGGACCTCGGCCTCGGCGATGTCGCGGTCGCGTCCCGGCTCGGCGACCAACCGCTCGCGGCCGTCTTCCGCGCTGCGCCGCTGGCTGGCTCGGCGCTGGCGTCGCCCATGCGCGGACTGACGGTCACGACCACAGGTGCCGCGCCGTTGAGCGTGTCATTCGGGCAGATGGGGACCGTGCCGGCTACTGGCACGCCCGCGCTCGCCGCGGCGGCCGTGAGGTTCACCCCGAACACCCGCCTCGCCGTGACGCCTCAAGTGCTGATCCCCGTCGATTCGCCCGGTGCGCAGACGAGCGTCGGCACCGCGATCCAGGCGAACGTCATCGGCGGCCTCGCCCTGGTGACCGACGTGGGCGTCGCCGGGGCCGCCGACACGGCCTGGGTGCCGCTGGCGTCCGCTCGTCTCGTCGGCCAGTGGCCCCGCGCCGGCATCGAGACGAGCGTGCTGCACGGCGCTGCCGCGCCGCGCACCGAGACGGACACGGCGTTCGTGTCGTCACGCGATCGTGAGGCCGCGCAGGCACAGGTGCAGCCGCTGCCCGGCCTCACGCTTGTGGCGCTCACGAGCTCGTCGCGCCCCGCGGCCGACCCGGATGCCGACGACACGACCCTGGGCTCGCTCCGCATCGCCTACGACGGCCTCCCGGCCGGGCAACTGGCCACGGTCCGGCAGCGCGAGACGACGGCCTCGCGGGAGTCGGACATCACCTCGCTCGAATGGCGCCAGCGCGGGCGGGGCCGCATGGCCGTGCGCTACGTACAACGACGGGCATCCGACTCGGCGCTGAATGGGGTCGACGAGGCCTCATCTCGCGTCGAAGTAGACCTTCCCGCGCTCGCGCCCCGCTCTGCGGGCCGCTTGGACCTGCGCGCCGCGCTCACGGCAGGCTCCAGCTCGCTGACAGGCCCTGGCGTGAACTCCCGGGTCAGTGGCCGGGTCGCCCTGATTGACCACGCGGCGCTTACGGGCGAAACGGAGCTTGGGATTACTGGCGGCGACGGCCAGCTGCTGCGCGCCCTCCGGGTTACGACGGACATGCCGGTCGTCCCGGCGACGCGTCTCCAGCTGTCCTACACCTATCGCACTGGCGTGGACTTCCCTATTGGCCAGGTGTTCGAAGCGCGGATCTTGCGGCGAGTCAGTCTGGGCTGGTAGGCGATCCGTGGCGCGGTTTGCTCTCGATTCTGAAATCGACGGCTCCGCCGCCAATTCCTGACCATCACATTCGACCGGTGAGTGGACTGCCGCGAGCAACGTCAGTTGCCGGCCGATGGCGCGCGCAACGTGCGTTGAATGGTGGACCAGAACAGCGCCAGTTGGAACCAGATCGTGAGCTGGCTTGGCCAGCTTGACGCGCTGATCAAAGCTGCATGAGCCCACGCGTTACGGCAGCACGCACCGGAAATTCGCGGCTTCGTCGAGGCTTCCAGTTCCGTTGTGCTTCGCGACTTGCGGGTAGGGACACAACGGCCGAGTCCGACGCAGCTTTCCGTCGGTGCCGTGAGAAGCAACAATCAACGAGGGGGCCTGCTTGTTCTCGACCCACCGTTCGAGCGCGGAGACCATGTCGAACGTGTTCGGTCCTTCGCCACCACCACAGTGCCCCATACCCGGCGCGAGAAACAGGCGAAGCGAATCCGCGTTCTGCGGCGCCGAGCCGATTGTGTCCACCACCTTCCGGTAGTAGTCGACCGCTCACGTCCCAAGCGATCGGCGTGCTGCTGCGCAACCGACTCTATGCTCCGTGGACGTCACCGAGTACGGCGTTCGCGGCAAGCGCGGCGACTTCGAGCCGCTGATCTCCCGAGGAGGTGTCCTACCGCGCGCAGGCGGTGCTGTCGGGTCGGGTGCCCATCGCCGATCCCATCGGCCGATCACCTGGCTTCGGTGAATTGAATGAGTCGCGCCGAGGTGCCGCTGTTGCAGCGCTCGACGCGGCGCGCGATCCGCGCCACGGTACTGCGATCCCGGAGTGCGCACCGCGGACAGCGTCCGCTTCGCCGCACGCATCCGCAGCCGGGGCGATCGATCTTCTTCAGAGTGACGCCGCGGATCGGCTGACGATCAGCGGCCGCCGGACAGCTCGAGATTCCACAGCCATTCGACGATGCGGTCCTCGCCGCGGGCGAGGTGATAGCGGTAGGTGCTGAACGGGAGACCGAGACGTTCAGCCGCTCCTTCCTGCGTCGCTGCCGGCCGGAAAAACGTACAGAGCAGCGCGCGCCCGAACTTCTCGTCTTTCGGTGAGGCGTTGAGTGTGTCGAGCGCCTGACGCAGGAGCGCCTGTAACCGGGCGGCCTCGCCGGTGTTGCCAGTGCCGTCCGCCACCAGCCGCGATCGGACCAGCGGATTGGCGGCAAGTGCCGCCGGCCGCGTGTAATCCCGCAATGCCTGACGGACCGAGGCGGCGAACTCCTGTTCCGACAGCACGACGACCGACGCCGCCGGAGGCGGCGTCACCTGTTCACCCACTGGCTCGCTTGACAGCGATCGCTCGCAGAGCTGATCCCACCACATCTCGAACGTTTCGACCCGCCAGTCGTGCGCGAACGTCGTGTAGTGCCGGCCGCCAACGGTGAAGTCGGCCTCGGCGGCGCGCTCGAAGTTGATGTAGCGCATCAACGGCAGCATCGGCTCCGGATGCGCGAAGGTCACGAAACTCCACGCCAGACGCCGAAGCTCCAGTGGCGCGAACGACGCGCGCGTCGCGAGCAGGTTGATGTTCGGCGACATCTGCTGGTAGCTGTCGCACGACATGTGAAAGCGGTGATGGACCATTTCCTCGCCGGTGCGCAGAGGTCCACGGCGGCGCGCGAACGCCCAGGCGCCCGGCACGGCGGGATCGACCGCTGCGTCTCCCGACGACCCGCCCGACAGGACGATGCTCGCGACCAGCCCCAACATGTTCTCCCGGGGACCGCGTGGAACGTGAAACGCCTGCGGCTGCCGATCGAGCCAGTGCTCCGCGATGCGCGCCGACTCCACGCCTTCATGCCGGCGCACGGTGTCGATGATCGTGGCCCGATCGTCAGGCCCCGCCATCTCACCGTAGATCTTTCCCAGCGTCGCGTAGTCGTGATAGCGCACGCCCGTCGCGCTGGCGCGATGCAGATACAGCTTGTCGAAGAACACGCGCTGCCGGACGCGCCCGGTCGCGGCGACGAGCTTCTGACGGAGATGTCGCCAGATCCGGCGGTGCATCTCGAGGTACCCGTCCGGATCTCTCCAGCGGAAATCCGCGTCGAGGACTTCCCGTGCCAGATCGTGCGGGAAGACACCCTCGGCGGTCTGCTCGATGAAAGACAGCCCGCGCAGCCAGTCGAACAGCTCTGACGGATCGCGGTCGTCGAGCGCAGCGCCGATCAGCGCTTCCGTGGCGACGCGCACCTGCGCGCACGCTTCGAGCGCCCGCCGGTGTCGCGAAGTTGGCACGGTCGCGATCAGCCGGGCGAGAAGCTCGCGCACAACGTTCGGCGCGCTCTCCGGCGTGAAGTGCACGTCGGAACCGGCATGGCTGATGACATCGGCGACCAGCACCAGCGCCAGCGGATGGCCGTGCGTGAAGTTCAGCACTGCGTCGTGCTGCGCCTCGGGCACGTGCCGATCACAGAGCAGCGCGCGACTGTCCGCTGGCGAAAGATTCCGCAGCGGAAGCGCATGAAAGATGGCGCCCAGCGCGGGATCGGCCGGCCAGTCCGCCGACGGTGGACAGCGGCCGGCCATCACGACCACACCGCGTCCCGGAAGAAGCGGCAGGAACTTCTGGCGGAGCCACGGTTCGAGCGGCGTCAGCGCATCGCAGGAGTCGACCGTCAGCACGATCGCGTCTTCCTGGCCAAGGCGATCGAGGGCCGAGTCGGTTTGCGGGAGTCCGAGTGACTCGCCCAGGGCATGAAGGAATCCGCGCGGCGACGCTTCGATGTTCCGCGCGTCGACATGCACGCTCAGGACTCCCGCGCGCGAGGCCTCGTTCGCACATGCATCGAGGAACGCCGACTTCCCGACGCCGCCCGGGCCGTGCACGTACAGCAGGCAGAACGGTGAGGCGCTGCCGACCAGCGCCCGCCGGAACACACCCAACTCCGACTCCCGGCCGCAGAGGCGGCGCCGGCGGTCGACCGCCAGGCGATCCCCCAGACGCGGAAAACGTTCAGTGGGGCGTCGTCTCTCCCGCATGAAATTCGACAGAAATTCGACAGCGACTTGGCTGGCGACTTGACAACGTTCGACGCGAGACTCCGACGAGCGGGCCGAAGTTTACTACGCCGGCCCGGAGACGAGGTAATCGATGCACGACGTGATTGTCATTGGCGCCCGCTGCGCGGGCGCGCCGACCGCCATGCTACTGGCGCGCAAAGGCTATAAGGTGCTCCTGGTCGATCGCGCGACCTTTCCGAGCGACATACCGCACGGACATTTCATTCACCGGCATGGGCCCAGGCGTCTCGCGCAGTGGGGGCTCATCGACCGCATTACCGCGACCAATTGCCCGGCCGTCACCTCGTCGGTGATCGACCTGGACGACTTTTCACTCGTCGGCACGGACCTCGAGGTCGATGGTCTGGCGCTCGGGTACGGACCGCGGCGACGGGTGCTCGACCAGATCCTGGTTGATGCCGCCGTCGAAGCCGGTGCCGAACTGCGGTTGGGATTCAGCGTCGAAGACTTCACGACCGACGGCGATCACATCACCGGCATACGAGGCCGGACCCATGGGGGCGCATTGAGCGTCGAGTCTGCATCGCTGGTCGTCGGCGCCGACGGCCGGCGATCACGGCTCGCCCGCTTCGTGGACGCGCCGGAGTACGAGAGCGCTCCGACGGCCGCCTGCTGGTACTTCTCGTACTGGAGCGGGGTGCCGCCTCGAGGGGTCGAGATCTACTTCCGCCGCAACTTCGCGGTGTTCGTGTTTCCCACCAACGATTCGCTGACGGGGATCTTCGTCGGATGGCCGATTCATCGGCTCCCGATCGTCCGGGCCGACATCGGCGCGCACTTCATGGCGTCGATCGATGCGATTGCGTCATTGTCCGAACGCGTGCGCGCCGGCCGCCGTGAGGAGCCGTTCAAAGGCGCGACGGACATGCCGAACTTCCTCCGCAAGCCGTACGGTCCGGGATGGGCGCTCGTCGGCGACGCCGGCTGTCACAAGGATCCGATTCTGGCGCTCGGCGTGTGCGACGCGTTCCGCGACGTCGACCTGGTCACCGACGCGCTCGACGCCGGTCTCTCGGGGCGGCGTCCGATCACAGACGCGCTGCACGACTACGAAAGGCGCCGGAACGAGGCGTCGATCGCCGAGTATCGCGAGAACCTCCACCTGGCCCGCTTCCAACCGGTGCCTGAAGAAACCTACCGGCTGCGCGCGGCGCTTCGTGAGAATCCGGAAGCGACCAGACAGTTCTTCCTGGCGCGCCAGGGCATGATTCCGCGGGAAGCGTTCTTCAACCCCGAGAATCTGCAGCGTTTGCTGGCGCTGTGCTGTCTGCTGGTACTGCTGCTCACCTACGGGCCCTTCCACTGCCGGAGCAGTTCAACGGCGACGGCATGCTTCGGATTTCTCTGCAGCAACTGATCGAGCACGGCGATCCCCTCTTTCGAACGGCCGGCGCTGAAGTGGATCTTTGCCAGCGTCACGTAGGCGGCCTCGTACTCCGGTGTCTGCTGCAAAACGCCTTGCAGAAGCGCGACCGCCGCGTCGGTTTGCCCTCTCGAAACGAAGACGAGCGCCAGATTGTTGGCGGCCTCTCCGTACTCCGGGCGACGGCCGAGCGCATCACGGAAATAGCGCTCGGCTCGATCCATGTCTCCCGCCCGACCGTAGAGCAGGCCCAGATTGTTCAGCGCTTCGGGGAAGTCCGGCTGGAGTGACAACGCCTTTTCGTAAAGCGCGCGGGCTTCCTCATTGCGGCCGGTCAGCAGGAGGGCATAGCCAAGATTGTTCAGCGCGTCGGGATATTCCGGAATCGACGTCAGCGCCGCACGAAACCGGACGATGGCCTCGTCGAGATTACCGCTCTGCGCGAGCAGCGCTCCGAGATCGTTGTTGGCCTCGGCCAGATCTGGCTGCAAGGCGAGCGCGCGCTCGAACGCGGCGCGAGCGCGGACCGTTTCCCCACTCCTGGCGAGCAGCGTACCCAGACGATACAGCGTCGAGGCGCCCGGGTTCGCCCGGGCCGCGCGCTCGAACGCGATCACGGCGGCGCTCTCGAGTCCGTCATCGAGAAGCTCTCGGCCGTACGGCAGGTAATTGCGGAGCGGCAGTCCGGAATAGAACGTTCCCTGAAAGGGCACGGCTCGAGCGAGGCGCTCCACCGGAGAGACGTCGATCGCGCTCGCGTCCTTGACGATCTGGCCGACGTCCACGCGATCGCGGTAGACCTTCACGACCTGGCTGCTCCCATCGAGGAGCAGATACGTCGGCAGGTGCAGATCCTGCCGATTCATGAACAGATGCCGGTTGAGGATGGCGTAGCTCAGGCTCACTTCAGGCGTGGCCATGACCAACGGTGTCGCGCCCGAGGGAAGGCTACCGAGCGGGACCTGCGGCTGAGGATCACCGATGGCGATGGCGATCGATCCCACGCCGGCCCGGGTCAACTCTTGTGCGTCGCGGCCCAGCGTCTCGAGCGCCGCACGTGCCGCGCTCGCGTCGAGCGAACACAAGAGGACGATTGCCGGCTTTCCCCGCAACGCCGCCAGCGAATGCGTCCTGCCCGCGGCGTCCGGGAGCGAAAAGTCAGGCGCCGGAAAGGGCTCGTACATCCAGGTGGCACGTGGCGCTGACGCCGGCGAGGACACCGAGGACGTTGTCTTTCCTGCCGCCTGCGGCTTGAAGCCCTCGGCCTCGATCCCGCTCCCTTCGACGATCCGCAGGCGAGTGTTCAGGGGCACATCGGTGAACACCTGCGTGACGCCCGAGGGCCAACTGACCGTCAGTTTCAGGACGCGCTCGCTCGCGCCCAGGCCGATCAGCAGTTCCTTCGAGTGCTGCGAGAGGAATCCGGAACCGGCCTGCACGACTTTGATCTTGCGGACGCGATCGGTCTCGACCGTCACGCGGGCGCCGATCGCGTCGCGGTTGCTGGTCGTGCCACGAAGGCGCACGGCGAGCGACACAGGCTTCGCCTTGAAATCGTTCCGGAAGATCCGCAGCTGCGGCGTCTGTCGGTCGGCCATCACCGCGAGGTCCGGATCGCCGTCGCCGTCGACGTCGAGGACCGCAAACGACCGGCCGTCCTGATCGAGGTCGAGACCGAGCGCACCGGAGATCTCGTCGTAGCCGCCGTGTCCGTCGTTGCGCAGGAAGACGTTGCGCTGCCGGCTGGCGATCGAGCCGTGAATCAGTAACTGGTTGATCGCACGCCATGCGTCATCGTAGGGCGTACCGGGCACCCGCGTGAGCGGTGACCGGGCCACGACCTGGCGCCAGAAGAATCCCTCGAGGTCGCCGCCGCCGCCGGCGTCCGTCTTGCGCGTCAGCATGCCGTTGACGATGTACAAGTCGTCCCAGCCGTCGCTGTCGAAATCGAGCGCGTCCGACGACCACGCCCAGCGGCCCATCTCGGCGTGCGCCTCGAGCGTCTTGTCCTCGAAGCGTCCACCGCCGAGATTGCGTAACAAGGAATTCCCGCGCACGTGACGACGATAGAGCGCGCGCACGTCCGGCGTCGCATCAGGCATGAACGTCGGCGCCGACGTGACGCGCAGCCCGGGCGCGCTCCACATGTTGCCGGTATAGATGTCGAGCAGGCCGTCGTTGTCGTAGTCGAGAAATGCGGCGCTCATCCCGGCGCCGTGATCGAGAACTCCGGCCGAGGCGGCGACGTCCTCGAACCGCACCTGGCCGTTTTGCCGCCCGAGGTTGTGATACAGGTTCTTGGTCCCGAAGTCGTTTGCGACCAGGAGATCCGGCCAGCCGTCGCCGTCGTAGTCGGCCCAGGCCGCCGCGAAGTGATAGCGATCGTTGCCGGCGTCGAGACCGGCGTCCTCGGTGGCGTCGACGAATCGCCCGCGGCCGTCATTGCGAAAGAGCACGCCAGGCGGTCCGTTGCGTGCGTCGTAGTACGGGGCCGGCGTCCCGGCCTTGTCCTCGCCGGCGCCGAAGAAGTAGGAGTAGACGCACAAATACAGATCGAGAAAACCGTCCCTGTCGTAGTCCGCCATCGTGATCGACGTCAGCACTC
>Ga0207701_10006376_pt1 | contig 11780 bp, 11 predicted proteins | sample KBSSwiSSwithPhiX_FD_184294 | JGI IMG/M metagenome (GOLD analysis project Ga0207701, IMG submission 184294) | Switchgrass rhizosphere bulk soil microbial communities from Kellogg Biological Station, Michigan, USA, with PhiX - S5 (SPAdes) (version 2) | ecosystem: Environmental > Terrestrial >...
GCCGATCTGATAGGCGGTCAGCACGTCCAGTCCCGAGCGGTTGTCACGTTCGCCCAGTGCGAGCACCGGCGGCAGCGCCGGCGCCGTCGGATGCGTGAGCAGGCCGTAAACGCGGTCCTGCGCCACCGCAAGCTGCGTGTCGTCGTAGTCGTCAGCGTGGATGCCGACGGCGTTCGCGAACGCGGCGAAACGCGCCGGGACCTTCATGTCGGTGCCGATAACGGTACAGCCCTTTGCGGAGGACCAGCCGAGGCCCTTCAGGTAAGCACGCACGAGACGTCCCGATTCGGCTGCGTTACCCGAGAGCGCAAGCCCGAGTCCGTCGAGAATCGATCGCTTGCCGAGGTGCATGACGTCGTCGGGTATGCGCCTCGGGTTCGTGTTGACGATGAATTGAGCCACGTACGCGGTGAGCGACGATTCCCTGCGCATGTTTCCTCGTGCACTGCAAAAACGGTATTGGTTAATACCACAGCGCATCACTTACAGCCAACCCGCTGCGCCGCGCTGCCCCTTCGTAAAAGGGTGCATGGCCGCGCTAAAATAGGGACCGATCCCTGTTCCACACTTCATCCTTGGAGTTCACGTTGGCGCATACGCTCGCCGAAAAAATCCTCGGCGCTCACGCCGATCGGCCCGTCACGGCGGGCGAGGTGATTGTTGCGCGCGTGGATTTCGCCATGATGCACGACGCCCGGGCCGCCAACGCCCTCGAGCAACTGCAGAAGCTGGGTGTGATGAAACTGCCGCACGCAGCGCGGACGGCGCTCGTGCTCGACCACTATTCGCCGCCGCCGACGACGGAAGCAGCGAACACGCATATCGCAATGCGGCGCTTCGCCGATGCGTATGGCGCCGTGCTCTACGACGTGGGCGACGGCATCTGCCACCAGGTGATGCCTGAAGGCGGACATCTCACGTGCGGCGATCTCGTCGTCGGCACCGACACGCACTCCACGACGTACGGCGCGTTCAATGCGTTCGGCACCGGTGTCGAAGGCACCGATCTCGCGGCAGTGATGATGACAGGCAAGTTGTGGTTTCGGGTCCCGGAGTCGATTCGCGTGGAGCTTCAGGGACGGCTGCAACCCGGCGTGTGGGCGAAGGATGTAACACTGACGATGCTCGGCCGGTTCGGCGCCGAAGGTGCGAATTACAAGGCGGTCGAGTACTGTGGCGAGGCGGTTGCCGCGATGGACATCGACGATCGCATGACGCTCGCCAACCATGCCGCGGAACTCGGCGCGAAGGCGGCGCTGCTCGAAGCGGATGACAAGACGTTGGCGTGGCTGCGAAGCCATGGAGCGCAGGAGCCGAGACCGGTGCAGGCGGATGCCGATGCGGTGTACGCAGAGCGCATCGCCATCGACGCTGCCGCGCTCGCACCGCAGGTCGCGCGCAGGCACGAGATCGACGACGTGGTGCCCGTGCCGGACGTCGCCGGGCAGCGGATCGATATTGCTCTCATCGGAACGTGTACGAACGGCCGACTCGACGATCTGCGTCAGGCAGCGGCGATACTGAAGGGCCGGCGTATCGCGCGAGGGGTGCGCATGATCGTCACGCCCGCTTCGCGGCAGGTGTATCTCGCGGCGTTGCGTGAGGGCATCGTCGAAGCGCTCACGGCCGCAGGCGCTTCGGTCGAAGCGGCCGGGTGCGGCACTTGCGTCAACATCACGGGTCACCTGATTGCGGGAGATGGTCAGGTGGTGATTTCCAGCGCCAATCGCAATTTCAAAGGCCGACTCGGTAATCCCGATGCCGAAATCTGGATCGGATCGGCCGCGACGGTTGCGGCGTCGGCACTGACCGGCCGGCTCACGGATGCGCGCGACGTGCACGGCGGTCGCTGGCGCGCCGCGGCTTGAGTGACCTCGGCATGATCACTGCGAACGCCCGTTTGCTGCCTGCGGAGATCAACACAGACGTTCATTGTTCGGCGAAATACATGCCGGGCAAAGATGCTGCTTACGTCGCGCAGCACGCTTTCGACCAGGTTGCACCCGGTTTCGTGAGCCGATTCCGGAAGGGCGACATCATCGTGGCGGGCGGCAACTTCGGAATCAATTCGTCACGCGAGCAGGCCGTGCGTGTACTGCATCTGCTTGGCGTCGCCGCCGTAGTAGCGCCGGCGTTCGGCCGCCAGTTCTTCCGCAATGCCATCAACAACGGGCTGCCCGTCGTGGAGGTCGACATCGCCGGCATCGAAGACGGTGACGTGCTCGAAATCGACTTTACGGCAGGTCGTCTGCGCGTGCCGCAACACGATCTCGAGCGCACGTTCGCGCCGTTGCCGCAGGAGATCCAGGCGATGCTCTCCGCCGGCGGGCTGATTCCATTTCTGAAGCGTCACCCTGACTGGCGCATCTCGCGCGAGCCGGGTGACCTGTGACGGGTGACCATGACCGCGACGACACCACGCCAGCGCCTGCGCCGGCGTCTCACCGAAGGACCGATGATCGTCGCGCCCGGCATCTACGACGCGTACGGTGCGCGCTTCGTCGAGCAGGCTGGATTCGAGGCGGTTTACATGACGGGAAACGGCGTCTCGGCCAGTCTCCTCGGACGTCCCGACGTGGGACTCGTCGATCTGACGCTCTTTGCGGCGCATGCGCACCGCGCTGCCGCCTGCGTGGACATTCCGCTCGTTTGCGATGCCGATACGGGCTACGGAAATGCGGTCAACGTTCAGCACACGGTGCGCGAGTTCGAGGCAGCCGGTGTTGCCGCGATACACCTCGAAGACCAGGTCCTGCCCAAACGCTGCGGCCACCTGCCTGGATCGCGGCCGGTGGTCGAGATGGCCGAACACGTCGGCAAGATCGAGGCGGCGATTGCGGCGCGCCGTGATTCCGACTTCATCATCATCGCCCGCACCGATGCCGCGGCCGGACACGGCATCCACGAAGCAATCCGGCGAGGCAAGGCTTATCGTGCCGCCGGCGCCGATGTCGTGTTCGTCGAGCTCAAGAGCAGTCCCGACATTCTCGACCGACTGAAGCGCGTGACGGGCGAGATCGATGCGCCGTGCCTCATGAACGTCGAGGAGGCCGGCAACATAGGCGACCTTACGGCCGAGCAACTCGATGCGCTCGGCTTCCGGATCGCAATCTATCCCGGGCTCGCGCGTAACGCGGCCGGGTATGGCATACGCGAAGCGCTGCGTGCGCTCAAACGCGACGGCAGCACGAAGCAGGCGCGTGAACGCATGCTGACGTTCAGCGAATACAACGAAGCGCTGAAGCTATCGGACGTCGAAGACTGGGAGAAGCGCTTCCTGATGCGCGAGTGATGGCCGTGCGATTTGCCGAGCACGGGGCGTCGTTTCTGCGCCCTGACCCTCGTACGCTCGGACGTGAGTTCTAAAGGAGCGCTGGAATGTTTCGTTCGCGGCGACAGCCTGTCCCAGGCGCGCCGCTCACCGGAACGTTGTACTAAACTATATACGTGGATACCACCCGCACTCTCGCCCGCTTCGTCATCGAGCATCAGTCGTCGCAACTGCCGCAGAACGTCAGACACGATGCGGTACGGTCCTTCCTGAACTGGATGGGCTGTGCCGTCGGCGCGAGCCGACACGAAACGACTGAACGCGCGCTCGCCGCACTGGCGCCGTTTTCCGGGCCGCCCGAGGCGACGGTGCTGGGCCGCACGGAACGCCTGGATATCATGCACGCCGCGCTGATCAACGGGATCGCCTCCCATACGTTCGACTTCGACGACACGCACCTGAAGACGGTCATCCATCCGAGCGGGCCCGTTGCGTCGGCGGTTCTCGCGCTCGCGGAGCGTCTGCCGGTCTCCGGCGAAGCGTTCCTGCATGCATTCATTCTCGGCGTCGAAGTGGAGTGCCGCATCGGCAACGCCGTCTATCCCGAGCACTACGATGTGGGCTGGCACATTACGGGCACGGCGGGTGTGTTCGGGGCTGCCGCCGCAACGGGTCGGCTGCTCGGCCTCACCGAACAGCAGATGGTCTGGGCGCTTGGTCTGGCCGCCACGCAGGCGAGCGGTCTGCGTGAGATGTTCGGCACCATGAGTAAACCGTTCCACCCCGGAAACGCGGCGCGCAACGGGCTTCTTGCGGCACTGCTCGCGCAGCGCGATTTCACGAGCTCCGATCAGGGCATCGAAGCGAAGCGCGGCTTCGCGAACGTGCTATCGACGCGCTTCAAGCCGGAGGAGATCACTGAACGGCTGGGGGAGACGTGGGAAATCTCGCTCAACACCTTCAAGCCGTTCGCCTGCGGCATCGTGATCCATCCCATCATCGATGCGTGCATTCAGCTTCGCAACTCGCCGGGATTCGATGTCGAGGCAGTCGAGGCCGTCGAGGCGAAAGTACATCCGCTCGTGCTCGAGCTCACCGGGAAGAAAACGCCGACTGCCGGACTCGAAGGCAAGTTCAGCGTCTATCATTCCGCCGCGGTGGCTCTCCTTCACGGCGCCGCGGGTGAGGCCGAGTACAGCGACACGTGCGTGCGGGACCCGCGCGTGATCGCGCTGCGGGATCGCGTGTCGGCGCAGGTCGAAGCGGGACTCCATGAGGACCAGGCGCGCGTCTCCATTCGAATGCGGGGCGGTGCAAGGATCGAAACCTCCGTGGAGCATGCGATCGGCAGCCTGGAGCGCCCGATGAGTGACGCGGATCTGGAACAGAAATTCCGGGGGCTTGCGGCCGGTGTGCTGCCCGACCGGCAGATCGAGCAATTGATCAGGTTGTGCTGGGACCTCGGCACGCTCGACAATGCCGCCCATGTTGCGCTCGCCTCGGTGCCTCAGGGCGCCTGACTGACGGCAGCAGCGACCTTCGTCCGGTAGCGGACGAACATGAGCAGGAGAACGAGCCCGCCTGTGCCCCACGCGGCTACCGGCAGCCAGGTGAGCAGCGGCGCGTACTCCGGATCCTTCAGAAGCTCTGTTGCGACGATCGCAAGGCGCGCAAAGGACGCGACCGCCAGGAGCGCGAAGACGCTGCCCGTGAGCTTGCCTTCGCGGCCGACGTGGCCGATCGCGATCGCGGCGGAGACCGCGCTGGTGAGGACCAGGCCCCATCCCGCACCGGCCAGTAACTGCATCGTGAGCAGCATCGTGACGGTGTCCGCAGTCGCGGCGCCCCAGGCCGCGAATGCCGCTACGATGCCGCCGGTTCCAGCAACAGCGATCCCTCCGAGTCGCTCCGTCGCTTTACCCGCAGGCAGCATGATCAGGCTGAAGCCGATCCAGAATACCGGCATCGCACGCTCGACCTGTGGCGGCGCGAGGAAGTGCGAGTAAAGCGGCGCGCTGTTAAGCGAGAAATGAACCTGGAAGCCGATCGCCAAGAGCAGGATCGCCGCGAGAAATACTGCTGGCGATTGTCCCGACTCCGGTCCTTGCGCATCGAGGCTGCCGGGCGCGGCTTCGCCGCTCTTCGCTAGCGTCTGTTCGGCCCAGATGATGCCGAGCGTGGCGAGCACCAGCGCAAGACTCGACAGCGCGAACGGTAGGCGCGGATCCATGCCGCGCAATACGAGCGTCAGATACGGCCCCGCCGCACCGGCCACACCCAGTCCCAGGACTGATAACGCCGCCAGCCACGGAACCTGCGATCGCGGCGCATGCCTGCCGAGCAACACCATCGGCGGCGCGCGCAGGACGGAGGAAGTGGCGGCCCACAATACGAGCACGGTGACGAAAAAGATCAGAGAGCTCTGCGCCGCAACGAACGGTATCAGGAGAAAAGCGAGGCAGGATGCGATGGTCACCGCGAGCACGATGTGGCCAACCCTGCCCAGCACGTTCGCAGCGCGGTCCGCGGCGACGCCCATCGTGTAGTCCATCGCGACGAAAACGAGCTGGTCCAGCATCAGTATGTAAGGGACGTACGCCTTCGGAATGCCGACCTGCGCCGCCAATCGCGGCAGGAAGATGACGTAAACGGTCCACGTCAGTGTGAACAGGAACTGAACGAGGCCGAAGTAGACGCCTACACGATGCGGGGTATGTCCCATGGGCATAACTTTGCATGGTTACTGCGGGATGATGCAACAGGAGACTGCGGCGGCCGCTCGCTTGACGCAGCGTGTGAATTTTCCATCAAGCGCCGCTTTTAAATCAGCCGGAACGGTTGAACCGCGGGAGACAGGCGGCGTAAACTCGCTGCGACTCGCGTTGCGCGGCGCCGCAACCATTTCAAGGAGAACGTACGTGCGAGGAAGCAAAGTCATTGCTTGCGCGATGCTGATCGTGCTCAGCACCTCCCCCCTCTTCGCAGCAGAGAAAAAGCGGCCCCCCGCCAAGCGCGAAATGCTGGCCTGCCGCCTCGGCACCGAGGATCGTCACGCGCGCATCGCGGTCGTGCTGGTGGGCGGAAAGATGAACGAGTTCGCCTATTACAGTAAATGGAAGCCGCGCACATGCTCCATTTACCTGCAGCGCAACGATGCCCACAGCAGATGGAAGGACAGCGGCGCCATCACGACGGTCAGCCTCGAGAAGGGCGCGTTCCTGATCGAGCACAAGCCCGGCGTCTACCACCTCATCTTCCGCGACGTCGATCGCGAGCGTTACTGCGGGATGGACGGCACGATCAACGGCAGCCTCACGATTCGCAAAGGTGGCCAATCCTGCCAGCTCGAAGGCATCATGGAAGAAGGCACGCCGCTCGGTCAGGCTTACGTTCAGATGCAGGAGCCGCCCGCGCTGCTGCAGGAAGCCGAAGCGGCCGCCGCAGCAGGATCTCAGCCGGATAACACGCCAGGCGGGCAGACCGCCCAGGCGCCCGCCGATTGCGCGGCGCAGTCTCAGGGCTGCTAGGACACGAGCTTCAATCCGGCAATCCCGGCGACGATCAGGCCGATACAGGCGAGGCGCGCCGCAGTCGCCGGCTCGGCAAAAAGGATGATGCCGAGAATGGCGGTGCCAATCGACCCGATGCCGGTCCACACGGCATAGCCGGTTCCCACCGGAATCGTGCGTAGCGCGAGCGCAAGGAACCAGACGCTCGCAAGCATCGCGGCGATCGTGACCACGCTCGGCACGAGACGACTGAAACCCGCCGCGTATTTGAGCCCGATCGCCCAGACGATCTCGAGCACGCCCGCGACCACCAGGTAGGACCACGCCAGCCAGCCGGGCATCACGCGATGGCCTCGCGTTCGATACCGAACGCTCTCGCGACGCCGGGCCTCGGTCCTCCGTTCAGGTCGGCTTCCGCGGCAGGCTCCACGAAGATCTCCTTACCGCGCATCCGTGATCTCGAGAGCGAGGCTCTCCTGTTGCGGTTCAGCACCGCAAAGCAATACGATTCGTCGTTTGCTTCCGGATCGCTCGACCGATCGATTACGCGCACGCCTCCGAGCGATAACGCCATGGTGCTCTCTCCAGGTCGAAAGCGGCGAATTTTAGCCGCTCCTGGCCATTGGCTGACCGTGCATGCGCTCGAGTTAGCCTGATAACTACGTAGAGTCACGAGGAGAAGAAAGATGAAGGTAACGCGACTTGCCGCGGCGGTGGCAGTGCTGATCATCGCGTGCAGTCATGGGCAGGGGCAGGCCCAGTCGTATCCCGCGAAGCCGGTGCGCGTCGTCATTCCGTGGCCGCCCGGCGGATCGAACGACATCGTCGGGCGTATCGTCGCGCAGAAGCTGAGCGAGCTGACCGGCCAGCAGTTCGTGATCGACAATCGCGGCGGGGCTGCCGGCACCATTGGCTCCGACCTCGTGGCCAAGAGCCCGCCCGACGGCTACACCATCATGATTCATTCGGCGACACACGTCGCGAACCCGCATCTCTACGGCAAACTGCCATACGACACGCTGAAGGACTTCGTCGGCGTCGCGCCGCTCACGGTACAGATCGGCATGCTGATCGTGCATCCTTCGCTGCCCGTAAATTCCGTGAAGGAGCTCGTCGCGCTCGCCAAAGCACGGCCGGGGCAGCTTACCTACAGCTCATCCGGTAACGGGAGCTTCGTCCACCTCACGATGGCCATGTTCAACGTGATGACCGGCACGAAGATGACGCACATCCCCTACAAGGGTGGCGGGCCCGCGGCTGTTTCGATCTCGTCCGGCGAGACACAGGCGCAGATCGGAACCATCGGCGCGGTGCTGCAGCTGGTCAAAGCGAACCGCGTGCGCCCCCTCGGCGTTACGTCGGACTATCGCGTGGAAGCCTTCCCGCAGGTGCCCACACTGGCGGAAGCGGGCGTGACCGGCTACGAATTCACGGCGTGGATCGGCGCGCTCGCGCCCGCGGGCACGCCGAAGGCGATCGTCGGCAAGCTCAACAGTGATATGACGACAATTGTGCGGATGCCCGACGTCACGGCCAATCTGAAAGCGCAAACACTCGACCCGCTCGTCATGTCGCCCGAGCAGTTCGCGCAGCGGCTCAAATCGGATTACGACAAGTACGAGAAGGTGATCAAGGTAACGGGGGCGAAGATCGATTGACAGCGGGCGCCCGTTTATTGGAGCAACAATGGATTTCAAGCTGAACGACGAGCAGCGCGGCATCGTCCGTACGGTCCGCGAGCTCACGCAGGACAAATTCAAGCCGACCGCCCTGAAGTACATGGACGGCACGTTTCCCTGGGAGAACATCCGCGACCTCGCGAAGATCGGCGTGCTCGGCATGGCCGTTCCCGAGGAATACGGCGGCCTCGGATTGCCGGTGCTCGATACCGCGCTCGTGCTGGAGGAAATCGCCAAGGGTTGCTACGTGACCGCCATGGCGGTGCTCGGCGAAGTGGGCGTGCAGACCAAGATCATCGACGCGTATGCGCCCGAGGACATCAAGCGACGCCTGCTGCCCGGGGTGTGTACGGGCGAGGTTATCCTTGCAGTGTGCATGACCGAGCCGCACGCCGGAACCGACGTCGCCAATTACCGAACCAATGCGGACCTCCACGGCGACAAGCTTGTGTTGAATGGCGTAAAGACATTGATCAGCCGCGTGGACGAGGCGCAGGCGTTCGTCGTTTTCAGCCGTGTGGATCGAAAACCCGGCCGCGAAGGCATCGGCTGCGTGCTGATCGAGCGCGGCACGCCCGGCTTCACCTGCACCGCGCGCTATCACACGATGGGTGGTGAGAATCTCGCCGAGATCCGATTCGAGAATTGCGAGCTGCCTCTGGAGAACCTGATCGTTCGCGACGACGGATTCCGGCGGCTGCTGAATGCGTTCAACACGCAGCGCTGTCTGAATCCGAGCATCTCGCTGGGCCTCGCCGAGGGCGCATTCGAGGAGGCGGTCAGGTATGCGCGCGATCGCAGCGCTTTCGGCCGGTCTATCGGCGAGTTCCAGTCGATACGGCACAAGCTCGCCGAGATGTACCGTGACATCGAGATCGGCCGCGCGATGCTCTATCGCGCCTGTGCGACGGCGAATCCGTTTCCGAATCCGTACGAAGCGGCGGTCGCGAAGATGTATTGCAACGAGATGTCGCTGCGCGTGACCAGTGAGGCGATCCAGATCCACGGCGGCTATGGCTTCACCGACGAGTTCCCGGTGTCCCGCTTCTACCGCGGTGCGCGCTATGGTTCGCTCGGCGGAGGAACGAGCGAAACGCTCAAGGAGCTCGTCGGCAAGAAAATCCTGAGCGACTTCGGGCCCGACGGCTTCCTCGGCATGGACACGTTCTGATTCCTTGGGCGCTCATCTCGACACGGATGCGAACAGGTTCGCATCGCGTGCCGGCAACCACCTCCCGTTCTGCTTGCGCAGGATGGTCAACGTATCGTGACGAGGGGAGAGCATATGACTGCGCGAGTGGGGAGAAGAAACTTTCTGAAGCTGGGCGCCGGCGGGCTGTTGTCATCGCTGACGGCCCCGCTCGCATCGGCACAAGGCGTTGCGGGCGTCCGACTGATCGTCCGCAATGCACGCATCACGACGATGGACAGCGGGACGCCGGAAGCGCAGGCGCTGGCGGTGTCCGGCGGACGCTTCGTCGCCGTCGGGGCCGAAGCCGAAGTGATGAAGCTCGCGACGGCGTCCACCACCGTGGTCGACGCTGGCGGGCGGCGCATCATACCGGGGCTGCACGATGGTCACACGCATCCGATCCGCGGCGGCCTCAATTACAACATGGAGCTGCGCTGGGACGGCGTTCCCGCCCTCGCCGACGCCATGCGCATGCTGCGCGAGCAGGCGCAGCGTACGCCGCCGCCGCAATGGGTGCGCGTCGTGGGCGGATTCACGGAGTACCAGTTTGCCGAAAAGCGCATGCCGACACTTGCGGAGATCAATGCGGCCGCGCCGGGCACGCCGGTTTTCATCCTGCGACTCTACGACCGCGCGCTTCTCAATCGCGCCGCGTTGCGCGCCGCTGGTTTCAGCAAGGAAAGCCAGCCGCCGCCGGGTAGTCTCATCGAGCGCGACAAGGACGGCGAACCCACCGGGATGCTGGTCGCCAAACCGAACGCCGTCATTCTGTACTCGACGCTCGCCAAGGGACCGAAGCTCTCGCTCGACGATCAGATGAATTCATCGCGACACTTCATGCGCGAGCTCAATCGGCTCGGGGTGACGTCGGTGATCGACGCGGGCGGCGGCTTTCAGAATTACCCGCAGGACTACGAAGTGATCGAGCGTCTGGCGCGTGCCAACCAGCTCACCGTGCGCTTCGCCTACAACCTGTTTCCCCAGAAGCCGAAGGCCGAGCTCGAGGATTTCCAGTCGTGGGCGAAGCTCGTGAAACCGGGGCAGGGCAGCGACATGTACCGGCACAACGGCGGGGGAGAGATGCTCGTCTATACCGCGGCGGACTTCGAGGATTTCCGTGAGCCGCGTCCCGACCTTGCGCCGACCATGGAAGCCGAGCTCGAGCGCGTCACGCGCTTTCTCGCCGAGAACGGCTGGCCGTTCCGACTGCATGCGACGTACGACGAAACCATCTCGCGCGCGCTCGACGTCTTCGAGAAAGTACATCGCGACGTGCCGCTCGACCGGCTGCACTGGTTTTTCGATCACGCGGAAACCATCACGCCCCGCAACATCGAGCGGGTGAAGGCGCTGGGCGGCGGTATCGCGGTCCAGCATCGAATGATGTATCAGGGCGAGGACTTCATGCAGCGCTACGGGCAGGCGCTCACCGAGGATGCGCCGCCGGTGAAGCGCATTCTCGAGGCGGGGGTGCCGATCGGCGGCGGAACCGATGCGACGCGCGTCGCGAGCTATAACCCCTGGATCAGCCTCTACTGGCTCGTGAGCGGACGCACCCTCGGCGGCACTGCGCTGTACCCGCAGGCCAAGCGACTGGATCGCGCCACGGCATTGCGCTTGTGGACCGCGGCGAACACCTGGTTCTCGAATGAGGAAGGCAAGAAGGGCTCGATCAAGATCGGGCAGCTCGCCGACTTCGCCGTGCTTTCAGACGACTACATGACGGTGCCGGAGGAGCGCATCAAATCGATCGTGTCGCTGCTCACGGTGGTGGGTGGCGAGGTGGTGCACGGCGACGGAGCGTACGTGAAGCTCGCGCCGGCGTTGCCGCCGCCCAGTCCCGATTGGTCGCCCGTCGCGCGCTACGGCGGTTATTACCCCGCGAGCGCTAGGAAGTCGATTGCGCTTCAGGGTTGCGGCGTCGCCGGATGCGCAGTGCACGGCGCCAGCGCGCACGGGTGGCTTGCGGATACGCCCGCCTCCGATGCCAAAGCCTTCTGGGGTGCGTTCGGCTGCAGTTGCTGGATGGCTTGAGGCCGAGCGCGCTCACGCGAGGCGCGCGCGGATGCCCGACACGAGCGTCGAGAGCGAGTCGAAGACCGTCACGCCTGCGTTTTCGAGCGCGGCCT
>Ga0207701_10006377_pt1 | contig 11780 bp, 7 predicted proteins | sample KBSSwiSSwithPhiX_FD_184294 | JGI IMG/M metagenome (GOLD analysis project Ga0207701, IMG submission 184294) | Switchgrass rhizosphere bulk soil microbial communities from Kellogg Biological Station, Michigan, USA, with PhiX - S5 (SPAdes) (version 2) | ecosystem: Environmental > Terrestrial > Soil...
TGTTCGAGGCGGAGCATGGGCCGGCCGATATCGCCTACATGATCGACCAGAGCCACAATCTCAAGGGCAAGATCGAGGCGATGGTGCAGACCATCGTTACGGCGCAGGCGCTCTATGCGAAGGCGGCGCTCGTCGATCTCGATCGACTGGCCGCGGCACAAGCCGGCAGCCGGCTGGTGCCGGCGGAGACGTGCCTGCAGGACGCGTTCGCCACCGACGTGCGGCCGGCGATTGCGGAGTGGCGCATCGCGAAGGGCCTCCCCGCCGATCCGCTCGAGGCGCTGTGGCAGAGCGGCTACGTCGAGCGGATCAGCGCGGAACGCACCGCCCGTCGTCATGGGGTCAGATCTTGAATTCGCAGTTTTTTCACGGTCTGACCCCGCTTTCATGCTCAACGAGGCAGCGCCCGCGGGTCAGACCGTGAAAAAACTGCGAATTCAAGATCTGACCCCATGACGGTGCTTTCCGCTGCCGGGATCCACAAGGCGTTCGCCGGTGTGCACGCGCTCAAGGGGGTGTCGTTCGAGCTCGCTGCCGGCGAGGTGCATGCGCTGGTTGGTGAGAACGGCGCCGGCAAGTCGACGCTCATTAGAATCATGACCGGCGCCGAGCGCGCGGATGCCGGCACGCTCCGGATCGGCGGCGCCCTCGTCCCCATCGGCGAGATGAGCCCGGCGGCCGCACGCGCTCGCGGCATTGCCGCGATCTACCAGCAACCGGCGCTCTTTCCCGATCTGACGATCGCCGAGAACATCGCCATCGCCGTCGAGCGGCCGCACCCATGGCGACCGATCGACTGGCGGGGACGCCGCGCACAGGCGACCACGTGCCTCGACACGATCGGGGCGCCACTCGATCCGGACCGCATGGTCGGCTCCCTCAGCATGCCCGAGCAGCAGCTCGTGGAGATCGCCAAGGCGGTTGGCGCCAGAGCCCGCATTGTCATGATGGACGAACCGACGGCTTCGCTCAGCGAGCGCGAGGTCACACGGCTCTTCGCAGTCGTCTCCGCACTGCGCGAGCGCGGCGTCGCCGTCCTCTACATCTCCCATCGCCTCGAGGAGGTGCTGACGATCGCCGACCGCATCACCGTGCTGCGCGACGGGGAGACGGTGGCCTCGGGCGGTCGCGGGGAATTCACACGCGACGATCTCGTCCGGCTGATGGCGGGGCGTGAAGCGGCGGGCGTCGATGACGGGCCCGCTGAGGAAGGCTCGCACGTCGAGGCTCCTCACGCACTCGAAGTCCGTCAGCTGTCGAGCCGTGCCGAGGGACTTCGCAACATCTCGTTGTCGGTGAGGCGCGGCGAGGTCGTCGGCCTCGCCGGTCTCGTCGGCTCGGGACGCACCGAGCTCGCCGAAACGTTGTTCGGGCTGCGGCGCGCGGACTCGGGCGAAGTCCTGATCGGCGGCGTGCCCGCCAGCATCGAGTCGCCGGTGGACGCCATGCGATACCGGCTGGCCTACGTCCCCGAAGACCGGCGCCACCATGGAATCGTCGCGGAGATGTCGGTCACGGCGAACACCACGATGGCCGTGTTGCCGTCGGTGACTCGCCGCGGACTGATACAACGGCAGCGCGAGCGCGCGATCGCCGAGCGATATGCCACAGACCTTCATGTGAAGACGGCGTCGATCGATGCGCCCGTCGGTACGCTCTCGGGCGGCAATCAGCAGAAGGTCTCGCTCGCGCGCTGGCTGGCCACCGATCCCATCGTGCTCATCCTGGATGAACCGACCCAGGGTGTGGACGTGGCCGCCAAATCCGAGCTGCACGCGCTGATCCGGCAGCTGGTTGCGCACGGCCTGGGCGTCCTGATGATCTCGTCGGAGCTCCCCGAGATTCTCTCGATGAGCGACCGCATCCTCGTCCTGCATCGCGGCGCAATCGCCGGCGAGCTCACTCGGGAGGAGGCGACTGCAGAGCGGGTGCTCGCGCTCGCCCTTGGCCCGTCCGATGCCGCGAGGTCCGCCTCGAGGCGGACCGACCCACCGGGGACGGCCTCGTGATCGGCCACCTTCGCATCGAGGCGTCGCTGGCCGCCCTGCTCATCGTGGCGGGCGCCCTCCTCTGGGTCAGGGCCCCGGCGTTCTTCAGCGCCGGAAACCTCCTCGATGTGCTGCTCGCGGCGCTGCCAGTGCTCATCGTCGCCATCGGCGCCACACTCGTGGTCCTGGTCGGCGAGATCGATATCTCCGTCGGGTCGGCGTTTGCCATCGCCAGCGTCGTCGCCGGACAGGCCGCGGTGTGGGATCTGCCGATGCCCGCAGTAGTAATGGTCACGATCATGACCGGTGCAGCAATCGGCGCGATGAACGGTGCACTCGTCTCGACGCTGCGGCTGCCGTCCATCGTTGTGACGCTCGCCATGATGGTCGCGCTGCGCGACGGCCTGCGCTGGATCACGCAGGGCGCCTGGGTGCAGAATCTGCCGCCAGGATTCCAGTTTCTCGGCGTCAGCCGCTCGTCGTATCCAATCGTCGCACTGGGGGTCGCGTCGATCGTTCTCGCGGTTGCGACGTGGAGCCTGCGCTCTCTGCCCGCCGGCCGCGCGGTCTATGCCATCGGCTCGAACGCGGATGCAGCCAGGCTCGCCGGTTTACCGGTGGCGTGGGTGCGTTTCTGGGTCTTCGTCATCGGCGGCGCCTGCACCGGTCTTGCGGCGCTTCTGAACGCGGTGCGCTTCAATCAGATTCCGAGCAACGCCGGGCTCGGCCTGGAGATGCAGGTCATCGCCGCGGTGGTCGTCGGCGGCACGGCGATCACCGGCGGACGAGGCACACTCGCGGGAACCGTGCTCGGCGTCGCACTCCTCGGCGGCATCGGCCCGGCCTTGACGTTCCTCTCGGCCAGCCCCTATTGGGAGCGAGCCCTGCAAGGTGTGATCGTGCTCGTCGCGGTAGGCATCGCGGCGCGGCGCGTGCCGGCGCGAGCTCGGTCGGTCCGCCACCTCGCAAAGGACGCTGGTGTCGCCGCCTGATGTGACGTCTGGTCATCGTTCAGTGCCAGTTCGACAGCCACTGCCAGGCGAGACCTGGCTGCTGGCCGTGCTCGCATGCGAAATCGCGATCTTCGCTGCGACGACTCCGCACTTCCTCTCCTGGGCCAACGGCGTCGAGATCGTCCGCTTCAGTGTCGAGCTCGGCCTGCTGGCCGTCGCGCTCACCCCCGTGATCGTCGCCGGCGGCATCGACCTCTCCGTCGGGGCGATGATGGGGCTCGCGGCGGTGTCCTTCGGGATCTTCTGGCACGACTGGCACCTGCCGCTGCCGGTCGCCGCGCTGGCGACGCTGCTCGTGGGCATGGCCGGCGGCACGATGAACGCGGCGCTGATCGCCCGCGCGGGTGTGCCCGCGCTGATCGTGACGCTCGGATCGATGGCGCTCTTCCGCGGCGTCGCCGAGGGGCTGACCGAGGCCGCGGTCGGCTACTCAGGGTTTCCTGGAGCGTTCCTCTTCCTCGGCCAGGGCTATCTGGCGCTGGGACTGCCTGTGCAGCTCCCGATCTTCGCGGCGGTCGTCGCCGGCTATGCCCTGCTTCTCCATCGATCGATCATCGGCCGCGCGCTGTATGCGATCGGCTTCAACGCGCCAGCCGCGCGATACGCCGGCCTCCCGGTGGCGCGCCGACTGTCGCTCGTGTACGTCCTCTCGGGATCCGTCGCCAGCCTGGCCGCCGTGATCTACGCGGCGCACATGGGTCAGGCGCGCTCCGACGCCGGCACCGGGTACGAGCTCAGTGCGATCACTGCGGTGCTGCTCGGCGGTGCGTCGGTGACCGGCGGGCGCGGCACCATCCACGGCACGCTCATCGGACTGTTCATCCTGTCGGTGCTCCAGAATGGCCTGCAGCTCGCCGCTCTCCCCTCCGAGCTGGCCGGCGTCCTGACCGGCGCGGTACTGATCGCCGCCATCGTGATCGATCGACTGCGGGCGCGTCCGCAGACTGTCATTGCTATCCGTGCTGAAGAAGAGGTTCCTGTGAAAAACGCTCAAGTCGCGGTGCTCTGTGGAACGGTGCTGGCCGGTGCGCTCATCGTGGCGGGAACGAACGTCTGGCTGATTCGCTCGTTACCCGTCAGCAGAGGAGCGACCGTTCCAGACAGCCAGGCGACCGCCACGTCCGCGCGGCGACCGGTCATCGCCATGATGCCGAAGGCCAAAGGCGACCCCTATTTTGTCAGCGCGCGAAAGGGCGCCGAAGAAGCCGCCGCGCAGCTCGGTGTCGACCTGATCTGGGATGGTCCGACCAGCCTGGATGCGGCGAAGCAGAACGACCTCGTCGAAAGCTGGATCACCAGGCAGGTCGATGCGATCGCCGTATCGGTGCAGAATCCGGCGAGCATTTCCACCGTGCTGCGCAAGGCGCGCAGCCGCGGCATCAAGGTGCTCACCTGGGACGCCGATGCGGAGCCCGACGCTCGCAACTACTTCATCAACCAGGCCACGCCTGAAGGCATCGGTAACACGCTCACCGACGAAGCGGCGCGGCTGCTTGGCGACCGTGGCGACTTCGCCGTGATCACCAGCGCCTTGAGCGCGCCGAATCAGAACGCGTGGCTGGCCGTCATCCGGCGGCGGCTCGCCGACAAGCATCCGCAGCTGCGGCTCGTCACCGTCCGTCCGAGCGACGATGACCGCGACAAGGCGTTCGCCGAGACACAGACGATCCTTCGCGCGAATCCGACGGTGAAGCTGATCATGGCGATCGCCGCGCCAGCGGTTCCCGGTGCCGCCGAGGCCGTGCGGCAGGCTGGCCGTACGGATGTGAAGGTGATGGGGCTGTCGCTGCCCAACATCAACAAGAAGTACGTGCACGACGACGTGGTGCAGGTCGTGATGCTCTGGAACACGACCAACCTCGGCTACCTGACCGTTCAGGCCGCCACGCTGGCCGCGCGTGACGCGATTCCCACCGGCGCGACCTCCATCGAGGCAGGCAGGCTCGGAGCCATGGAAGTACGCGGTGCCGAGATCCTGCTCGGCGCGCCGCTCGTCATGACCAAGGCCAACATCGATCAGTTCGATTTCTGATTCGCCAGGTCCGGCTGAAGCCCGACCCCACGTAGCGTCCGGCTTTAGCCGGACCTGTCCGTGCCGTTACGGATTCATGTACCGGGTCAGCGGATTCGGCACCAGACTCCGTATCGTGTCCGCGACGATCCGGGCACTCAGCTCGGCACCGGCGACCGTTGTGTGCACGCGCTCGTCGGCGAACAGCGGCGCGACCGCCGTCGCGCCCATGGAGTCGTAGCGCAGCGCGATCCGCTCGTGCAGATCGACGAGCGGTACCTTCTCGGCCGCGGCGACGGCGCGAGCCCAGTCGGCGTGTGTATCAGGGCTTCTGGCAATCCTGCCGTCCTGCCAGATATTGCGGGGAACGAGCGTGCAGAGGATCGGCGTGGCGCCCTTGGCGCGGATATCGGCGACGTAGCGTCGAAGGTAGGCGCCGAACGTTTCAACACGCTCCTTGACCTTCGTCTGTGCGTCGACCTGTTCCTCGCTCTCGGTCCCCACCCCTCTCAACGCGCCGCGCGCACCATTGTCGTTGTGGCCGAACTGGATCATCACGACATCGCCAGGGCGCAGGAGCTTGAGCGTGTTCTCCCAATGGCCAATCGTGATGAACGTGCGGGCACCCGTGCCGCCCACCGCGCGATTGACGACGTTGATCTTCGCGAGATCGAAGTACGGAGCGAGGTAGTCGCCCCAGCCCCACTGTCCACCGGCACCATCGCCGCGACCGTTGCGCACGGTCGAATCGCCGACGAGATACAGCGACGGCAGGCTGACGTTCGCCGGCCGCGGCAAGCGCAGCCACGCGAATGTCTCGGCCGGTACCGCCTGACCTTTTTCTGACAGCGCCGTCTCGATCGGACTCGGCCACAGCCCCTTCAGGCCGGCGACAATCAGGCGCGCGTGGAGATCGGCGCCCTCGGCGTTGAAGTGCGTGGCATCCTGCTGATAGATCGCCTTCGTTCGCTCCTCACCGAGCGCCTCGAACGTGTCGGCCGCATTGTTGGTGACGTCGATGAACGGGACGGCGGCGGCTTTCGCGATGTCGAACGCCCACAGGCTGTAGCGTCCCGAGCCGCGCTCGATCCTGTGCTCCATCCAGCGATTGCGTACGGTGAGCGACAAAACGATCGGCGACGCCCCCTTGGCCTTGACGTCGGCAATCATCTTCCGCATGTACCAGCCGAACGTCCGCACCACTTCGTGCTGCCTGGTCAATACGTTGTCGATCTCCCGCGTCTCGTCGCCGAGTCCGGGCAGGCTGCCGCGCGCCCGCAGCGGAGGCGGCGGCTCGTCGTTGATCGGCCCGCCGTCGTTGTGACCGAACTGAATCAGGACGGTGTCCCCAGCCTTGACCTCGGCGAGCAACTGGTCCCACGCGCCCTCAGTGATGAACGTGCGGCTGCTGCGGCCGCCGCGCGCGCGATTGACGATCTTGATCTTCGCCGCATCGAAGTAGGCGCCGAACGGCACGCCCCACCCCTGTTGCAGCTCGCCGGCGCCGGGCGCCGCGGTGGAGTCGCCGGCGATGAACAGGGTCGGCAGCGCCGGGTTGAGCTGTGCCGCCGCAGGGTTGGCGGGACCCGGCGCGGGAACCGCACCCGGATTCTGCGCGGCACCAGCCGAAAGCAGGAGGCTACCGAGAAGCGCCAGGAATCGGTGCATACCTGTTCGTGGCGATATTAGCAGCAGCGTCGTCGACTTCAAATCGGAGATGGTCGTGGATGGTGTCCCGCGGGACGATCCGCTGCGTCTGCCAGAGGCCCGCGACGCGGGCATTCAGCGTTTCCGTGTCGACCTGTCAGGGACGAAAGAACACGTCGTGCGTAATTCCTGGCAAGAAGAAGACGTTGTTCAACCCGTTGATCACGACGGCGCCAAAGAAGAGGCCGGTGACCCAGGACGACTCCCTCGGTCCAATCGCAGGCGACTAGCGCGGACGACCAACCTCACGCCGGTGCGGCAAATACCATCTCCCGAATCTCGCGAAGGACGCGAAACCGGGGCGCCCGGGCGAACGTGCGGTTGTGAACGAATCCGTCGGGCGTGTCACCAGGACCCGCCCACCCGCTCACCTCTTTGGTGAGGCACTTGTGGATGACGTTCACGTGCAGACGCTGATCCCCGGCGACCTCGAAGAAGGTGATCCGACAATCGATGCTCGATGGCGCACCTTTCGTGAAGCGACCGATCGCCGCCTCGAACGCCGCCACATCGGCGGTCCAGAATGCGGTGAGCAGCGTGTGATTCGCGGTAATCGCCGGGTTCGGGACGAAACGCTTCGCGTGATGGAGATTCTCAATCATCTTCTGCACTCCTGGATGCTCGCTGAATGCGTGCGGATCGGGCGAACGCATCATGCATGCGTCACAACGGTCACAGGTTCCGGACCACATCTACGAGGGGTGCGAGGCCCTGTAATCGGCGAGCCACTTTGTCATCGTCCCGGGATCCCGCCGAGTTGACGCCGCCCGGGAGGCGCAGCGGAAGAATTACGGCCGCGGCCAGGGTGACCGGAATCCTGACGATGCGGAGCATGGACGCGGCGTGCGCGCACCGCCCGTCCGATCATCATCGCAGCTGCCGGGAGCATTGTCTGTGCGGTTGTGCACATTGCCTCTGAGGGCACAGCGGCGTGGGCGGCGGCGAACTGGTGCCTGTCCCGCCGTAGCCTGCGGCGAAGGCGGAAAGGGCGCGGATCAAGATCGGTTTGGCGGAGTCTACGGTTCCGCGCGCCGCACCGCTGCCGCAGATCACAGCGCTACGGTCGAAGCACCAGGTCGTCGACTTCGAGTCGCAGGTAGTCGTAGATCACGCCATTGTTCACCGGACCGGCGGGAACGGTCAGGGTGACCACGTTGGTGCCGGCCTTGAGCATCGTGGCATCGAAGGTCACCTCGCGCTCGTACCAGAGCCCCTGAATGGAGTGGCGGTTGATGGCGCCATCCACTTGGAGGCGGTCGATCTTTCCGACGGCCTGGCCGTTGACCGTGACCTCCACTTCGCGAGCGCCGCCGCCGCAGAGGGCGACCCGCAGGATGGCGCGGCCACGCTGCGCCGAGGCGAGATCGAAGCTGATCGCGTACGGGGTGGCACGACCGGACGCGCCGCCGCGTAACGGATCCGCTGCCGGGTTCTCGTTGTGCGGCACCTGCTGGAAGAACCAGTCCTTCGCGGCGTTGCTCGTGCCAACCACGAAGCGGACGTCGTTGGGGAACCGCTTCGCATACTCGAGCGGCATCTCCGGCCGCCAGAAGCGATCGGCGCCGGCAAACTCGGTGGCGGTGCGGTTCGGCACGCCCACTTCCCAGAGCTGCCGGCCGCGGCGCACCGGCGTCCACGTGACCTGTCCGAGATCGAGCGGCGTGCCTGCCTCGACTTTGACGTTCGCGTGCGCGAGCTCCCCGAGCACGCCGTCGGCGAGGGCACGCAGCGTATACGTGCCGGGCGGCACGTGCGGGATCGCGAACGTGCCGTCCTCCTCGCCGTGCACCCAGAACTGATAGTGCTTCGCGTCGGTCTGCCAGTCGATCTGCCTCGGTGCGCCGGTGGCGTTCGGACGTGGATACGGCGAGGCGTAGCTCGCGACGGTGAGGCCGACGAGCAGATTCGGGAGGCGCGTGCCTGGCGCCTGCGGATCGCGCAACAGGATCCGGCCTTTGACCGTCGCGCGCTCGTTGCGATGCGCGTAGTCGACACCCGCGACCCAGTCGTACGGCCACTTCGCCGCTTCGGCCAGCTGTCGCGCCCGCGCGTCGCTGGCGAGCGCCTGCGGGTCGCCGCCTTCGTTCACGTACAGGAAGAACGGCCCGATCGTCTTGGTCCACCGCTCGCCCGCGCCCACGTCGACAGCCGCGCCGCCATAGTGGCTGCTGCGCCAGTAGTTGAACACGACCGGTGCCGCCACGGCGGTCGTGTCGCGGTGGCTGAGAAAGTCGACCTTGGTCGGTCCGCCACTCATGAATTCGACGGACGGATTGATCACCCAGAAACCCAGACGGTCTTTCGTGCTCGACCATCCGAACGCGCGGTTCTCGAACTGCACCGCCGTGTACATGTACTTGTCGCCCTCGTGGAGGTCGGGCGGAAAGTACATGTCGCGCTTCGCATCGACGGTCATCCAGTCGAAGGTGGCCGCCAGCTTTGCCGCAAACCGCGCCTCGGTCATCGTCGCCGCCGGGTATTCCGGCCGGTGCTCGAAGAAGCAGTAGGTATAGATGCCGCTGTCGCCCCGGTTGAGCGTGTAGCGGATCTCGATGTCAGCCGGGAAGTCGCCATCCGCGGCGGCGCCAGGACCGTGGCCCATCTTGACGCCGCCGGAGATGCCCTTGACCGACACTTCGGCGCGCTCGCCGCCATTGGTCTTCGGATCGATGGTGATGCGGGTCGAGAGCCGCGTGCCGCCGGTGGTGTCGTGCGACCAATAGGCGCCGGCATGGCCGGACTTGTCAGTGAGGACCTCGCGGCCGCGATACGTCAGCGAGCTCATGTCGCCGTTCCTCTTCAGGACACGGGCGGTCATGATGCCGTTGGACAGCGTGAACGATGCCTCGTCTTCCGTGACGGCCACGTTCTGCGCGCGCGCCGCCGTGGCCGGCGCAATGACGAGCGCGGCGAACACCGTGAGCGTAAGCAGTGTCTTCATCTGAAGGACTCTTCAGCTTCACTGCGATTCGGAATCCCCACGAATGACTTCCGCAGGGCGTCGGACGCCTCACGCCCGGTCGCCTGCGCCAGACGCGAGGTCAGGGCTTGTGCGTCTGCACGTAGCTCATGACGAAGGTCTTCATCGCCGGGCTCGTCATGCCCAGTCCCGTGGCTTCCTTCTCGGCGCGGTCGACATCCCACTTGTCCACTTCGATCCGCTTGATCATCCAGAGGGCGGCAGCCCGGTTGCCGCTGGCGCAGTGCACGAAGGCCGGCTGGTTGCGTGGGTCGGTGACCGCTTTGAGAAAGTTGTCGACCAGCATCGGGTCGGGCGATGCGGCGTTGAACGGGAGGTGCACGAAGTTCACGCCCGCCGCCTTCGCGGCCGCCGCTTCGCCTTCGATGTCCGCGCCGGCTTCGGTGGCCACGCGAAGGTTGATGACCGACGCGTACCCCATCTTCTTCAGCCCCGCGAGCGCGGCTGGCGTCGTGGCGCCGGCACAGGCGATCGTCGTCTCGACGCGAGCGAAATTGGTCACGCCAGGAACGGTTTCACGGGTGACGCTCTGCGCCTGCACGATGGCGACGCCGAGCACGAGAGCGGCGAACAAGGCGAAGTGCGTGGACATGATGACTCCGATCAGATCCCGATGATGGCCGCCGGAACAGCGCCTCTATTCTAGTAGGGTCCGGCTGCGTAGGGTCCAGCTGCGTGGGGTCTGGCTTTTTCAACCACGAAGGGCGCCTACGGGCGCTGGACACGAAGATCACGAAGAGAGAGAACGACACAGAGGCACGGAGGCTGGTGTCTTCTTCGTGGCCTTTGTGCGTAGCCGCGCAGCGGCCCTCTGTGGTTTTCCTCCGCCGCGCCTCGGTGCCCTCGGTGTCGTAATGTCTTGCGTCCGTGCACCTGCGGCCGCTCGCGTCCCGCCGTTTTTCGTCTTACCTTGTTTTTTCGCTGAAGCCGGACCCCACGATCCGTGTTAGAGAAGCTTGTCGAGCGTAATCGGCAGGCTGCGGATGCGCGTGCCGGTGGCGTGATAAACGGCGTTGGCGATCGCGCCTGCGACGCCGGTGATACCCAGCTCGCCGACGCCATGCGCGCCGAGCGGCGAGTGCGGATCGGGAATGTCGTTGAAGAGAATCTCGATCGCCGGCACGTCGAGGTTCACCGGCACGTGGTACTCCGCCAGTGACGGGTTCATGATGCGTCCGCTCCGGTCGTCGTAGAGCGTCTCCTCGCTCAACGCCATCCCCATCCCCATCACGATGCCGCCACGGAGCTGACTCGTGGCGGTCTTGTAGTTGACGATGCGGCCGCAATCGAAGGAACCGACCCAGCGCGACACGCGCACTTCGCCCGAGTCTTCGCGGACGCGCACCTCGCAGAACTGCGCCCCGTAGGACCCCATCGAGTACTGCCGCATTTCCTTCGGCATCGGGGCGGACGTCTCCGCCGCGACCTTGTCCTTGCCGGCACGCCGAAGGATGGCGGTGAAGCTTTCCCCGCTGGTCCGATCATCCGTGCGGTACACGCCGCCGTCCCTGAGCTCCGTATTCCCCGTGGTCGATCCGGCGAGCGGGCCGTTGCCGCGCGCGACGAGATCGATCAACTGCTGGTGCAGCTGCTCCGTCGCCGCCTGCACGGCCGAGACGATGCTGATGGTCTGGCAGGAGCCGCCCGCGATCGGCGACTCCGGGAGCGCCGAGTCGCCGTAGTGGAACGACACGTTGCCGATCGGGAGCCCGAGCCGTTCGGCGGCGTGCTGGAGCTGCACGGTCGCCGTCCCCATGCCCATCTCGTGGGCCGCGGCGTAGACGTGGGCCGTGCCGTCGGAATGGAGCGCGACACGAGCCGATCCGGGGAATCGGTACGCCGGATAGTACGCCGTGGCGACTCCCTGACCGACGAGCCATCCGTTCTCCCGCTGCGACCTCGGCTCGCGCGGGCGCCGGCTCCAGCCGAAGCGCTCGGCGCCGCGGACATAGGCCTCGACCAGGTGACGGCTCGAAAACGGTGTGTGCTTCGTCGGGTCCTTCTCCGGCTCGTTCAGCCGGCGCAGCTCGATCGGATCGATCTGCAGCGCGCACGCCAGCTCGTCGAGGGCCGACTCGAGA
>Ga0207701_10006378_pt1 | contig 11780 bp, 10 predicted proteins | sample KBSSwiSSwithPhiX_FD_184294 | JGI IMG/M metagenome (GOLD analysis project Ga0207701, IMG submission 184294) | Switchgrass rhizosphere bulk soil microbial communities from Kellogg Biological Station, Michigan, USA, with PhiX - S5 (SPAdes) (version 2) | ecosystem: Environmental > Terrestrial >...
GCGCCGGTCTCGTTATTCGCCGACATCACCGACACCAGCGCCGGTGGCCCGTCTGCAAGCTGCGTGCGGAGATGATCGAGGTCGACGAGGCCTGCGCCCGTGACGTTGATGGTGCCGATCGCTTCGGCCCGAAACCGCCCGCCTGCGAGCACTGAGGCATGTTCGATCGCCGATACCAACAACCGCTCGACCTTCTGCCCCGCGCCCCGCCGCAAGCCCGGCGTCAGCGCCAGCGCATTGGCCTCCGTGCCGCCGGAGGAAAACACGACGTCCTGAGGCCGAGCACCGACGGCCGCGGCAATCGCGGCCCGCGCGTCCTCCACAAGGCGTCGCGCCTTGCGGCCCTCGGTGTGAACCGAGGACGGGTTGCCGCTTTGCTCCCACGCGTCAGCCATCGCCTGCCGGGCCTCTGTTCGAAGCGGCGTGGTCGCATTCCAGTCGAGATAGACGCGTTCGGACATTCCCTACAATATTACCTATTTGCTCGACGCCGAACCGGTCAACGGCCGCGCCGAGGGCCTTGCTGCCTTATCGCAATTGGTGATCGCCACGTCTGCAGGCAATTGCAGGCTAACGCCTTGAACGCACTTGGAGATGTTCAAGATGCTTGCTTTTTGCCCCTCGCCTCATGCTAGAACGCGGCCACCAATTCACCGAGCGCTGTCCGCGCATCGCCCCAACGACGCCTGATCAAACGTTTCCGCCGGATCACGTCCGTTGCCAAGGAACACTTCCAAGGATCATCAATGCCTGAAGTCATTTTCACCGGTCCCGCAGGCCGCCTCGAAGGCCGTTACCATCCGGCGAAGCAAAAGAACGCGCCGATCGCGATGATCCTGCATCCGCATCCGCAGTTTCACGGCACGATGAATCACCAGATCGTCTACCAGTGCTACTACGCGTTCGCGCATCGCGGATTTTCGGTGCTGCGCTTCAATTTCCGCGGCGTCGGCCGCAGCCAGGGATCGTTCGACCATGGCACCGGCGAGTTGTCGGACGCGGCCTCCGCGCTCGACTGGGCGCAGACCATCAACCCCGAGGCGCGCGCCTGCTGGGTCGCCGGCTTTTCGTTCGGCGCCTGGATCGGCATGCAGCTTCTGATGCGCCGCCCCGAGGTCGAAGGTTTCATCTCGATCGCGCCGCCCGCCAATCTCTATGATTTCTCCTTCCTCGCGCCCTGCCCGTCGTCGGGCCTGATCGTGCATGGCGAGAAGGATGCGGTGGTGCCGCCAAAGGACGTCAACACACTGGTCGAGAAGCTCAAGACGCAGAAGGGCATCGTGATCGACCAGCAGATCATCCCGGGCGCCAACCATTTCTTCGACGGCAAATTGCAGCCGCTGATGGAAACGGTGACCGGCTATCTCGACATGCGGCTCGCCAACGTCCGCTAAGGCCTGCGGCCTGCCATGACCCCTTCGCTTCGGTCCTGATTCAACAGAACCGAAACGCTAGGCGGCGGCGCGCGCCTGCAGGCTCGACAGCCAGGAATTTCGCCGGTCGATGAAGTCACGCAGCAACGCCGGATAGTCCGCCCTCACCGCGTTGCGCACGGACGCCCGCTCCGCCAGATGCTTGCGCCAGCGCGCGATGTTCGGCTTGCCCGCAAGAATGCCGAAATCGGCGATTTCATCGAACACGTCGAAATAGCGAAACACCGGGCCAAACACCGCGTCGACCAGCGAGAACTCGGCGCCGCCGAACCACGGCGATGCGGCTCCGCGCGCCTCCAGCCGTGCGAAGCGCGCTTCGAGCTGGGTCGCCTTGGCCTCGAACGTGGCCTCGTCTTTGGCGGCATAAAAGCCCGCAATGTCGTTGAGGACGGCCGATCCGAATTCGATCCAGCCGCGATGCTCGGCGCGAACAAGCGGGTTGGCGGGATGCAACGGCCTCGGCTGGGTCTCCTCCAGATATTCGAGGATGACGGCGGATTCGAAGATCGCGGTGTCCCCGACCAGCAGCACCGGCGTCTTGCCGAGCGGAGATATCGCCAGGAACCAGTCCGGCTTGTTGGAAAGATCGATGTCGATCCGCTCGAACTCGACGCCCTTTTCGGTCAGCGCAATCACTGCGCGCTGCACATAGGGGCACAGTTTATGGCTGATCAGCTTCAGCGCGGCGGCCATGGCAATCCTCGGGTTCAATGCACCTGCATCCAATTAAATGCATTTGCATGGAACTGTCAAGATCGATGCAACTGCATCGAGATCACGGCCGCGCGATAATCCCCCCGGTCATGGGCATCAGCACCCCCGTGGTGGCGGGGTAGCTGAGCGGCAGGCCTTTCAGGCCGCGCGCCGCCAGGAAGCCGAACGCCTGTGCCTCGATCGAATCCGAGGCCCAACCCAGCGTATCGGCGGCCTCGACGGAGGCTGGCGCCAGCCGCTCGCGCAGCATCCGCAACATCATCAGGTTACGGGCGCCGCCGCCCGCCACGATCCAGCTCTTCGGCGCCTTCGGCAGCAGCGGCACGATCCGGGCGATCGACGCTGCCGTCAACGCGGTGAGCGTCGCCGCGCCGTCGCCGGGCGACATCCCATTTACCTTGAGGGCTGAAAAATCGTTGCGGTCGAGCGATTTGGGCGGCGGCAGCGCAAAGAACGGCAGCGCCAGCGCCTTGGCGATCCAGGCTTCATCGACCCTGCCGAGAGCGGCGGTGCGGCCCTCGGTGTCGAAGCGCTGGTTGAAGTGACGGAGCATATGATCGTCGAGCAGGGCGTTGCCGGGCCCGGTGTCGCAGGCGATCAGCGTATCGGTCCCGTCGATGTAGGTAATGTTGGAGACGCCCCCGATGTTGACCACCACAATCGGCCCCTCGCGCTCCAGTGATTGCGCCAGCGCGCGGTGATAGACCGGAACCAGTGGCGCGCCCTGCCCGCCGGCTTCGACGTCAGCTGCGCGGAAATCATGCATGACCGGGATATGGATCGCCCGGGCCAGCGCCGCCCCGTCCCCGATTTGCACTGTCAATCTGCGTTCGGGCCGGTGCAGCACGGTCTGGCCGTGGAAGCCGACGATGTCGATGTCCTGAGCGGTGATGCGATTTTGCGCGGTAAAGGCCGCGACCGCCTCGGCATGCGCGACCGTAACCGCCTGTTCGGCCTCCCGCAGGACGCCGGGCCGGGCATCGCGCTGCGGCAGATCGATGGCCTCAAACAGCGCCTGGCGCAGCAGGCGACGTTCCATCTCGGTGTAGGGCCGGTATCCGGACGGCCCCAGGGCCTGGATCCGACGGCCGTCGGTTTCGATCAAGGCGACATCCACCCCGTCGAGCGAGGTGCCGCTCATCAAACCGATTGCCGTCAACATCATTGTCGTAGTGCCTTGATGACGCCCTGTCCTGCCCGAGACGCCCGGCTTGTATCAAACAAGCACATCTTATAATGCCACAGCGGCGCGATTGCGGCAGCCCATTCCGCTATGGTTCCATAACTCGTTATAATTACCGTGAAAATAGAATGATCAGAGCCGCAGACCAATGAGCGCATTTAAATCAGATTTCCTGAATACTCTACAGGAACGCGGCTTCATCCACCAATGTTCCGATTTCGACGGCCTCGACGCGCTTGCCGCGAGGGGCCAGGCGACTGCCTATGTCGGGTACGACTGCACCGCCCCGTCGCTGCATATCGGCAATTACCTCACCATGATGATGCTGTACTGGCTGCAGCAGAGCGGCAACAAGCCGATCACCCTGATGGGCGGCGGCACCACCATGGTCGGCGATCCCTCCGGCAAGGACGAATCGCGCGCGATCCGCTCGATCGAAGAAATCGAGGCCAACAAGGCCTCGATCCGCGGCGTGTTCGCCAAGGTGCTGCGCTATGGCGACGGCGTCAGCGACGCCATCATGCTCGACAATGCCGAATGGCTGACGAAACTGAACTGGATCGAGATGCTGCGCGACATCGGCCGGCATTTCTCGGTCAACCGCATGCTGACGATGGACTCGGTGCGCCTGCGCCTCGAACGCGAGCAGGAGATGAGCTTCATCGAGTTCAACTACATGGTCTGCCAGGCCTATGACTTCGTCGAACTGGCGCGGCGCGCCGGCTGCCGGCTGCAGATGGGCGGCTCCGACCAATGGGGCAACATCGTCAACGGCGTCGATCTCGGCCGCCGCATGGGCACGCCGCAATTATTCGCGCTGACGACGCCGCTGCTCACCACCGCCTCGGGCGCGAAGATGGGCAAGACCGCGCAAGGCGCGATCTGGCTCAACGCCGACGCCTGCAGCCCCTACGATTTCTGGCAGTACTGGCGCAATGTCGAGGACGCCGACGTCGTCAAATTCCTAAAGCTGTTCACGGTCCTGCCAATGAACGAGATCAACAAACTGGCGGCGTTGCAGGGCGGCGAAATCAACGAAGCCAAGAAGGTGCTGGCGACCGAAGCGACCGCGCTGCTGCACGGCCGCGACGCCGCCAACACCGCCTCCGAAACCGCCCGGCAGACTTTTGAGGAGGGCGCGATCGCGGAAAGTCTGCCGACGGTGGAAATTCCGCGCGGCGAACTTGAGGCCGCCGTTGGCGTGCTGGCGATGTTCGTCCGGGCTGGCCTCGTCGCCTCCAATGGCGAAGCGCGCCGCCAGATCAAGGGCGGGGGATTGCGTGTCAATGACGTCGCGGTAACCGACGAGAAGATGGTCCTGAACACTGGCCACCTGACGCCGGAAGGCGTCATCAAGCTGTCGATGGGCAAGAAAAAGCACGTGCTGGTCAAGCCTGCATAGGCGTATTCGCTTTTGACGGTTGCGAGAGCTTGCGGAAACGCGCTCCCTGCCTCCATGGATAACAAGACGCCAGCAGGGGACGCGTTGACGAAGCCGTCAAAACCGGCGCGCGTCGCGCTCAACGTACTGGCGCTATGCTTTGCATTGTCGGTGCTCGGCCGCGGTCTTGGCGAGAGCTTTACGGTCTTTCTGAAACCGATCGCGGAGAATTTCGGCTGGGACCGCGCCGAGGTGGTCTCGGTCTATTCGTTGACCTGGCTCGCGGGCGGACTGATGGCGCCGCTGGTCGGACGGCTGTTCGACCGCTCGGGGCCGCGCACCGTGTTTTCGCTCGGGCTATTGCTGCTCGGCGGCGCGTTCCTGTTCGCCTCGCGCGCCCAACACCTCTGGCAACTCCAGCTCTCGGCCGGCCTTTGCGTCGGGATCGGCATCGCATTAATCGGCAATGTGCCGAACTCGATCCTGCTCGGTCGCTGGTTTGGCCCGCGGCTGCCGACCGCGATGGCGATCCTCTACTCGGCGACCGGTGCGGGCATCCTGGTGCTGCTGCCGGCCTCGCAGATCCTGATCGACCGGTTCGGCTGGCGCGACGCCTATCAGTGGTTCGGCATTTTGGCGCTGTGCCTGCTGGCGCCGCTGCTGCTGATGCCGTGGCGGCTGTTTGCCACCGGTTCGCCGCATGTGGTGAAAAAGACCGACGCCAATTTCGTCGATACCGGCTGGACGCTGCAAAGCGCTATGCGCCACCACGCCTTCTGGGCGTTGTTCTGCACCTTCTTCTTCACCGCGGTTGCGATGTATGCGATCACGGCGCAGATCGTCGCCTATCTGATCGATGCAGGCTTCCCGCCGTTGCAAGCGGCCACCGCCTGGGGTTTTTCCGGCGTCGTGCTGCTGTTCGGCATGCTCGGGATTTCGACGCTCGACGGCATCATTGGCCGCCGGCCGTCGGTGCTGTTCAGCTACGGCGTCTCGATCGTCGGCATTTTCCTGCTGTGGCTGTTGCAATATTATCCGAACTACTGGCTGCTGACCGCCTTCGTGATCTGCTTCGGCAGCATGATCGGCTCGCGCGGGCCTCTGATCACGGCAACCGCGCTGAATATCTTTCGCGGCGAGCGGGTCGGCACCATCTACGGTACGATCTCGATCGGCAGCGGCCTCGGATCGGGTCTCGGCTCCTGGGCCGGCGGCCTGATCCATGACTGGACCCACAGCTACAATTTGCTGTTCGCATTCGCGCTGGTCAACGTCGTCCTGGGATTGATCCCGTTCCTGGTGGTGCCGGCGCTGGGGCGCTGACGACACTTCAAAAAACTTTCGACAAATCCAATTGATGCCACCTCCCGCGACGAAATGACCGCGGTCAACTGTGCTGCACTTCACAACTTAAGCGGGAGAATTCGAACCAGCCTGTCAGTGCGGCCGCAAAGCGCGGCGCGCAAATTGCGCGAAACCGAAATGGGGGCATAACCAACAGGAGATTTCAAAATGGATTCAGATCAGGCGATCGCAACACTGTTTCAAGACACCCATGAACTCGAAGGTTTCTTCCACAGCTTCATCGGCCAATTGGCAAGGCGCAAGTTGAAAGCCGATGAAGACGTCACGCATCTGGCCGCCGAAATGAAACTCAAGGTTCCAGCCGCCCTGAAAGGCGTCAAGATCACCTGGGCCGGCGCCCCCGATACCAATACCGATGGCAAGGAACAGGTGATGACCCTGGCGCGTCCCGGCGTCGCCGACGCGGTAGGCCTCACCATCGGCTGCATCAAGATCAACCGCTTCAGGGTCTGCCTCGAATGCGGGTGGCTCTACTGCCGCGTCGTCATCAAGGGCCGATTTTGAGCATCAGTCGCTTTAGCTGAGAAAACCCGGCCCGCTGGCACACGCCGGCGGGCCGATATCGGCGCGCGCGACGTACGGTCACAGCGAACGCGCTCTCAAGACTCACTCAACCCCGCCTTCCGCATGCCATCCAGGAATCTTTCCATCAACTCAGGGGTCTGGTAGGGCACGCTTGCCCTGATCCAATCAATTGACAGCTGAGGTTGCTCGCGGCGTATCATCGCCAGAAACGATCGCGCTTCATCGATGCGACCGGTCTGAGCCAGGCTCGCACAGCGCATTCGCTGCGCGCCCTGAAAGCCGGGGCGCGAGCGCAACAATTCTTCCGCAAAGCGGAGAGACTCCACGTACCGGCCGGCGCCATAGTGCGCGACCGCAATCGCGCCGAGAAACAGCGCCATGTCCGGGTCCAGCGGACTGAGCCTGATAGCGTCCTGCGCTTGGGCGATCGCCTCGCGGTCTTGCCCGGCAAACGCCAGCCCCCGGCCGAGATCGCCGTGGGCTTTCGCGGAATTGGGATTGAGTTCGACCGCGCGGCGGAACGCCGCGATCGATTCCCCGGTACGCCACTCCATCATCCCCAAATAGCCGAGCGCGGCCTGCCCCCATGAATCGCCACCATCCAGCTCAACGGCGCGAATGGCGTGCCGGCGGCCCGTGAGCAATCCATATTCGCGATCGATCCAGCCCATATGCGCCGAAAACAACAGACAGAACGCCAGCCGGCTGCGCGCGGGCGCATAGTCCGGATAGATTTCGACCGTCTGTTCGAGGCCTTTGATCGCCGTCGCGTAGTCGGCACGCGTCAGACGCCACACATCGTTTTCCGCGCGTGCCACCCGTTCCCATGCGCCAAGATCATCCGGCGATCGCGAGAGCGTGCGAATGCCCTCCGCCGCCAGCAGGCGGGGTTCGATCGCCGCAACCACATTGCGGGTGATCTCGTCCTGTACCGCGAAGATGTCGCCGAGTTCGCGGTCGTAGCGTTCCGCCCAATGATGGCCACCCGTGATCGCATCGACCAGCTGTGCGTTGATGCGAATCCGTTTGCCGGCCCGGCGGACGCTGCCTTCCAGCACGTAGCGCACACCAAGTTCCCAGGCGACCTGCTTCACGTCGACTGCGCGTTTCTTGTAAACAAATGTCGAGTTGCGCGCGATAACGAACAGCCAGTGGATGCGGGACAGGTCGGTGATCAGATCTTCAGAGATGCCGTCGGCAAAATGCTCCTGGTCCGGATCTTCGCTCATATTGGCGAACGGCAACACAGCGATCGAAGGACGGTTGGGCAGCGGCAGTGCGCGCGCCTGATTGTCCACGCCAAAGTCGTTAGCGGCCGGAGACGGGGCCTCCGACAATTTGCCGACGAAACGGTATCCGCGGCGATGCAGCGTCTCGATATAACGCGGGCGCCTGGCATCATCCTTCAGTGCGCGCCGAAGCTCCTGGATACAGGTCACCAGCGCCGCGTCCCCGACATTGACCTCCGGCCAGACCGCACCGAACAATTGCTCCTTGGTGACCACCTCGCCGGGGCGGTTGGCGATATAGTTCAGCAACGCAAGGGCCTTGGGCGTGAGATGCACGTTCCGCGCGCCCGACATCAACCCGCCCTGCGGTTCAAGTCGGTAGCGTCCGAACGTAAGTGTCCGCTCTGGCATGCTTTTCTCCGGTTTCGAAGCTAGCACAAACCGCCCATAAAAATCCCGTTTCTCGCTTATGACTTCCAGTCCGCCGGAACCTACATTTGAGAGTTAAATCCGAATGTTGCTCTTCCGATCGGACAATTCGAGACGCGCTGGCTTGTTCGCAGCGACCAACAGGGAGAACGCGCGATGAAAACGACCCTTGCGATTGCGGTAACGCTTTCGGCCGGTATCTCGCTGACGCAGCTGGCGCACGTACAGGCCGACGACGGCAAGCTTGGTACGGTCAATTTTGAAACGTCCTGCAAACCGGAGGCGCAAAAGCTCTTCAACCAGGCCATGCTGTATCAGCACTCGTTCTGGTACCGCGCGTCGCAAAACGCATTCGAGGAGGTGTTGAAGGCCGATCCCCAATGCGGCATCGCCTATTGGGGTATCGCGCTCAGCATGCTCTGGAATCCCCACGTGCCCACGCCGGCGAAAAATCTCGCCGACGGTTCGGTCATGATCGCCAAGGGCAAGAGCCTTGGCGCCGGCACCCAGCGTGAGCGCGACTATCTGGATGCGCTGGCTGTCATGTACACCGACTTCGACAAGGTCGACCATCGCACCCGGGTCGTCGCTTATGCGAAAACCATGGAACAACTGGCGCAACGCTACCCGAACGATGACGAAGCGCAGATTCATTATGCGCTAGCGCTCAATACCTCGGCCTCGGCCGCCGACAAGACCTACACCAACCAAATCAAGGGGGCGGCGATCCTCGAACCGATCTCGCTGCGCCAGCCGCAACATCCCGGCGTCGCGCATTACCTGATCCATTTGTATGACTACCCCTCAATTGCGGAGAAGGGGCTCGATGCCGCGAGGCGCTACGCCAAGATCGCTCCCGACGCCGCCCACGCCCAGCACATGCCCTCGCACATATTCACCCGCGTCGGCTACTGGGACGAATCGATCGCATCGAACATCCAGGCTGCGCGTGTCGCCAAGGAGGCCCGGGATTTTCACGACCAGCTGCACTCCATGGACTATCAGGTCTATGCCAATCTGCAGCTCGGACGGGACGCCAAGGCCAAGGCGCTCATTGACGAGATGACCGGGATTACCGGCTTCACCGAGACATATCTCGTCGGGCCTTATGCGCTGGCTGCTTCGCCGGCACGCTATGTGCTGGAACGCGGCGACTGGAAGGCCGCGGCCGAACTTCAGGTCCGTCCCAGTCCGTTGGCGCATGTGCAGGCGATCACGCATTTCGCGCGCGCGCTGGGTGCCGCGCGCTCGGGCAATCCCGAAGCCGCCAAGGCCGATATCGCCAGGCTCGGAGAACTGCGCGACAAACTGCGTGATGCCAAGGACGCCTACTGGTCCGAGCAGGTCGATATCCAGTCGCAGGTTGCCTCGGCCGTGGTGCTGTTTGCCGAAGGCAAGCGCGAGGATGCGCTCAAGGCCATGAGCGCCGCCGCCGACGCCGAGGACAAGACCGAAAAGCATCCGGTGACGCCGGGCGTGCCCAAACCGGCGCGCGAATGGTACGGCGTATTGCTGCTGGAGGGCGGCAATGCCAGGGAAGCGCTGTCCGCCTTTGAGGCGACGCTAAAGAAGGAGCCCAACCGGCTCGCCGCCTGCGTGGGCGCAGCCAAGGCCGCCGAAAAAGCCGGCGACACCGTCAAGGCCGCGGAATACTACAAGAAGGTCGTCGCGATCGCCGGCGATGCCGACAAGAGCCGGGTCGAGGTCGGCGAGGCCCGCGCATTCCTGACCAGGAAGTCGTGAGACCTCAACGCCCATCGTTCCGGCCAACCGTGAGAGCGCTCTCGCCCCTGCTGGTGCTGGGTGCTATCTCGGCTCCGGCGCAGGCCGAGCCCAGGCAAATTGTGGGCTATGCCGGCGTGCTCGGCGAGTGGGAACTGACGGCGACCGTTAGCGAAAAAGCGCAATGGTGGAGCAAGGAATTCTCCGGTCCCCTGTCGATGAAACACGTCGGCATCTGTACCCAGGATGGACCCGAGGAGAAGACCGGCGAAATCCGTTTTCATATCTCGGCATTCTCGTCCCGCCTGGAAGCGAAATTGCTGGTAGAGGGCATTGAATGCACCTACAGCGCAGCGTCGTCGGCCCCCTACAGCGGGTTGATCGCCTGCCCTGACCGGCAGCCTGTTCCTCTCAAGTTGTGGCTGAAATAGCCGGGATGCTTGGCATCGTGCGCAGCCGGCTTCCGGAACAAAGGTCGCGCGCCGACGCCGCTGACATATCGAACACCGGGCATCTCCCCTCGGCACGGCTCCGATGCTACTAAGCCGTTACGAAACGCGGGAGCGCCACAGAACCTGCCATGTACACGTTGATCGGCATTTGTCTTCTCATCACTGTCGCCTTGCTCTCCGGCAAAGGACAGCGAAAGGGAGCCTGGCTGCTTGCCGCGGCCGTGATCGTGCTGGTGATCATCGCCGATCGTCTCGGCTTGACTTCACGAACGAACTGATCGCGTCAGGGCGTTACCGGCTCCATGGCGATGCCATTGCGGCGGGCGCAGGCGCGCAGCCAGGGCACCACGCCCGGCTGTACCGGAAACTCGAAGATATCGCTGACCTTGCTCTTGAAGGTGGCGCGGACCCCCTTCTCGGGTATGGCGGTATTGCCGGCCAACTGGCGCATTACGACAGCCCGAGCGAGCGCGCCAGATTGAACACCAGAAGGCTCGCCATATAGGCCAGCGCGAGCATGTAGAGGAAGGTAATCACCATCCAGCGCGCGCTGCCGGTCTCCCGGCGGATGACGGCAAGCGTCGATGCGCATTGTGGCGCGAAGATATACCACGCCAACAGCGACAGCGCGGTCGCCAGGCTCCATTTGTCGGCGAGCACCTGACCAATCTGTTCCGCCGCTTCCTTGCCGCCCTCGATCGCATAGACCGTACCGAGGGCCGCGACCGCGACTTCTCGCGCCGCCATGCCGGGAATGAGCGCGACCGCGATCTGCCAGTTGAAGCCGATCGGCGCGAGCAAGGGCTCGAGCGCATGGCCGATCATCGCCGCAAAACTGTAATTGATCGCGGGGCCTTCGGCGCCGGCGGGCGCCTGCGGAAACGAGGCAAGAAACCAGATCAGCACCATCATCGACAGGATCGTGGTGCCGGCCCGGTACAGAAACATCTTGGCGCGGATGTAGACGCCGATGACGATGCTCTTGAGCCGCGGCACCTTGTAGTCCGGCAGTTCCAGCATGAAAGGCGCCGGCTGGTAATCCCGCCACATGAAGAACTTGATGACAAAGGAGACCCCCAATGCGCTGGCGATCCCGGCCCCATAGAGCCCGAACATCACAAGCCCCTGCAGATTGACCCAGCCCCAGATCTGCTTCGCCGGGATGAAGGCGGAGATGATCAGTGTGTAGACCGGAATCCGCGCCGAGCATGTCATCAGCGGCGCGATCAGGATCGTGGTCAGGCGGTCGCGGCGGTTGTCGATGACGCGCGTCGCCATGATGCCGGGGATCGCGCAGGCAAAGCTCGACAACAGCGGAATGAAAGCCCGGCCGTGCAGACCCGCGCC
>Ga0207701_10006379_pt1 | contig 11779 bp, 10 predicted proteins | sample KBSSwiSSwithPhiX_FD_184294 | JGI IMG/M metagenome (GOLD analysis project Ga0207701, IMG submission 184294) | Switchgrass rhizosphere bulk soil microbial communities from Kellogg Biological Station, Michigan, USA, with PhiX - S5 (SPAdes) (version 2) | ecosystem: Environmental > Terrestrial >...
ATGGCAATCCTGGCAGTAAAACTCTTTGGGAATGATTTTGAGCGTGCAAAGCACACCAACGAGCGCAGGAGTCATAAATTTTCGAGTCATCTGTGGATATTCGATATTCGAAGAGCTGCATTGCGGGCAACGAACCAGGGCCGCTGAAATATCGGGATCAGTCGCCTCCCATTCGACCATGAGATTTTGGGCATTTTCGAAATCGGCGTCGTCGACCATTACTTTCGCGTTCGCCTGAGGGCGCGACATGAAGCCAACCTGCTGCAAAGGCGCCTCATTGTGAACATCGGCGCGCAACCCTGCATCTTGAAAGCGCCTCTTTAGTTGCCGCGCCTTCGCCGAATCATTGAACGTGGCAATCGTCACCATAAATCTTGTCGCATCCGCCGCATTAACACCGTGTGATCAAACATCAACTAATGGTCAAGTGCAAGATTTGACGTCACGCCCCCGGTGGAAACCACTTGTAAAGCATTAAGTACACGAACACCCCTGTGACTGAGACGTAAAGCCAGATTGGGATCGTCCAACGAGCGATTCGCCTGTGGCGATCCCACCTGCGACGAAAAACCGGAACGAGCGTCATAATCACCAGAGGGAGGGTCACAAAAGCAAGCAGAACGTGCGATGCCAATATCGGAAAGTAAATTGCGGCGATCCACCCCGTGTATCCCGAAGATTTTTCGCCGACGTTCGCGTGATAAATAATATAACCCGTCAGGAAACAAGCCGAGGAAGCTACGGCGGTGATCATACACGCCATGTGCCGGCGCCAAGCGCCATGCCGAATAAAGTACCAGCCCATTGAGATGAAAATCGTGCTGGTTAAATTCAGGGAAGCATTAATGGCTGGAAGATCGGAGATTGATATCACGTTGAAGCGTTGATCGTTAAAGGATTACAATGGTCTACCGCTTCAACGCTGCAACGCTTTAACGCATCAACAAACGCCATGCCGCCCGTCCTCGAACCATCTCAGGTTCGGCCGCACCGACGACGCCGGAAATCCACCTGGGGACGTCGAATCGCCGTCACCCTCACGCGCCTGGTGATCCTTGCCCTGATTCTCGGGATTGGCGGTGGCGGATATTACATGGCCAAGAGAGGATTTGGCCGTCAATGGCGCTACCGCGTAGTGGAGGAATTGCGCAAGCACGGAGTCGAAGCCAGCATCGGGCGTCTGACGCTGGACCCGTTTCGTGGGCTTGTGGCAAAAAATGTGCGGATCTTTGATTACAAGAATCGCGAGAATACGCTGGCCCTGATCAGCGAAGTCTCGCTCGATATCAATTACGCTGCGCTTATCCATCACGAACCGTTTCTCAACGCGCTCGATGTGCGCGATGCGCAAATCAGTCTTCCGTTTAAGACCGCTGACGAAGGAGGCGACAGAGCCGTACTCACCAGCTTGCGCGCCCATGTTTATTTTCCACCAGAGCAAATTTACGTGAGTCAGGCGGAGGGAATTTTTTGCGGGATTCGGATCTCTGCGACTGGGCAACTAATCAAGCGCGAGAATTATCAACCGTCGCCTGCGCTTTCAGCTGAAGAATGGCAAAAGCGATTATTGATTGCGCAGCGCGTAGTGAGCGAACTGCAAAAGTTCAGGTTCCCCAGCACCCTGCCGTCATTACAAATAAAATTTAGCGGTGACGTTGCCGAGATCGAGAAGGCGCGCGTTGAGGCGACCCTCCGCGGCGATCGACTGCAACGGGGCAGCTACGAAATGAGAGACCTCTCCGCGGCAGCGGAATGGAACAACCAGCAACTGAATATTGCACATTGCGAATGGAGTGATGGCATGGGCAGTTTTGCAGGGCGCGCGAATTGGAATGTGCAAGGCAGCAGCGCGAGTTTGCAAGCGCGCAGCAGTCTGGATCTGAAAGCATTCCTTGATGCGTTCGGGCTGAGCGAGCCAGTTGCGAGCATCAATTTTCTAGCGCCACCGCTCGTCGAGGTTTCCGGCTCGGTAAATTTTGGGGCCGACCGATTCAAGCCGGACATCATTGGACACCTCTCCTTTGGCCGGTTCGCTTACAAGAAAGTTCCATTTTCCGATCTCACGGCTGACTTTTCGTGGGACGGAGAACGCACACTGGTCAGAGATCTGCGCCTCCGACATCAAACGGGCCAGGTCCGGGCTGACCTTTTGGATGCGCCGTCGGATTTTCGTTTAAATATCGAAAGCACAATAGTCCCGGACGCCGTGCGTGGGATCGCACCGCCGGAAGTGAATGAATTTCTCCGGCAGTGGGAATGGCAACGTTCCCCTGCCATTCGCTTGGCGGTCCGGGGTCAGGACCACAATCCGGGAACCTGGAAGGGTGATGGGAGCGTCATTTTGGGACGGAGTCGGTTCCGCGGCACATGGATGAACAGCGCGGATACGAAAATCCATTTCTCCGACGGCGCGCTAACTTGCGAGGATTTGCGCGTAACGCGAAACGAGGGTTCCGGCACGGGCAGTTTTACCTACGATTTTAAAAAACACGAGGTACGTGTCTCCAATATTAAAAGCTCACTGAACCCGGCCGAAGTAATTTTTTGGATTGATCCAAAAGTTTCGAACACTGTGGCGCCATATAAATTTCGGCGGTCGCCCTCGGTCACAGCGAACGGTCTATATCAATTTCGAGGCGGCAAGAACACGCGTCTGGAAATCAAGGTAGAGGCCGCGAACGGGATGGATTATGTCTTTCTTGGAAAGACCTTGCCCTTCGATCGCATCTCTGCGCGATTGCTATTCACTAACGACCGGTTGCAAATCATCGATCTTCGTGGCGTGCTTCTCTCAGGCACGCTGCGTGGGAACGCCGATATCTCGCTGGCGAAAAACGATCCGCATTACCGGGCGGATATTTCGGTGAGCGAAATAAATTTCCCGCTGCTGACTAACTTGTACTTCAACTATAAGACAGCGCTCGGCATATTAAACGGCACGTACGATTTCACCGGCCTCGGCAGCGATTCCGGCACGATGCGGGGTCGTGGAAAAATAGAAGTGACCAACGGCGATGTTTTCGCCATCCCGATTTTCGGGCCGCTCTCAGGGATTTTGAACCGGATTGTTCCCGGCAGCGGATACAGCATCGCGCACAGGGCGACAGCGAACTTTAAGATCGATCGTGGGATTATTCATACCGAGGACTTCGACGCAGAGGGCACGCTCTTTAACATGCTAGGTCATGGCGACATCGATTTCGTCGATGACAAGCTCGATTTCAATGTACGACTGAACATGAAGGGACCCGGCGTGCTCCTCACACCGGTATATAAACTTTTGGAATACGCCGGCACAGGAAGCTTGAAGAAGCCGGATTGGCGCCCGGCTGTTTTGAAGAGCCAATAGCGACGAGAAACGAAATGAAGAACCGCCGAGACGGAGAAACGGATCACGCACCGGTTCATCGACTCGCCAATTCGCCGATTGGCCCAATTCTTCTTGGCGCGCACATGTCGATTGCCGGCGGCGTGAACATGGCGATCACGCGTGCGCGTTCGATCAATTGCACTGCCATGCAAATGTTCGTGAAAAACAATATGCAGTGGTTCGCTCGTCCGCTTGCTCGCGATGAAATCGCGCTTTTCACCCGACATCGGCAACGCAGCGAATTATCGATCTTCGCGCATGCAAATTATCTTATCAACCTCGCCGCCACGAATGGACAGTTTCACATAAACTCGATGCGCTCACTGTCGGAGGAATTGGTTCGCGCCGATCAGCTGGACCTACCGTTTTTGGTGTTGCATCCCGGCGCGCACCTGGGCGCGGGCGAAGAAGTTGGCCTCAAAAAAATTGTAGAATCCATTGACCGCGTTCTTTATGGTCTTCCGAAAGTCAAAACGCGGATTGCGCTGGAGACGACCGCTGGTCAGGGCTCATGTCTGGGAAATAAATTCGAACATCTTGCCTACATTCTTAGCCGCGTACGCGAACCAGAGCGCTTGTGTGTCTGTCTTGATACCGCACATATTTTCGCCGCGGGCTATGACATCAGCAGCGAAGGCTCAGTTCGGAAGACATTCCGCGAATTTGGTCGCGTGGTTGGCCTAGATCACCTCGTGGCAATCCATCTAAACGATTCCAAAACTGCGTGCAGTTCGCGAGTGGATCGACATGAACATATCGGCAGAGGCAAAATCGGGCTCCCCGCTTTCCGCTTCATCATGGACGACCGCCGCTTCCGCAAAATCCCGAAAGTGCTTGAAACGCCAAAGGGCAAAGACTTACGAGAAGATGTGATCAATCTAAAGAGATTGCGTCGATTGATGACAACCGCTCGACGTGAAAGACCAATTAATTGATCAGTCGAATCGTAAAAGGATAGCGATAGAACTCTCCCTGCCCGGCCTTCACCGATGCGATGATGACAAATACCGTATTTAAAACCCAAAGAGCGATCAAAATTGGAATGCCTATAAGGAACACACAGAGAATCGCTGCGATGGCATCATAAATCAGCATCGAGATTTGGAAATTGAGCGATTCTTTTCCGTAAGCATCGATTTCAGGCGAGTCGCCACGTTTCAAAAGCCAAACGACAAGCGGCCCCAGGATGTGGCCCAGGAAGTGAAAAAACAATCCGAGTAATGCGCTGGCATGGCACAGGACGCACCATGTTCGGACATCGGATGAAGTTGATGGAGTAGGCGGCGGTGTTTGATCCATATTTATCCTTTCGCTTGCGTATCTCAACGACTGCCCGCTGACTGCAAGAAGCGCAAGGAAAAAGATTGAGCTACGCTGCTTTTACCCGCTCGATGTGTGCGCCGAGTTCGCTCAATTTTTCATCGAGATGTTCGTAGCCGCGGTCGATGTGGTAAACGCGGCTTACTTCGGTGATTCCATCCGCCTTTAATCCCGCAAGCACCAATGCGGCAGAGGCTCGCAGGTCGCTCGCCATCACTGGCGCGCCGAGGAGACCATCCACTCCATCAATCACCGCGGTCGCACCCGCCAATTCCACTTGCGCTCCCATGCGTTTTAGCTCCGCCACATGCATATAGCGCTGCGGGAAAATATTTTCTGTCACAGAACTGGTCCCTTTACTGGTGGAGAGAAGCGCGCACATCTGCGCCTGCATGTCGGTCGGAAAACCGGGATACGGTTCGGTCTTTAGCTCGAGCGCACTCGCAACTCCATTGGGCAAGATGGAAATCGCATCATTCTTGATCTCGATTGGAAACCCGCATCTGGACAGCGCATCAGTGACGGCGCGAATATGCTCCGGTTCCACTCGCTTGACGGTGACTCCCTTTCCGTTAATTGCACCCGCAACCAGAAATGTTCCGGCTTCAATTCGGTCAGGGATCACTCGGTGTTCCGCGCCGTGCAACTCAGGCACACCTTCGATAATGAGCCGGCGCGTTCCGGCGCCTTCAATCTTCGCCCCCATTTTGTTCAAGAACGTAGCCAGGTCGACTACCTCGGGTTCCTGTGCCGCCCCTTCGATAACTGTCACACCGTCGGCCAGAACGGCTGCCATCATCACGTTATCGGTACCGAGCACAGTCGGGCCGAATTTGCTCTGCATGTTGATGACCGCTCCGGTCAGCTTCGGCGCAAAAACCTTGATGTCGCCGCCTTCCACACGCACCGCCGCGCCAAGCGCTTCGAACCCTGTGAGATGCAAATCGATAGGCCGGTCTCCAATAACGCAACCACCGGGCAAAGCGACGGTAGCTTCTTTGCAACGGCCCAGCGACGGCCCAAGCACACAAACGGAAGCACGCATCTTGCGCACGACGTCATACGGCGCGACCGAATGGGTCTTTTCCGCCGTGACGCTGACGGTTCCGCTGGCTCGTTCTACCTGGGCGCCCAAATACGTTAGAATCTGCAGCATGTAATGCGTGTCGCTCAGGTCGGGAACGCCATGAACAACGCAAGGCTCTCGAGTGAGCAACGTTGCGGCCAGGATCGGCAACGAGGAATTTTTCGAGCCGCTGACTTTGATAGAACCGGAAAGCGGATAACCGCCGTGGACGAGGATCTTATCCATACCTGGCAAAAAGGAACCGTGTCACGCCGTTATAATCGTTTTTTGAAGAAATGTCGCGGTAATTTTTTTCCGCCAGGGCCGAAAGAAGCGCCTCGCTCTGGCCAAGCCCGATTTCCAAGGCCAACAGTCCGCCAGGTCGAAGCCGGAACCGCGCCTGATCAATCAGCTCGCGCACCAACTCATCGCCTTGCGCACCAGCGAATAACGCAACCTCCGGGTCGTGCAAAACTTCGGGCGAAAGAGTATGCCGGTCCTGTATGGAAATGTAAGGAAGATTTGCGACAATAAGCTCGAACGCATCCTCAGCGTTTTCGAGCAGACGGCGTTTCAAAAACTGAACGCGTTCGCTCAGGTTTAGCCTGGCGGCGTTTTCCTGCGCGAGCGCGAGCGCATCCTCCGAAACATCAACGCCAAGAACCTTTGCTTCGGGAATTTTCGCGGCAAGGCTGAGCGCGATCACACCGCTGCCAGTTCCGACGTCCACGATTCTCAATTCCCGATTCTCGATTCTCGATTCAACAAACTCCACGAGCTGCTCAGTTTCTGGCCGCGGAACCAGTGCGCGCTTGTCGCATAGAAAAGTGAGCCCGCAAAATTCTACGGTACCTAACAAGTGCTGGAGCGGCTCGCCTTCGCTGCGACGCTTCACCAGTCCGCGCAACGGCGCCAGTTCCGTTTCAGCCAACTCCCGCTCGAAATCCAGATAAAGCTCGATCCGTTTCCGCCCCAGTGCATGCGCCATTAGGTGCTCGGCGTTGAGACGCGGGTTCTCGACGTTGCGCTTCTTCAAGTACGCAGTTGTCGCTTGCAGCACCTCGAGAACGGTCATGCGTGGTAATTAAGCGAAAACGTCAAAGATTGCTCCTTTTCAGTCGAAGTCGCAGAATGCGAATTCTTTTGGGGTGGGTTTACGGCGAGGGCTTGTCTTTCTTTTGCCGTACACGGCGCGGAATGCAACGCCGATCTTCAAGCCACCAGCACGATCACGCACCGGCGGCGACCGCCGAGTCTTTCAAGCGTTCTGCGACATCGGCGGCTTGCAACGCGTTGATCAATTCGTCGAGATCGCCGTCAATCACGCGATCGAGGTGATGAAGCGTCAGGCCGACGCGATGGTCGGTCACGCGGTTCTGAGGGAAATTATAGGTACGGATTTTTTCTTCACGTCCACCGGTACCGATCTGGCCGCGACGTTGTGCACTGTATTTTTCGGCTTCTTCGCGCTGTTTTCGCTCCAGCAACCGCGCACGTAGGATCGAGAGCGCTCGCTCCTTGTTTTTGATCTGACTGCGACCGTCCTGACAACGTACGATTGTGCCTGTTGGAATGTGCAACACCTGCACGGCCGAATCGGTTGTGTTTACGCCTTGCCCGCCGGGACCACCGGAGCGCGAAACTTCAATTCGCAAATCTTCCGGCTTCAATTCAAGATCGACGTCTTCCGCCTCGGGCAACACCGCAACTGTCGCGGTCGATGTATGAATGCGACCCTGTGCCTCTGTCGCAGGCACGCGCTGCACGCGGTGAACGCCGCTTTCGTAACGGAGTTTACGAAAAACAGATTCGCCAGAAACCCGGAAGATCGCTTCCTTAAACCCGCCCAGTTCCGACGGACTCGATTCGAGGTCCTCAGTCTTCAGGCCAGCAGATTCTGCATAGCGATGATACATGCGGTATAGATCGGCGGCGAAGATGGCCGCTTCGCTTCCGCCAGTTCCGGCTCGGATTTCCACGATCGCGTCGCGATCTTCATTTTCGTCCGGCGGCAGCAGCGCGATCTGGACTTCGCGTTCGAAATCAGCCACTCGCTTTTCGAGGTCCGGAATTTCGTCGTCAGCAATCGCTGCAATCTCAACGTCGCCTGACGTGGCCAACTCGCGATTGTCGTCCAATTGCTTTCGCGCAGCTTCGAGCTCGTCCCATTTCGCCAGCAGTTGCTTGATGCTGGCATGGTCGCGCATGATGGCCTGGGCGCGCTGGCGATTGGAAAAAAGCGCCGGATCGGCAATATCGCGCTCGAGTTGATCGAAGCGGTCGCGTTTGAGTTGAATTAGGGAGTTAAAATCCATTGGTCGCTCCTGCTCCGCGGCATTGCGTCGCAGGGAGATAGCGCCTCGGCAAAGAGGCGGCTACAGATCAGCTAAGCTTTCTTTTCAGCGCGCGCGGCTTTGGTGCTACCGTAGCGTCGGGCAAATTTCTCGACGCGCCCGGCCGTATCCACGAACTTCTGTTCGCCGGTGAAAAAGGGATGACAAGCAGCGCAAATACCGATCTTAATATCGCGGCGCGTGGAGCTGGTATGATACACCGCACCGCATGCGCACACCATATCTGTCGCGTAATACTCTGGATGAATACCGGTTTTCATCTTTGGAAAGGAGCGCGGAATCTACTCGCGCAACGGGCTCCGCGCAAGCGATGAAATTCTCAGATCCATTGCTGAAAGCTTGGGAGAAAACCCTGGCACGAAAGCGCGACATGCCTGCGATTTTCGCGACCAGCGGCGAGGTAATAAGAACATTCTTCGGCATCGAGGAACACGCACAGGCAGTGGAGGCGAACATGCCTGCATCCAAGCCGTTAGACGTCAATCCAGTTCAGATTGGGAATCACGTTGATTGGCCTTCTCTTTTCCTGGCGTGTTTACGGACGCAGCGTGTCGTTCTTCCGCTCGATGAATCCATCAGCAAGCAGCAAGCGGAGGCAGCCTTCTCAATTGCTGCGAGAAGCAGAATCACAGATTGGGGAGACAGGCGGCCAACGCTTTTCAAATTGACGTCGGGAACGACGGCCGTGCCGCGGCTGGTTCGCTTTCGCAGCGACCAACTTCTGGCGGATTGCAATCAGATCTGCGAGACGATGGGAATTAGCGATGCCGATCTGAATTTCGGCGTCATTCCGATCGCGCATTCGTACGGTTTCAGCAATTTGCTTACACCATTGATGGTGCGCGGTGTGCCAATAGTCATCAGCCGCGACAGAACGCCACGCGCCATCCTCGCCGATCTCGCCCGCAGTAATGCAACAGTTTTTCCGGGGATGCCCGTTTTCTATCAAGCGTTCTGCGAAATGGAAAATATTCCCATGCTGCCAAAGCTTCGGCTCTGCATTTCCGCAGGCGCGCCGCTCCCGATTCCAGTCGCGAAGAAATTCCTGGAGAAGTTTCACCTGCCGATCCACTCATTTTACGGCTCATCGGAATGTGGCGGGATTTGCTACGATCGCGAAGCGGCTAACTCGAGCGAAGGTTTTGTTGGCGAAGCGATGAAAGGCGTGAGGATCGAAACTGTCGATCCAGCTGCGTCGGCGACCCAGGTTCGCGTGCACAGCACCGCTGTCGGCGATGGTTATTTCCCGGAACCTGATAACGAAAAGTTGGGCGATGGAATTTTCGTTCCCGACGATCTACTGGCGCGAGAGGGTTCTGGATTCAAAATCGTCGGCAGGATTTCGGACGTAATCAACGTCGCGGGTAAGAAAGTGAACCCCGCAGAAGTGGAAGCGCATTTGCTGCGCTTCAGCGGCGTTCGGCAAGCAGTGGCCTTTGGCCGACCCGCAGGCGCGGGAGCATTGCGCAATGAAGAAGTATCGGCCTGCGTGGTGGCACCCGGCATAAGCGAAACTGACCTTCTGCAGTTTTGCCGTGGCGGGCTAAGCGCGTGGCAGGTGCCGAAGCAGATTTTCATCGTGGACGCAATCCCGGCGAACGAGCGGGGAAAAATCAGCCGACGCGAGCTTTCGCGACATTTCTCCAAAGACCGCCAGAGGTCATCATTGGCATGATTGGGTTCTTGATAAAGCCGTTATATGGGATTTGCTTACAGGGAGAGGAACATTATGCGGAAATCATCCGGCGAACCCAAATCAATAGAAGCTGAAATCGAATCTTCGAATAGCGAAGAGCAAGAGCGGGAGCAAGAACAAGAACAAACGGAAGGTGCGGACGTTCCGCAGGCGGACGAACCGCTCCAAGACGCTGCTGCGAATGCGGAAGCTGCCCAGTCTGACGATTGGTGGAGCGCTTCGCCACAGGATAGCGATTGGGCCAACCCTACCGGCAGCGGTCCGACTGACGACGTCGCCCCTTCAAAGGAACCGCGCACCGCCGATGTCTATTTCTGCGGTCACACGACCTTCTTTCCATTAAACCGCGCCCTGCAGGCAATCTCAAGAGAGAAGCTAACGGGTTTATTGCGATCATTTTGGGACCAGGAGCCAATCGATCTTTTGGCGCGCGATGGCGAGATCATCTTTGTCACTACCCGGGATCCGGAGCTGTACTGCCCCGAAACACCCGCCTTCCTCGCTGGCGTTGATGAGGAGCGTGCGGCCAATGCCCGCGACGAACAGCGAGAGACGGGAACTCCATTCTTTCTTGCTCTCGTTCGCCAGGAATTAATGGCCCGCGAGTCAGCGTTGGACCTGATGCGGCAATATGGGCAAAAGCTGTTCTCGCAACTTTGGGCGGCTCCGCGGGTATGGATCATGTTTGAAAAAAATGCCGACCTCTTAACGAGTTCCGCCGATCTGCCTGGGGAGCCGAATGTCCGCGACTGGGCCCTGGAAACCTTACGCCTTGTTGAGAATATCGATGAGACCGCTCATTTCGAACCAGCGTCGATTCCGGCGTATACAAAAGACGGCTTCGAGCGTATCCAAAAGCTGAAGCTGACTCCAGATGAGGCGCAGTTCGCGTCGCAATTCAATGGCAGCCGCTCGGTACAGCAAATTGCGAAGAACCTGCGACTCGATCTAAAATCTGCGAAACAGATGCTCTTCCGGTTTGTTGCCTTTGAAATAGTGGAATGCTGGCCAGCCAGCACGGTGGCAAAACCAGAACAGCAAGGCATCTTCCAGCGTTTTGGGCGAATGGCACGACGCGACCGCTAGTACTCCCAACGCGTCGGGACCGTCGTTCATGAAGAGAAATGTTTTGGTCGTCGACGTAGGCGGCACATACGTAAAACTGCTGCGGTCTTCTCGTGATGAGCGTGAATTTCCTTCCGGCTCGCGACTCAAACCGCAACAACTAATCGCAAAACTCAAGGAAACCGCGCGCGGATGGAAATTTGACCGGGCTTCCATCGGGTTCCCCGCTCCGGTGCGCAAGGGACGAATTGCAAAAAACCCGAAGCACTTGGGCAAAGGATGGATTGGTTTCAATTTTGCGGGAGCGCTGGGTATTCCGGTGCGTCTTGTCAACGATGCTGCCTTGCAGGCGCTGGGGAGTTACCGAGGCGGACGGATGCTCTTTTTGGGGCTCGGCACTGGACTGGGATCCGCATTGGTGTGGAACAAAACTCTGATGCCGCTAGAACTGGGTGATCTGCCATATCGCGAGAAATACATCATTGAAAATTATCTTGGCCTTCCGGGACTGGCACTGTTGGGCGAGAAAAAATGGAAACGAGAGGTAGCTTATGCGGTCACGCAGTTGAGAAAGTCCTTCGTTGCCGATTATGTCGTTCTTGGTGGCGGTCTTGTACACCGTTTCGCTCGCCTGCCGGAAGGAACCGAACGCGGGCAAAATGAGAATGCTTTCCAAGGTGGTGTTCGTTTGTGGGAAACCAGAAAGAATTCGCGCGAATTGAAGTGGCTGGTCTTATGACACGGGATTCCGATGGCGAGCGTTTGCTTCTGCCGTTGAAGTGCCAGGGAGGGGACTCGAACCCCTAAGGATTTCTCCACCAGATCCTAAGTCTGGCGCGTCTGCCAATTTCGCCACCCTGGCTTGTTGATTACTAAGGACTTATAGATCGCTCTCGGCAGCATTTTGG
>Ga0207701_10006380_pt1 | contig 11778 bp, 4 predicted proteins | sample KBSSwiSSwithPhiX_FD_184294 | JGI IMG/M metagenome (GOLD analysis project Ga0207701, IMG submission 184294) | Switchgrass rhizosphere bulk soil microbial communities from Kellogg Biological Station, Michigan, USA, with PhiX - S5 (SPAdes) (version 2) | ecosystem: Environmental > Terrestrial > Soil...
GCCGCACGCCGGCCTGCGTGCGCGTCGTCGGCCACACCAGCCGCACCGGCAGCGCCGCTGCCAACGAGCGGCTGTCGCGGCAGCGTGCCGAGGTGGTGCAGAAGATGCTCGAGAAGGACAACCGCGCCCTGTCGTCGAAACTGAGCGCCGCGGGGGCGGGCTCGAAGGAGGCGCTGGTGGGCCTCGGGACCGACGACATGCGCGACGCGATCGATCGCCGGGTGGAGTTCCGGGTCGTCGACTGCGTCTGACATCGAAGAACGTTCGGCCCGCGCCGCGGCGCGGCCGTGATCGGGGAGGCGAGCCAGAGCCTCCGGCAGAGGGAGCGAGAGATGTTCACGAGGGGCGGGACGATTCGGCGGTGGGCGGCTCTCTGGGTCCTGGCGGCCGGGGCGCTGTTCGTCTCGGCGGCAGAGGCCAACACCTACGCCGACACCTGCACCGGCTGCCACGCCACCAACGCGACCAGCCCGCCGTTCATGCCCTCGCAGGACGCCACCTTCGGCAAGATCATGAAGGAAGGCGCGCACTTCACCGACAACTGCTCGGCCACCTTCAACTGCGTGCTGCGCCAGCGCCTGAAGGGCGAGGACGCCTTCGGGAACATCATCAACATCAACGCCCGCAACAACATGGACTCGTTCGGCGAGGGCGTGGGCTCGTTCACCGGTCCCGAGCTCGAGGCGGTGCGGCTCTACCTGCTCAAGGTGCGCGACCTCGTTGTCGCCAACCCGGCGCCGGCGTTCTCCTTCCCGAACACGTTCACCAGCGGCAGCGGCAGCAGCAGCAGCATCGCCTCCACCGTCGCGATCCAGAACTGGCGCGGCACCAGCGTCAGCTACAGCTTTTCCCTGGTCGGCGCCAACCCCGGCGACTACAGCATCACCGCCGGCAGCTCCGGCAGCTGCGCCGGGACGTCCAGCCTGGCGGCGCCGAACAACTGCAACGCCAACGTCACGGTGCAGTTCTCGCCGACTGCCGGCGGCAGCCGTCCGGCCACGCTGCGCATGACCTTCAGCGTCAACGCCGCCGACCCGATTCCGTTCACGCGCGACTTCTCGCTCACCGGAACCGGCGTGGTCCGGGTGCCGATCTACCAGGCCTCGAAAAGCGCGCTCACCTTCACTGCCCGCCTCGGCTCCAGCGTCACCGACTCGATGACGATCACCAACGGCGGCACGGCGGACCTGTTGTTGTCGGCCTTCAACTATTCGGCGCCTCAATACACCCGGGTCAGCGGCATTGGCCTCTGCGGCATCGGCACCTCCTTGGCGCCAGGCGCGAGCTGCACCCTGACGACGACCTTCACCCCGAGCGCGGCGGGCGCGCAGAACGGGTCGCTGTCGATCGACCACAACGCCGCGGTTAACCCGGCGCTGGTCACGCTCACCGGCACCGGCACGCAGTCGCTGATCAGTAGTCCCACGATCAACCCCCTGGACTTCGGCAACGTCCAGCAGGGCGTGGCCAAGTCGCTCCCCCTGGTAGTCAACAACACCGGTTCAGCCACCCTCAATTTCACCGTCAGCCCCTCGTCGCCGGCCGCCAAGACCGGCCCGGCCAAAGACGACTATGCGGTCACCGGCTGCCCCCTGCCGTTGAATCCGCTCGTCGGCACCTGCACCTTGACGGTGACGCTAACCCCGAGCGCCCTCCTCCTACGGTCGGCGACCCTGACGATCAGCTCCGACGCCACCAACGGACCGCTGATCTACACCCTCACCGGCATCGGCGTGGACCTGCCCGAGCCGGTGGTGACGCCGCCGGCATCGGACTTCCCCGACACGGTGATCAACCAGACCTCGGCGCAGACGCGCACGGTGACGATCCGGAACGACCGCACCAGCACCATCACCTACGCCGTCTCCGATACCACCGACTTCAAGATCGGCACCGAAAGCTGCGCGACGCGCGTCGTGCCCGGCGCCGTAGGTGGTGTCGGGGGTATCTGCACGATCGAGGTCGAGTTCAGGCCGACGCTCGGCGCCGGCGAAGGCCAGCGCACCGCGGCCCTGGCCTTCACCTTCACCGGCGTGACGCCGCCGAACCCCGGTCCGGTCAACGTCGCCGTCGCCGGCAAAGCCCTCCTGCCCCTCGGCCAGTCGGCGACGATCCTCAACGCCGCGGCCGTGGTCGGCTCGCCGACGACGACGTCGATGCTGCTGACGAATCGCTCCTCGTCGTCGATCACGCTCACGAGCCTGCTCTTCAGCAACACCGCGGCGAGCGACAACGCGGCGAGCGACTATTCGCTCGCCGACGACGGGGTGCCCCTGCCCCCAATACCTTGCACCCCGGCCCTGGTGCTGGCGGCGAGCACCAGTTGCAAGCTGGTCATCGGCTTCAACCCACCGGCCGCAGGCACGCGCAACGCCACCCTGACAATCACCCACAGCGCCGCGGGCAGCCCGCAGACCGTCCGCCTCCTCGGTGCCGCGACCCCGGCACCGCAGGGCAAGATCGAGCTGAGCGCGAGCACCGTCAACTATGCCGACACACAGCTCGCGAGCACCTCGGCACAGACGATCACGGTGCGCAACGGCGGCAACCTCGCCCTCAACTTCAGCGCCTTCACGTTCGGCGGCACCCCGCCGATCGACTTCCAGCACTCGGGTACTTGTGCCGTCGGCACGGCGCTCGCGATCGGCGCCGATTGCACCGTCATCGTGACCTTCGCGCCGACCGCGCTCGGCCTACGCACCGCCACCTTGTCGATCGCCTCCGACGCGAGCAATGGCACGGCCGTGATCACGCTCAGCGGCACCGGCGTGCCGATCCCGACGCCGCAGGTCAGCCTGACGCCGGCGACGCTCGACTTCGGCACCCAGACGATCGGCGGCCTCTACCCGGCCCGACGCATCCGCCTCGCCAACAGCGGCACTGCCGACCTGGCCGTCGGCTCGGTCGCCGCCAGCGGCGCCGGCTTCGCGATCGCCGCCTCCACCTGCCCCGCCGTCCTCGCCCCGGCGGCCGGCTGCGACATCGACATCGCGTTCGCGCCGACCGCGGCCCAGGCCTTCACCGGCGCGCTGACGGTGACGAGCAACGCCGCCGGCTCGCCGCACGCCTCGGTGCTGCGCGGCAGCGGCAGCGTCGCGGCGGTCCCGGTGCTGGTGTTCTCGCCGGCAGTCACGATCCTCGACTTCGGCTCCGTCTCGGCCGGCTCGGTATCGGCGGCGCAGACGGTCACGGTGCTCAATCAGGGCCCGGGTGGCGCGACGCTGACCCTGCTCAATGCGATCGGCGGCGACGCCGCCTCGTTCTCGGTCGTCGGTGGCACCTGCGCGATCGGGACGACCCTGTTCGAAGCCACCTCCTGCACGATCTCCGTCCAGTTCGCTCCGGGCTCCTCCGGCACCAAGACGGCCCAGGTGCAGATCGCTTCCACCGGCAGCTTCCCGCCGGTGCTCACCCTCACCGGCGTCGGCCTCGCCGGACCGAACCCGAGCCTGGCCCTGTCGGCTGCGGCCCTGGCCTTCGAGAGCACCCGCGTCGGCTCGCAGTCGCTGCCATCGACGGTGCGCATCTCGAGCAGCGGCTCAGGAGTCGTCACCGTCAGCGCGATCGCCGTGACGGGCCCCTATGGCATCGACAGCACGACCTGCCCCGCCGTGCCCTTCACCCTGCCGGCCGGCACCGAGTGCATCGTCTCGGTCAGCTTCCGGCCGACGGACAAGGGCGCGGCCCCGGGCCTGCTCAGCGTCACCAGCGACGCCGCCCCGGCCGTGCGCGAAGTGGCGCTCAGCGGCAGCGGCGAATCGACGGTGGACACCAGCAGCGGCGGCTGCACGATCGGCGACCCGCGGGCGCCGGCCGATCCGCTGCTTTGGACGATGGTCCTGATCGCCGCCGCCTGGCTCTTCGCGCGGCACAGACAGCGCAGGCGGGCTCCGCCCCAGGCCACAAGAAAGGAGCCCCTCAATTGATCAGGCGCCTCGGGCTCGCAGCCCTGCTCTTCCTGCTCAGCTTCGCCGCCCGGGCGCAGCTCGACTACTCCGCCTTCGGCACCCTCGACCTGTCGTACGGCCGGTTCGAGAACAGCGGCGACGACCCGAGGCACCGCTGGAACAGCAATTCGCTGTCGGCGAGCTTCGTCGGCGTCAAGGCGAGCTACGGCTTCGAGAACGGCTGGACGACCGGCATCAACCTCGAGACCTTCATCCGCTTCCAGGACCTCGACTACGGCCGCAACGAGGCAGACCCGTTCCTCTCGCGCAACAACTTCGTCTCGCTGCAGCACAACGACTACGGGCTGCTGCGCATCGGCCGGCTGCAGACCTACCTGTTCGAGACCTCGACCCGCTTCAACGCATTCGGCAATTCGACCGGCTTCTCGCCCGCCCTCAGGCAGATCTTTCTGAGCGGCAACCTCGAGAGCGTCGACGGCGACTTCTACTGGGACCGGGCGATCAGCTATTCGACACCTCGCTTCGAGAATGGCCTCCAGGGCAGCGCGATGTACGCGCTGGACAGCGGCAAGACGCGTGGCGACTACATGGGTGGCTCGCTCGTCTTCTCGCGCGGCGTGTTCGCGATGGCGGTGTCGGCGCAGAACGTGCACATCAACAACGGCATCGACGACAAGGTCGACGAGCTGACGCTGCAGGCCGGGGGCGCGTACAACTTCGGCGTCGCCCGCCTGTTCGGCCAGTACACGTACATCGACGACAACGGCAACGACACCAAGAGCAACCAGGCGACGGTCGGCGTCAGCGCGCCGCTCGGGCCGGGCACCGTGCTGGCGCAGATCGCCCGCTCCACCTCGAAGGGGCCGGCGGTCGATCGCAAGCACACCACCACCAGCCTCGGCTACGTCTACAACTACGAGGGCATCGCCGACTTCTACGTGATCGGCATGGACGACCGGATCAGCAACCAGACCCGCGGCGTGTCCTACGCGGTCGGCGTGCGCTACCAGTTCTGAGGCGCGGGTCTACTTCGCGATCGAGAACAGCACCGCGTTGTTGACCGCGTAGACCGCGCCGTCGGCACCGACCGCGGTCGGCGTGTACGACTCGCCGATGCCGCTGGTGAGCTTGATCTTCTGGCTCGCGGTGTTGCTGGCGAGGTCCCAGCGGTAGAGGAAGCCGTCCTCGCTGTTGACCAGCACCGAACGGGTGAAGGGGTCGACCGCGGCGGTGTTGATGCACCACTCGACCACCGGCCCCGAGGTGCCCGACTCGAACGTGGGCCCGAGCAGGGTCTGGACCTCCTTCATGATCTGCAAGCCCGAGATCGCGTCGACCTGGGGGGCGCGCGGATCGATGATCGCCACCCGGTTGGCGCCGTCGCCGGTGCCGGCGCCGCGGTAGTTGTTGTACTTGACCATCAACAGGTAGGGCGATGAGCCGCTGTACGACGGCACCATCGCCGTCGGCACCACCGAGGCCGTGTCGTCCCAGCCGAAGCCGCCGGGGGTGAAGAGGGTAGCGAGCGTGGCGTCGTAGTGGAGCAGCCAGCCACGGCCGTTGTGGGTGCCGAACACCGTCTCGAGCACGCCGAAGTAGACATCGCCGTCGGGCCCGACGGTCGGCGACGCCGTGCCGTCGTCGCTGATGCGGGCGAGCGTGCCGCTGCCGGGATCCATCAAGAGCGCCTGGCCCTTGAGCGCGAGCGTGCTGCTGTCGAGCGCCAGCAGGTAGCCGCCCTGCACCGACGTCGCCCCCGGATTGGCGTTGACCGCGACGTAGAGTGTGCCGCGATCGGCCGAGAGCGCCGGGGCGCTGTTGGTCGCCACCTTGGCGATGCCGGAGTCGTTGGCGGTGACGCGCGCCGAGACCCAGGACCCGGTGCCGTCGGCGCCGATGCGGGCGATGCCGCTTTCGAGCCCGGCCGGATTGGCCGCCGTGACGATGAAGCCGAAGAAGACGTTGCCGAGCGAATCGACGGTGATCGGCGTGTTGATGAAGACGCTGGTGTCATACAGCCCCGGCGCCGCGTTGTAGGCGGCGGCGCCGAAGAACACCAGCGTCTGCAGCGTCCCGCCCGGGGAGTCGGCATCGGCCTTCACCAGGAGCTTGCCGCCACCGCCGGGCGCGTAGAGGCGGTTCCCGGTGGTCAGGGCGAGGTTGTAGCTGGGGATCCAGTTGTGCGCCGGCAGGAGGTAGTCGCTCGTCGCGGACCAGATCGGGCCGCCGTTAACGCCGGACCGCGCCTCGATCCGAAAGCCGCCGTTCGCGCCGGTCTTCACCGCCAGCACCACCGTGTTGTTCGAGGTGATCACCGGCGAGCCGTAGTGGGTGAGAAGCGCGCCTCTGGAGCTGTATTGCGGCTTCAGGTCGAGCGGCGTCGACCAGGCGATGCGGTTGAGGTCCTGGGTGGCGATGGCGCTGAGGGCCGAGTGTTGGGCATCGCGGCCGAAGCCCCACCACGCCGGACCGGCAACGCCGGGCGCCGGCGGAACGGTCGGTCCGCTGGGGGTGCCGGGATCCCCGGCATCGTCGTCGCCGCCGCCACCGCAGCTGCTCATCAGGGGGGTGAATGCCAGCGCCGTCATGCCGGCAAGGAAGCGGCGTCGCCGCGGACGGGAAGGGAGCGATCGGATCGATTTCATCAGGGTGAAAGTGTCGGCGATTTCGGCGGCAGGCCCGCGAGGGTGGCGACGAGGACGGCTTCGTCGACCGGCTTGACGAGGTGGTGATCGAAGCCCGCCGCCTCGCCCTTCTTCACGGCGTCCTGATCGCCCCAGCCGGTCAGGGCGATGATGGTGATCTGCCGGCCCCACGGCTGCTCGCGCAGGCGGTGACAGACCTCGTAGCCGCTGAGCGTCGGCAGGCCGATGTCCAGCAGCATCACGTCGGGCCGGAATGCGTCGGCAGCCGTCAGCGCGGTCCCGCCGTCGTGCGCCATGCGCACCTCGTGGCCTCGCAACGCCAGGAGCGCCGACATGCTTTCGGCGCCGTCTCTGTGATCGTCCACCACCAGGATCCTCAATCGCGCGCCGGCGGGAGCGCAAGCGGCTTCGACGGAGATGTCCGCGGCCGCGCTCTGCTCGGAGGGAAGCGGCAGCGTGACGGTGAAGGCGCTGCCTCGGCCGACGCCCGCACTGCGCGCTTCGACCCGACCGCCATGCAGTTCGACCAGGTGCTTGACCAGCGTCAGGCCGATGCCGAGCCCGCCCCGCGAGCGGCTCCGCGCGCCTTCGGCCTGGGCGAACATGGCGAAGACGTGAGGCAGCTCCTCGGCCGGAATGCCGATGCCGTCGTCGCTGACGGTGACCCGGACCGCGCCGTCCCGCGCGTCCGCGGCGAGCTCGATGCGGCCGCGGCGATCGGTGTACTTCGCGGCATTGGTGAGGAGGTTGACGAACACCTGCGAGAGGCGAACCGGATCGGCGTCGAGCACGACCGGCGTCTCGGGCAGGCGCAGCACCAGCTCATGGCCGCATTCGGCGATGCTCGGCCGGCTGGCCTCGACCGCCAGCTCGACCACGCTCGCCAGCTCGACCCGCTCCCGGCGCAGCTCGATCCGGCCCTGGTTGATCCGGCTCACGTCCATCAGGTCGTCGATCAGGCGCGACATCACCCGCACCTGGCGGGCGATGATGTCCCGTGCCTGCCGCGCCGACGCCGGAATCTCCGCCTCGTACTGCAGCAGCTGCGCGGCATTGCGCACCGGCGCCAGCGGATTGCGCAGCTCGTGGGCGAGCGTGGCGATGAACTCGTCCTTGCGCCGCCCCGCCACGCGCAGCTCGGCCTCGAGCTGCTCCAGCGCCCGGGTGCGCTCCTCCACCAGCCGGTCGAGGTTCTCGTTCAGCGCCTGGAGCTGCTCCTCGGCGCGGCGGCGCTCGGTCACCTCGGCGAGCAGGGCGCGATTGGAGACCTCGACCTCGCGGCTCTTGCGATGCAGCTCCGCGAACACCGCCACCTTCGAGCGGAGCACCGGCGCATTGACGGGCTTGTGCAGGTAGTCGACCGCACCGCTCCCGTACCCCTCGAGGACATGCTGGTCCTCGTTGTAGTAGGCGGTGAGGAAGATGATCGGCACCCGCGCGGTTTTCTTGCGGCCCTTGATGATCTGGGCCAGCTCGAAGCCGGTCATGCCGGGCATGCGGACATCGAGAATCAGGAGGGCGAACTCCTCGGCAACCAAGGCGAGCAGCGCCTGATCGGCCGACTCCGCCCGCACCAGCCGGTAGCCCGGCGAGTCGAGCAGGGTCTCGAGCACCGTCAGGTTCTTCGGCTCGTCGTCGACGATCAGGATGTTGATCGGCGCATCGAAGATGGTCGAGAGCACGGCACCCGGGCGGGTCGGCTCGTCGCTCGAGTCGGACATGCTGCCTCGGGGGTCTGCGTCGGGGATCATCTCGCCAAGCGGCCGGACGACGGCTGTCTCACCGGAAGAGCCACACCCGCATCAGCGACAGCAGCTGATCGGTATTCACCGGCTTGGCGATGTAGTCGCTGGCGCCCGCGTCGAGGCACTTCTCGCGGTCGCCCTTCATCGCCTTGGCGGTGAGCGCCAGGATGGGCAGGGTGCGGAACCGGACCTCGCTGCGGATCTCGCGCATCGTCTCGTAGCCGTCCATGTCCGGCATCATGATGTCCATCAGCACCATGTGGATGTCGGGCGTGCGCCGGATCAGGTCGATGGCCTGGCGGCCGTTGGTCGCGCTGATCACCTCCATGTCGTGGTTCTCGAGCAGCGAGGTCAGGGCGAAGATGTTGCGCGCATCGTCGTCCACGACCAGCACCTTGCGGCCGCGCAGCGCCTCCTTGCCGCGGTGCAGGCGCTCCAGCATCTGCTGCTTGGCCGGTGGCAGGTCGGTGACGACCCGGTGCAGGAAGAGCGCGGTCTCGTCGAGCAGCCGCTCCGGCGACTGCACGTCCTTCAGCACGATGCTCTTGGCCATCGCCTTGAGACGCGCCACGTCGCTGTCGGTGAGGTCCTTGCCGGTGAAGACGACGATCGGCACGTCGACCAGTTCGGGCTCGGCATGGACCTTTTCGAGCAGGTCGAAGCCGCTCATGTCGGGCAGGCGCAGGTCGAGGACGACGCAGTCGAACGACCCGTCGCGCATCGCCGCCAGCGCCTCCTTGCCGCTGCCGACCGCCACCGTCTCGATGTCCCGGTCGTCGAGCAGCTCGACGATCGAGGCGCGCTCGATGTCGTCGTCCTCGACCACCAGCAGCCGCTTGGTGTGCGCCTCGGTGTACTCCTTGATCCGGCCGAACGCGGCCTCCAGGCCGGTGGTGGTCGGCTCCTTGACCAGGTAGGCGAAGGCGCCGCGCGCCAGGCCGTGCTGCCGCTCCTCCTCGAGGGTGACGATCTGCACCGGAATATGGCGCGTCGCCGGGTCGAGCTTGAGCTGGTTGAGCACGGTCCAGCCGAGCATGTCGGGCAGGAAGATGTCGAGCGAGATCGCCGCCGGTTCGTACTGGCGCGCCAGGGCGAGCGCCTGCGCGCCCTTGGTGGCGACGATGCCCTTGAAGCCGATGTCGCGCGCCAGGCCGAGCAGGATGCGCGCGTAGTGCGGGTCGTCCTCGACGATCAGCAGCACCTCGTCGCCGCCCTCGAGGGCGTTGCGGTCGTCGGCGATGTGCTCCTCGCGCGCCATCGGCAGCACCGTCATGCCGCTGCGCGTCTCGACGGCGGACCCGTCGCCGGTGCGGGCGTTGGTGCGCACCGAGCTCGCGCCGGCATAGCGCAACGGCAGGTAGAGCGTGAAGACGCTGCCCTGGCCGTGCACGCTGGTGAGCTTGATCTCGCCGCCGAGCAGCACCGCCAGCTCGCGGCTGATCGCCAGGCCCAGGCCGGTGCCGCCGTACTTGCGCGAGGTGCCGGCGTCGGCCTGCTGGAAGGCCTCGAAGATCAGCCGCTGCTTGTCCGGCGCCACGCCGATGCCGGTGTCCTCCACCGTGAACGCCACCACCTGCTGGGCACTGGCCAGGATCGCGTGGTCGGCGCTCCAGCCAGCGTCGGCGAGCTCCACCCGCACATGGACGTGGCCGTGCGAGGTGAACTTGACGGCGTTGGAGAGCAGGTTCTTCAGGATCTGCTGCAGCCGCTTCGGGTCGCTCTCCATCGAGCGCGGCAGGTCCGGGTCGACGCGAATCTGGAACGGCAGGTTCTTCGCCTCGGCGACGTGACGGAAGTTGCGGTCGATGGTCTCGCGCAGGCCCAGGAAGGTGATCTCCTCGATCTCCACCGTTACCGTGCCCGACTCGATCTTCGACAGGTCGAGGATGTCGTTGATCAGGTGCAGCAGGTCGGAGCCCGAGGAGTTGATGTTGCGCGAGAACTCGACCTGCTTGGCCTGCAGGTTGCCGGACGAGTTCTCGGCGAGCTGCTGGCTCAGGATCAGGATCGAGTTCAGCGGCGTGCGCAGCTCGTGCGACATGTTGGCCAGGAATTCGGACTTGTACTTCGAGGTCAGCGCCAGCTCGGCCGCCTGCTCCTCGAGCGCACGCCGCGCCTGCTCGACCTCGGCGTTCTTGCGCTCCACCTCGGCGTTCTGCTCGGCCAGGAGCCGCGCCTTGGTGCCCAGCTCCTCGTTGGTCTTCTGCAGCTCGCTCTGCCGCGACTGCAGCTCGACGGTGAGCTGCTGCGACTGCGTCAGCAGGCCCTCGGTGCGCATCGTCGCCTCGATGGTGTTGAAGACCGCGCCGATGCTCTGCGTCAGCAGGTCGAGGAAGGCGAGCGAGCCGGCGCTGAAGTTCTGCAGCGACGCCAGCTCGATCACCGCCTTGGTCTCGCCTTCGAACAGCACCGGCAGCACGACCACACTGACGCGCTGCGCCTGGCCGAGGCTGGAGGCGATCCTCACGAAGTCGGCTGGAACGTCGGTCAGCAGGATGCGCTTCTTCTCCGCCGCGCACTGGCCGACCAGGCCTTCGCCGATGCCGATCCGCGGTGCCAGCGGCACGCCTTGCGCGTAGCTGGAGAGCAGCTCGAGCTCGGCCTGCTCGTCGCTCAGGGCGAGGTGATAGATCGTGCCCTGGTGGGCATTGACCAGCGGCGTCAGCTCGGTCAGCAGCAGCTGGCCGACGGTGTTCAGCTCGCGCTGGCCCTGCAGCATGCCGGTGAAGCGGGCGAGGTTGGTCTTCAGCCAGTCCTGCTCGCGGTTGCTCTCGGTGGTCTCGCGCAGGTTCGAGATCATCGTGTTGATGTTGTCCTTGAGCTGCGCCACCTCGCCGCGCGTCTCCACCTGAATCGACCGCGTGAGGTCGCCCTTGGTGACGGCGGTGGCCACTTCGGCGATGGCGCGGACCTGCGTGGTGAGGTTCGCGGCCAGCAGGTTGACGTTGCCGGTGAGGTCCTTCCAGGTGCCGGCCGCGCCGGGCACGTTGGCCTGGCCGCCGAGGCGCCCTTCCACGCCGACCTCGCGCGCCACGTTGGTGACCTGCTCGGCAAACGTCGCCAGCGTGTCGGTCATGTTGTTGATGGTGTCGGCGAGCGCCGCCACCTCGCCCTTGGCCTGCACCGTGAGGCGCTGCGTGAGGTTGCCGTTGGCCACGGCGGTCACGACCTTCACGATGCCGCGCACCTGTTCGGTGAGGTTCGAGGCCATGAAGTTGACGTTGTCGGTGAGGTCCTTCCAGGTGCCGCCGACGCCCGCCACCTGCGCCTGGCCACCGAGCTTGCCCTCGGTGCCGACGTCGCGCGCCACGCGCGTCACCTCGTTCGCAAACGAGTTGAGCTGGTCGACCATCGTGTTGATGGTGTTCTTCAGCTCGAGGATCTCGCCCTTCACGTCCACCGTGATCTTGCGGTTCAAGTCGCCGCGCGCGACGGCGGTCGTCACCTCGGCGATGTTGCGCACCTGGGCCGTGAGGTTGG
>Ga0207701_10006384_pt1 | contig 11773 bp, 6 predicted proteins | sample KBSSwiSSwithPhiX_FD_184294 | JGI IMG/M metagenome (GOLD analysis project Ga0207701, IMG submission 184294) | Switchgrass rhizosphere bulk soil microbial communities from Kellogg Biological Station, Michigan, USA, with PhiX - S5 (SPAdes) (version 2) | ecosystem: Environmental > Terrestrial > Soil...
TCGGCGCTCGGCGCTCGGCGCTCGGCTCTCGGCTCTCGGCTCTCGGCTCTCGGCTCTCGGCTCTCGGCTCTCGGCTGAGAAGGCGAAAACGCTCGAATCGCGCAGAGAGCATCGGGCACGAACCGCAACGCAGAAAGAATGACACCGGATTACGGAAGGTGGTGGGGAGAGCACCGCGGTCGCAGCGGCAACCCGTGAGGAGGTTCGGGTGCCGCTGCGCCGCGGTGTCGCGCACCGCGTGCGCGACCTCAATTCTACAGGACCGTGCCCTGTATCAATCAGCCGTCAGAACGTGAATCTCGCGCCGAGCTGGATCCGCCGGGCGCTTTGCGTCGCGCCCGACAGGTAGCCGAACGAGGTCGGGTTCGTCAGCTGATGGGTGACGTAGTCGAACTGCGCCGCGGTGTTCACGCCGGTGAACTCGTCATGGTTGAACGCATTGTAGAGCTCGACCCGGAACTGCAGCCGGCGGGTCCCGCCGATCGGGACGTTCTTGAACAGCGAGAAGTCGAAGTTCGTGAAACCCGGTCCTTGGAGCTCGTCGTTGAGGGCGTTGCCCAGACGGTTGGTGTCGCTCGGAGGCGCGATGCACTCCGTCCGGAACTGGCGGGTGAACGTCTGCTCGCCCCCCGGCAGGTTCGGATCGCACAGGATGTCGACGCGGCTCGCGTTGCCGCTGATCGCGCCGGTGCCGCTGAGGGCGCCGGTCGGCACGTTCGTGTAGCTGTAGCTGAAGCCCTGGCGAGTGCCGCTCAGGATCTGCGTGATCCCCGAGATCTGCCAGTTGTTGAGGATCGCCTCGACGACCGCGTTGCTGTCGATCTTCGGCGGCTCGTAGGAGTAGTTGATGATCACGTTGTGCGGACGGCGGCCGTTCTCGGTGTAGTTGCGGGCCACATTGTCTTGCACGAAGGGATCAATCGTGCTCAGGGTCTTGTTCTTCAGCTCGTAGGTGTAAGAGAAGCCGACGGCCAGGCCGTCCGATGAGCGGCGCCTGTTGACACTGAGCTGCAGCGAGTCGTAGTCCGAGTAGCCGCTGAACTCGCGCTGGATGATCGAGCCGTAGCCGCGGTACGGCCGCAACAGGTCATCGAGGTAGGGCTGCGGCTGGCCGTTGCTGACGTTGGTCGGATCCAGGTTCTCAGGACGATAAGCGTAGCCATACGGCTGGCCGTTGATCTGACGATTCGCACGCTGGTTGCGGGCGGCGTTGCCAACGTAGGCGAAGTCGCCCACGAGATTGAAGCCGATATCGCGCTGCACGCCGAGGCTCCAGTTGTAGACGACCGGCGGCTTGTTGAAGTCCTGGATCAGGCGGACCGCGGTCGGCGTCGGGCTGATCGGGCTCGAGAGCAGCGCCGACAGCGTGGTGTAGTTCAGCGTGTAGGTGTTGAGCACCGGCGGCAGCTCGATCAAGTCGAGGATGTCGTCGTCGGAGTAGCGGTCGTAGAACACGCCCGCGCCACCGCGGACCGACGTCCGGCCGTCACCCGTCACGTCCCACGCGAAGCCGATGCGCGGCGCGGGCCGGAACGGGTGGGTCGTCTGCGGCGTGCCGTCGTACGTCACCATGCCGTTGTTGATGTCGCCCGTACCTGGCACGAAGCGGCCGATGTAGATCGGCGGGAGCGTGTTCCCGTTGATCGGATTGACAGCCGCGCGGGCGCCGTTGACGGTCGTCGGCTGGTAGAGCAGCGGCGCCTGGCTGGCACTGAACGCGGTCGGGTCGAAGGCCGCGACCGTATCCCCCTCGCTCTGGGTCGGGGTGATGTAGTAGAACCGGATGCCCGCGTCGATCGTGAACTTGCGCGATACGCGCCAGTTGTCCTGCACGTAGAACTCGGTGTTCATGAACTGCCCGTGCGCAGAGGGGTGACCATCCGACTCCTGGTACTGGGTCACCGCGCCGAGCAGCGCGTTGGCGTAGCCCAGGTTGGTGTTGAGCGGGTTGGAGCCGTCGGTGTTGAAGCTGAGGGAGCCGTTGAATGCCGAGGCGCGCTGCGCCGGCCGCGTCGTGTGCTCGACGAACAGGCCCGTCTTGATGTTGTGGGACCCCTTGATCTTCGTGATGTTGCCCGAGAAGTTCCACAGCGTGTTGTAGCCGAAGAACGGCCACCGGCTCTCGACGCTGAACGGCGCGATGGTGCCCGGAATGCCGCCGTTGAACGAGGCATTCGGCAGGACGTTGTCGGGGTTTGCGGCCGGGAAGAACTGCTGGAACCCCGGCAGGACGAGCGTGCGGTCGTTGCCGTCCTTGGCCGCCTGGTTCGTCGCCCGTGTGTTCTGGTGCGACCAGTTCACGCCGACGGTCGCTTCGGAGAAAGTGGTGGAGTTGAAGGTGTGCAGCAGCGTGTTGACCAGCCCGGCGCTCCTGATCGAGTAATTCGTGGGCTGCTGCGGCCATCCGCCCTGTGAGCCGAGCAGCGAGGTCACGCCGCCTTCATAGTGCTCATAGCCCCACTGCACGCGCGAGTAGAACGTCGTCTTCTCGGCGACGTTCCAGTCCATGCGCAGGACCTGGTCGTTGCGCGGACGGTCCTGCACGGTCTGGAACACGTAGTTGTAGGCCCGCGCGCCGGTCGGGTCGCTGGCGTTCGGCAGCGGGAGCAGATTCAACATCGTCTGCATCACCGGGTCGATCCGGCTCGCCGGGATGACGTTCCCGGGGAAGCAGGCGGGTCCGCCGGCGGTGACGCTGCAGGCGCCGGGAAGCTGCGGGTCCCGGATGAACACCAGGCGGTTCTGGCCGTCGAAGGTCTGCGAAAAGTCGCCCCTCCGTTCGAGGTCGGTCGGCATCCGGCGCTGATTCAGGTTGCCGGGGTCGGTGCGCGACAGGATGTCCTGCGAGAAGAAGAAGAACAGCTTGTTACGACCCTTGTTGAAATCGGTGCCCGGCACCAGCACGGGCCCCCCGAGGGTCCAGGCGGTGTTGTCGAACTGATAGAGCGGCGGGTCGCACTGCGCGGTGTTCCCGAGGCCGCACTGCTGGCGGCGCGAGAACTCGTTGCCGTTCAGCGAGTCGTCTCGTTTGTAGTAGGCCAGACTGCCGCGGAAGTCCTTCGAGCCGCTGCGGGTGACGACGGTGATGGTCGCGCCGGAGCTGCGGCCGTATTCGGCCTGGAAGTTCGAGGTCTGGACCCGCACTTCGGCGATGGAGTCGAGTGCCGGAGCGGAGTAGTTGCCGCTGTTCGACCCGGTGTCCTTGCTCGTCACACCGTCGTAGGAGAAGTTGAAGCCGCCGCTGCGGCCGTTGATCGACAGGCCGCCCATGCTGCCCCAACCTGGCGCCTCGCGGGCGCTCGTGTCGACCACGCCCGGGAGGAGCTTCAGATACCCGGCAAAGTCGCGGCCTTTCATGGAGATGTCCTCGATCTTCTCGCGATCGACCAGGCCCGAGCGCGCGGCGTTGGTGGTCTGCACCAGCGCGGCTTCGGCCTGCACCGTAACCTGCTCACTGAGCTGGCCGACGTCGAGCGCGATCGGTCGCAGCGCCAGACGCTCGGTGGCGCCCAGCTTCAGCCCCTGCTGCTCGTAGGTCTTGAAGCCCTCGATGGTGACCTTGATGTCGTAGGTGCCGGCCAGCAGGTCCGGAAACACGAACGCGCCATCGGGTCCGGTGACGGCATCGCGCGTCAGGTTGGTCCCGGTATTCTTGATGGTCACCGTGGCGCCGGGCATCACGCCCCCGCCGGTATCGGTGATCGTGCCCGATATCTGACCGGTTAGACCCTGGGCCTGTACCCGGCTTACGCTGCCAGCAGCCGCCAGCACCACCAGGGCTGCCGCCAGGATCCTGCACAAACGGAGATTCACGTGCTCCTCCTCTCGAGAACGCGGTCGCGGATGAAACGTCGAAAGCGCGGCTGGCGCCACGAGGCGTACCCAGCGTGCCAGCAGGTTGTAGGCGCTGGCTGAAATCCGGTCAACCGGTTTCAGAACAGCCGGGGGGTTTTGGCGATACGAAACGCTTGTATACAGCCGCGGCGGAGCGGAAACGGAGAAGGTTTCCCGCCGGATTCCGGCGGCTTTTGCTGAGGTCAGCGGTTAACCGAGAGGCCCGGCGAAGTGATCGGGTCCAGGCGCGCGTTGCGCAGTGTAATCAGCAACCCGGCGGTTACGAAACGCCTTTCAGCCCAATGCCAGCGCCAGGATCGCCGGTTGCGTACTGACCGCGCGATCGAGAATGCCGGCAATCCGCCCCCCGCGCATGACCGCGATGCGGTCGCTCATCCCGAGAATCTCGGGCATCTCGGATGAAATCATCACCATCGCCATGCCGCGCGCGGCCAGGGTCCCCATCAGCGTGTGGATCTCCGCCTTGGCCCCGACGTCGACGCCCTGCGTCGGCTCGTCGAGGATGAGAACCCGGGGGTGGGTCTCCAGCCAGCGCGCCAGGGCGACTTTCTGCTGGTTGCCGCCTGACAGCGACCCGACGTCCGCGTCAAGCGATGCGGTCTTGATCCGGAGGTCGTCGACGTAGCCCCGCGCCGCCTCCCGCTCGGCGGCGCGATCGATGAGGCCGCGGCGCGACACGCCGGCGAGATTGGCCAGGCTGGCGTTCGCCGTCACCGACATTTCCAGCACCACGCCGTGCTGCCGGCGATCCTCGGGCACGTAGGCCAGGCCGGCGGCAATCGCGGCCGCCGGAGTGCTCGGCGTCACGACCGCGCCATCCACCAGGATTTGCCCCTCGTCGGCCGGACGCAGCCCGAAGATGATTTCCGCGAGCTCGGTGCGGCCGGAGCCGACCAGGCCGGCCAGGCCGAGGATCTCGCCGTGGCGCACGGTCAGCGACACATTGCGGATCCCCGAGGCGCGATGCGACACTCCGCGCAGCTCCAGGGCCGCGCCGCCGAGTGCGACCTCGCGTTTCGGAAAAACCGTCGAGACCTCGCGCCCGACCATCAGCCGAATGAGGTCGTCACGGGAGACGGCTTTGCCCGGCCGTGTGGCCACGGACTCTCCGTCGCGCAGCACCGTGATGCGATCGGCGATCGCGGCAATCTCCTCGAGCCGGTGCGAGATGTAGATCACGCCGGCGCCGTCGTTGCGCAGACGCGCGATCGCGGCGAAGAGCTGCGCCGCCTCCCGATCGGTGAGGGACGCGGTCGGCTCGTCCATGATCAGCACGCGCGCGTCGGCACCGAGGGCCTTGGCGATCTCGACCATCTGCTGCTCGGGCATGCTCAACGTGTCGACACGGCGTTCGGTGTCGATCGAGGCCCCTACCCGCGCCAGCAGATCCGCGGCACGCCGGGCGCGACCGGCCCAATCGACCCGCCGCCACGAGCGCCCACCTTCGAGGGCGAGCGCGATGTTCTCGGCCACGGACAGATCGGGGAAGAGCGACGGCTGCTGGTAGATGGCCGCGATGCCGAGCGCGCGCGCGAGCGCGGGCGTCATCTGGGGCACCCGCCGGCCGTCCACGTCCAGCGTGCCCGCGTCGGGGACGACGGCGCCGGTCACGACCTTGACGAGCGTGCTCTTGCCGGCCCCGTTCTCTCCCACCAGGGCGTGCACTTCGCCTCGACGCAAGTCGAACGACACGCCTTTGAGGGCCCGGGCGCCCTCGTAGGACTTGGCGATCGCGGTCGCCTGAAGCAGGCTCTCGGCCATGGTTCGGCGGATGATACCGTAGGCCGGTGCGTGTTTCCTGCTGCGAAACTGCCCGCTCGACCGCCGAACCGCCGACTGGAATGGCCGGCGGCAGCGCTGCGCAGACCGGCAATACGCCTGTCTTGAATGTGATGCGGCGATATCCAGGCCGACGAGCCAGCCGCTTATGCCGCCTGCAGCACGCCCGTAACAACCGCCTGACGTTGCGCTGTCCGAAACGTTTCAGTCATAATGGAGGCCCGCGTTGAGCGGTCGTTTCCTACCACGCTGAGGTCAGTCATGAGCGGCAAAGAGCAGGGACGCGATCCGTATCTCGTCAAGTCTGTCGTCCACTCGTCACAGTTGCTGTCCGCCTTCCGGTCGACAGGCGAGGCGCTGCCGCTGCGTGAGGTCGCGGCGCGAAGCGGGCTACCCAAGAGCATGGCGTTCCGTCTGCTCTACACCCTCGAACGCTGCGGGATGATCGAGAAGGTCGGCGAGAACCTGTATCGATCGTACGTCCGCCCGCTGCGCCAGCGTCTGCACCGGCTCGGCTACGCGGCCCAAGGGACCGACTACCAGTTCTCCAAGGAAATCTCGACGGGTCTTCAGCGCGCCGCGGCGGCGCAGGGCATCGAGCTCATTTGCGTCGACAACCGCTACAACCCGAAGGTGGCGCAGCGCAACGCCGACATCCTGGTCCGCGAGAAGGTCGACCTCGTGATCGAGTTCCAGACCGACGAGCACGTCGCCCCGATCGTCGCGGCGAAGTATCGCGAGGCGAACATCCCCTTGATCGCCATCGAGGTGCCGCATCCGGGGGCCACCTACTTCGGTGCCAACAACTACGAGGCCGGGCTCATCGGCGGCCGGCACCTCGGACGCTGGGCGAAGCAGCACTGGCACAGCGACATCGACGAGATCGTCCTGCTCGCGCTGGAGCGCGCCGGCAGCCTGCCCAAGATGCGACTTACCGGCATGCTGGTCGGGATGAAGGAAGTGTTCCCGCAGCTCGAAAACTGCCGCGTGACGTATCTCGACGGTGACGGCAAGCTCGGCGAGAGCTTCGAGGCGATGCGGCGCCACCTCCGGGTCACCAAGTCGCGGCGGCTCCTCGTCGGCGCGATCAACGATCCGAGTGCGCTCGGCGCCCTTCGCGCCTTCCAGGAAGCGGGGCGGGCCGAGAGCTGCGCGATCATGGGCCAGAACGCCTCGCCGGAAGGCCGGGACGAGCTACGCCAGCTCGATACCCGGCTGATCGGATCGGTCGCCTACTTCCCCGAAAAGTACGGCCCGGAGATCGTCGCCGTGGCGCTGGATATCCTGCATCGCCGCCCGGTGCCGCCGGCTGTGTTCGTGAAGCACCAGCTCGTGACGCCCGACACCGTGAACCACATCTACCCAAACGACCAGTTGATGCAGATCTCGAATGCGACGATCTGAAGACACCGGGACCGGGGATCGGGGACCAGGGATCAGGGGGTTCAAGGTTCAGGGTTCAGTGCGAGTGGACGGCAGAACGCGGTTGCCGCACCAGGCCCCCCGTGCTACGAGTGGTTTTGCCGGGTCCCCGGTCCGTGGTCCCCAGCCCCCACGATAATCACGTCCAACGTCCGCGGTCCATGCACTCCGCGGACGCGGATCATCTCGATGTCCGCGGTCGCGGACGGCCCGGAAATCGTGGTGATGAGCGCCGGGTTCAGCGAGGCGAGCCGGCGGAATGCCTCCGGAACTGTTTCGACGATCTGATCGGCGCGGACGACGCACAGGTGATAGTCGGGAATCAGCGTCACGGCGCGGCGTCCTTCGCCGGCACCGTGGGTGAGCACGATCGTGCCGGTCAGGGCGACGGCCAGCGTTGCCAGTGTCAACACTCCCTCGCGCCGATCGAGATCCTCGTACGATAACCCTGTGTCCGGCACCGCCTCGACGCTGGCTGACAGCAACGCCGCCGGAAAACCGTCCGGGACAACAAGCTGGCGCTTGCCGCGCGCGGCGCACACACCGCCAATCACGCGAGACACGGACGACGAGTCGGCGGAATGCACGGTGACGTTGTAGTGCGTCAACCGATCGGCGAACAGCGCCGTCCGCTGCGCCGCGTCGAGCGACCCGTCCGCGGCGTAGTCGCGCGCAATCCCGGCATAATCGCCCGCTCGGTCGCCGGGCGGGGCGGCAATCGCCCGCCGGACCGCCTTGAGGATGTCGGCGCGGGCGCCGGACGCGATCATCGCGCCTTCCCCGGCGTCCGGCTCGCCCACCATTGCCTGAACGATTGCGCCGGCATCGCCGGCAGATCGCGGGTCTCGGTCCAGCCCGCGCCGGGTCCGGGCAGGGCGGAAATCGAGGGTCCGTCGGCGAATGGGCGTTGCGCGATCCTGCCAAGGCGCTGCGCCAGGCCGAGCCACCCGCCGCTCGAAAACGCCAGACTGGCGGCGCGCATCGCCAGCCCTTCGGCGCGGGGCCGATCCTGCTCGACGATGCGCCGGCGCAGATGGATCAGGATCTCCGGGATGTTGATCTTGACCGGGCATACCTCATAGCACGCGCCGCACAACGACGACGCATACGGCAGCGTGGTCGAATGCTCCATGCCCTGCAGCTGGGGGGTCAGGATGGCGCCGATCGGACCGCTGTAGATCGATCCGTAGGCGTGTCCGCCGGTTTGACGATAGACCGGACACGCGTTCAGGCATGCCGCGCAGCGGATGCAGTGCAGCGTCTCGCGCGCTTCGGCGTCCTCGAGCACACGAGTCCGTCCGTTATCGAGCAGGACGACGTGAAACTCCTCGGGTCCGTCTCCGCCTCGCGTACCGGTCCAGATGGAGTTGTACGGGTTCATCCGCTCGCCGGTCGCGGAGCGCGGCAGCAACTGCAGATACACCTCGAGGTCCGCCAGCGACGGGACGACCTTTTCGATCCCGACGAGCGTGATCAGGATCTTCGGCAACGTGATGCACATCCGCCCGTTGCCTTCGGACTCGACGACGCAGACCCCGCCGGTGTCGGCAATCGCGAAGTTGGCGCCGCTGAACCCGACCTTCACGCGCAGGAACTTCTCGCGCAGGAACTGCCGCGCGGCGCCGGCCAGGTCCTCGGGCTCCGGACCGAGCGCCCCCAGCCCCATCGTCTTCTGGAAGAGCGCGCGGATCTCGGCGCGGTTGCGGTGCAGCGCCGGCACGACAATGTGCGACGGCCGATCGCGACCGAGCTGGATGATGAGGTCCGCGAGATCCGTCTCGAACGGGGTGATCCCGGCGGCCTCGAGCGCCTCGTTCAGGCGGGTCTCATCCGAGGTCATGGTCTTGACCTTGATCACCTCGTGCTCGCCATGACCCTGAATCAGCGAGACGATGATCCGGTTGGCCTCGTCGGCGTCGCGGGCCCAGTGCACGTGGCCGCCGGCGCGCGTGCACTGTTCTTCGAATCGGGCGAGGTACTCGTCGAGATGGCGCATGACGTGCGCCTTGATCTGGCGACCCGACTCGCGCAGCGCCTCCCAGTCGCTCGTCTCTCCGACGACCAGGGCGCGCTTGGCGCGGATGACGTCAGTGGCGCGGCGCACGTTGGCGCGCAGCTGCTGGTTGGCGAGCGCCGATTTCGCCGCCTCCGGAAAGTCCGGCGCATCCTCCGCGTGCCCGACGTGGATCATCGGGCGGCCGGCGATTCCGTGGCGGCGAGGATCTCGGCCAGATGGAGGCAGCGCCGGTCCGGCGCGGTCCGCGCCAGCACCCCGTTGATCTGCATCAGGCAGGAATTGTCGGTCGCGGTGCACACCTCAGCGCCCGTGGCGACGACGGCGTGCACCTTGTCCATCGCCATCGCCGTCGACACGTCCGCGTTCTTGACGGCGAACGTGCCGCCAAAGCCGCAGCACTGATCCTGACCCGCTAGCGGCGTCAGCTGGAGCCCGCGTACGGCATTCAGCAGCCGGACCGGGCGATCACCCAGATGCAGGGAGCGCAGCGAATGGCAAGACGTATGGAGCGTCACCCGGTGCGGGTAGCTGGCGCCGACGTCCTCGACACCGAGCTTGTCGATCAGCAGTTCGCTGAACTCGTACACGCGCGGCAGCAGCGACTCGACCGCGGCGATCAACGCCGCGTCACCGGACTCGGCGGCCATCTTCGGATAGTGATCCCGCATCATGGCAACGCAGGACGCCGACGGCACGCAGATGACCGCCGCGTCCGCGAAGGTCTTCACGAAGTGCCGCAGCACCGGCAGCGCTTCCGCGGCGTAGCCGGTGTTGTAGTGCATCTGGCCGCAGCAGGTCTGCGCGGCCCTGAACTCGACCTCGTGCCCGAGCCGCTCGAGCACCGTCACGACCGCCTTCCCCGTGTCGGGGAAGAGCGTGTCGTTATAGCAGCCGATGAAGAGGGAGATGAGCATGTGGCTTCGCGGGAGCGCTTCCAGCGTCCAGCTCCCAGCTTCGTGCCTCAGATTGCAACTTCATCCGAAGCGAACCCGAGCCGGTACCTGGAAGCTATCGGAGAAACGCCTCCGGCAACCCGCCGTCGACGGGGATGACGTGGCCGGTGGTCTTGGCGCTCTGGTCGCCGGCCAGGAAGCAGATCGCGTTGGCGTTGTCCTCCGGCAGGATCGGCCGGCGGGTGATCGTGCGCTGGGCGTAGAACTCGGCCAGCTTGTTGCGCAGGTCTTCGGTCGACTCCGACTCGTCGAAGGCGATCGAATACTTCTTCAACGACACCATCACGCGGTCGCGCGGGAACATCGACGAGCCGGCTACCACCGTGGCCGGCGCGATCCCGTTCACGCGCACCAGCGGTCCCAGCCCGATCGCCAGCTCTCGCACCAGATGGTTGATCGCCGCCTTGCTGACGTCGTAGGCCTCGCTTCCCGCCTTCGGCACGACGGCATTGGCGGAACTCGTCAGCACGAGGCTTGCCGGGAGACCCTGTTCCTTCAGGATGGCTCCCGCCTCCTGCGCCAGCACGAAGTTCGAGGTCACGTTGATATGGAGGGTCTTCGCCCACACGTCCTCGGCAGGTGTTCCCGGTGCAGGAGTCGGAAAGATCGCCGCAGTGTTGACGACGATGTCGACGCCGCCGAACTGACGGACCGTCTTGCGCAGCGCCTCGGCGATGGTCGGGCGGCTGGTCAGATCCAGCGCCGCCGAGGTGACGGAATCGGCGTTCGAGAGCTTGGCCACGTCGCGCGCCGTCTCTTCCGCTCCCGTCGTGTTGGCGTCGGCCACGACGACATGGCCTCCGCGCTTGGCGATCTGCAGCGCGACCTCCCGGCCGATGCCGCTACCGCCACCGACGACCACCGCGATCCGGCGGCTCAACTCACGCTCCGGCGGCATCCGCTGCAGCTTGGCCTCTTCCAGCGCCCAGTACTCGATGCGGAAGGCCTCGAGGCGCGGCAGCGCGACGTAGTTGCGGAAGGTCTTGAACTGGTCGGCCTGCTCCGGGCGGCGGACTTGCGGCAGCGTCCGGCCGGCTGGGGCATCCGCGGTATCCAGCGCGTTCGCGCCGGCCATCACGTGGATCGCGTTCACGAAGAACTCGGTGGTGATCCGCGCTTCGCGCTTGTCCTTGCCGAACCCGAACAGGCCAAGCCCGGGAATAACAACTACTGACGGATTGCTGTCGCGCAGCTTGGGCGACGCCGGTTCCGCGAATGCCTGGTAATAGGCGTTGTAGTCGTCCCGATACTTGCCGATGCGCTCGCTGATGCGCGTCTTGAGGGTCGCGATATCCTCGGTGCCGGCGTTCCACGGGATGAACATCGGCGAGATCCGCGTACGGAGGAAGTGGTCGGGGCAGCTGGTGCCCATCTGACAGAGGTCCTCCGCCCACGCCGAGTTGGCGAAGGTCAGCGCGTCCTCGCTGCCGTCGAAGTGCCCGATCACACGGCGGTTCGACGAGACAGCGCCGCGGAGCGCCGGGAACAGCTGGATTACCGCCGCCTCACGATCCGCGACCGTGCCCGACACCTTCACGCCGCCGAACAGCGGAGCCCCGCTTCGTTCGCGATGTTCCTGGACGAACTCGCCCATCTGGTCGATGGTGCGAACGCTATTCAGATAGCACTCCTTCTGTGTCGTCCCCCAGGTGAAGAGGCCGTGCCCGCCGAGGATGAGGCCGTCCGCGCCAGGATTCGCTTCGACCGAGCGCTTGAGCATCAGCGCCAGCTCGAACCCGGGTCGCTG
>Ga0207701_10006385_pt1 | contig 11773 bp, 11 predicted proteins | sample KBSSwiSSwithPhiX_FD_184294 | JGI IMG/M metagenome (GOLD analysis project Ga0207701, IMG submission 184294) | Switchgrass rhizosphere bulk soil microbial communities from Kellogg Biological Station, Michigan, USA, with PhiX - S5 (SPAdes) (version 2) | ecosystem: Environmental > Terrestrial >...
TCTACCACCGGCCGGCGACGACTTTCGTGTCCGGGTTCATCGGCTCGCCGCCGATGAACCTGATTCGCGGCACGGTCGACGGCGCGCGCATGACCACTTCGGGGCAGACGCTCGTGCTGCCTGCGCCGGCACCGCGCAACGGCGAGGTGATCCTGGGCGTCCGCCCGGAACACATGGAGTTGAGCCCGGCCGGCGCGACCGGTTGGGAGATGAAGGTCGAGGCGCTCGAAATGCTCGGCGCGGAGCGGCTGGTCTACGGGCAAGTCGGCGGCGTGCTGTTCACGATCCGGGTCGATGCGACGGAAAAGCCGCCGAAGGCCGGCGACGTCGTGTCGCTGCAGGCCGCCCCCGCGCACTTGCACTGGTTCGACGCCGCGACGCAGCAGCGCTTGTGAGCACGTCGTCGGCCGCCTGGCCCTATCCGCTCTTGGTCGCGCATCGTGGAGCGGGCAAGCTCGCCCCCGAAAACACGTTGGCCGCCTTCCGGCTCGGCGCGTCCTATGGCTATCGGGCCTTCGAATGCGACGTCAAGCTGAGCGCCGACGGCGTTCCATTCCTGCTCCATGACGCGACCCTGGCGCGCACCACATCCGGGGAAGACGATGCCGGTGCCCTCGACTGGTCCGCGCTGGCGCGCCTTGATGCCGGTACTTGGCACAGCCGCACCTTCGCCGGTGAACCGCCGCCCAGCCTGATGGCAATAGCGGCGTTTTGCCGCGGCAACGGCCACCACCTGAACATCGAGATCAAGCCATCGCCGGGGCGCGAAACCGAGACCGGCGCGAAGGTCGCGATCGAAGCCGCGCGCCTTTGGGCCGGTGCCGAAGTGCCGCCGCTGCTGAGCTCGTTTCAGCCGGAATCGCTCGCCGCCGCGCAGGACGCGATGCCGAGCCTGCCGCGGGCACTGCTGCTCGACGCGTTGCCGAGTGGCTGGTTCGAGGCGGCGCAAAAGCTGGGCTGCATTGCCGTCGTCACCCATTACGCGCTGATGGACGCTGCGCTGATCGACCAGTTGCACGCAGCCGGCATGCGGGCGCTGGCCTACACCGTGAACGACCCGGCCGAAGTGCAGCGCCTCTGCATGCTTGGGATCGACAGCATCATCACCGATGCGGTCGACCGTTTCTCACCGGCAAGCCTCGGTGTCTGAGTCGGGTTCTTTCTGGCCGCGAATGCGGGCGTAGACGCGCGTGCTACGCGGGGAGCCATCGGGCGCCAGCGCATTCAATCGCAACAAGCCCTCGAACGTGAAGCCAGCACGCTCCGCCACTTTCCGGCTCGGGCCGTTGTCGTCGTCCATGCGGATCTCGAGCCGGCGCGCGTCGAGGCGGTCCCACGCCATGCGCGTCAACCCCTGAACCGCCTCGCTGACGATTCCGAGGCCACCCAGCCCCTTGCGGCGCCAGTAGCCGATCTCGAAGCAGCGAGCGACCCAGTCGATGCGATGCAGCCCCACCGCGCCGAGCACCGGGCCGGCCGCGCCTTCGGAGCCGCGCTCGAAAATGATCAGGACAAGGTCCTCGCGCAGCAGGAACTTCGCGTGCATCCGCCGGCAATAGGCCTCCGAGTCGGCGATGCTCGGCGCCGCCTTCGCCCAGGGCATCCATGGGCGCAGGCCCTCGAGGCTGTCGCACACCGCCACATTGACCGCGGGCCCGTCGCCGGGCCGCGGGCAGCGCAGCACGAGGCGCTCGGTCTCGAGGCGCTCGGGCACGTCGAGCAGCAACGGATCCATCCTGGCCGGTCCTTTCCGATCAGGTTGCGTCCATCACTGCTCGAGGCCGTACCGCTGCCTCGCCGCCGAGCCATTCGGCGTGCGCATCATCCGGCGAAGGCAGCTCGCGCACCTCGCGAATCGTTGCCCATCGACTGGCGAGCGCGGCAAGGAGCAATGCGCTGCCCCCGGCCACGGCGAGCGGCACCCGCAGCCCATAGTGCTCACCCAGCCAGCCGCCGAGCAGCGCGCCCGGGCCGGCCGGGATGAGGATCAGCCAGCGCATCGTGCTGGTCATGCGTCCGAGCAGCGGCGTCGGCGTCACGGCCTGGCGCAGCGCCAGGAAGTTGATGAACACCAGCACCGCACCGCATGAGAACAGCATCAGCATCAGCGCGAACATCGCGACGCCGTACGCGTTCGCCGGGGCCACCGACAGCAGCAGCCAGCCGGCGCCGCAGATCGCGAAGCCGAGCACGAGGCAAGGCCCCGGACCGATCCGCTTGCTGATGCGATCGCCGAGCACGCTCGCGACGATCGTGCCGAGGCCCATGCCCGTGTAGCTGAGCCCGACCGCCTGTTCACTCAGCCCGAGGGTGCGCGTCGCGAACAAGATCTGCACGACGATCGCGGCGTGGTGACAGGTCTGCCACGCACCGACCACCAGCGCGAGCGCGACCAGCAGCCGGTTGCTGGACACGAAGCGAACGCCGGCGATCAGGTCGCGCCAGAAGCGTCGCGCGACCGGCACGCCCTTCTCGGTGCGCTGCGGCGCTTCGTGCACGGTGATGCCGCGCAGGATGAACGCCGAGGCGACAAGCAGCACCGCGTCCACCAGCAAGGCCACCGGCGCGCCGACGGCCTTGATCAAGGCGCCGGCCACGCCCGGGCCGGCTACCTCCGCGCCCGACGTGGCGAGCGCATTCTTCGCGTGCGCCTCGACCAGTCGCTCGCGCGCGACGACCTGCGTCAGCACGATCTGCGCGGCGCTGCCGGCTACCGTGTAGATCGTCCCGATCACGAGGCCGCAGACGTACAGCCATGACATCGAGAGCCAGCCAAGCCACCACGCGATCGGAACGCTCGCCACCACCAGGGCGAGCATGCTTTCGCCCGCCACGTAGACCGGGAGCTTCCTGACGCGGTCGAGCCAGACGCCGGACGGCAGCGAGAACAGCACGAACGGCACCAGTTCCATCGCCGTCAGCAAGCCCATCTGCGTCGGGCTGGCGTGGAGCAGCACCGCGGCGGTGAGCGGCAGCGCGAGCATCGTCACCTGGCCACCGAACGAGCTGATCACGATCGACGTCCAGAGGCGCCGATAGGTCGCATCGCGGAGCAGGTCGCCGGCGGGTAACGCCAAGCGCGCCTCCAGCGCTGTCTTCAATTTCTGCAGCCACGAGTTCATGGCTCACCTCTTTCCGTTCTTCTCGCCAGGCGCTCGTTGGAGCGGCCTGAGGGGGCCTTGTAGACCCGGTGCAGCGGAGAGAGACGATCGGTTCTTGATCCGCTGATTTCTCAGCGGAGCTTCGGTACGAAGCGAGCGCTGAGGGAGCTAGGGTGCTGCGACGCGGTGCGGACGCACCAGGGCCACAGTGCCGCCACGACGCGAGCGAAGCCCCATGGCCAGCTCACCGCGCGAGGCGATGCTTGGATAGCTGGTTGGTGGGTTGCGCATGGGTGGTCGGGCGGGTTTCAAAAAGGGAAAGGAATGCTATCAGCGAGTGTGTGGAGACCGCAAGACCGGCAGTTCCCGGATCGTTGCTCGGAACCCACTGATCCGCCGCGCATCAGCTTCGGTAGTCGGCGTTGATCTTGACGTAGTCGTAGCTGAGGTCGCAGGTCCACACCGTCGTGCTCGCCGCACCGCGGTGGAGATCGATCCTCACCGTGATGTCGGATTGCTTCATCACGCGCTGCCCGTCTTCCTCGCGGTAGTCGGGATGTCGGCCCCCGTTGCGGGCGACGTGGACGTCGTCCAGGAACAGGTCGATCGTCGTCTGGTCAAGATCGTCGATGCCCGCATAGCCGACCGCCGCCAAGATGCGCCCCAGGTTCGGGTCGCTGGCAAAGAAGGCCGTCTTGACGAGGGGCGAGTGGGACACGGCATAGGCGACGAGACGGCACTCGCCCTCGTTGCGCCCGCCGTCGACCTGGACCGTGATGAACTTCGTCGCACCTTCGCCGTCGCGCACGATTGCGTGCGCAAGCTCGCGGGAGACGGCACAGACGGCATCCCGCAGCATCACGCCGTCGGCCGACTCTAGGTCATCGATGCGCGCATGGCCGGCCTGCTGAGTCGCGATGAGAACGAACGAGTCGTTGGTCGAGGTATCGCCGTCGATCGTGATGCGATTGAACGACTCGTCGGCCGCGTCGATGACGAGTCGCTGCAACAGCGCCGGAGCGATCACCGCATCGGTGGCGACGAAGCCGAGCATCGTCGCCATGTTCGGGCGGATCATGCCGGCACCCTTGCTGATCCCGGTCACGACGACCGTCTTCCCGCCGATCTGCACCTGGGTCGACGCCGACTTGGGCACCGTATCGGTGGTCATGATCGCCCGCGCAGCGGCAGCCCAGTTGTCGGCCTTGGCATCGGCAACGGCGGCGGGGAGGCCTGCGACAACCCGGTCGACCGGCAACATCTCCATGATGACGCCTGTGGAAAACGGCAAGATCTGGGCACGCGATGCGCCGATCATTTCGGCCAGTGCATCGCAGGCCGTCCGAGCCCTCGCAAGACCCTCTTCACCGGTGCCCGCGTTGGCATTGCCTGTATTGACGAGGATGGCACGGGTCGAGGACCCCCAACTTAAGTGTTCCCGGCAGACCTGAACTGGAGCCGCACAGAAACGGTTCGCCGTGAACACGCCCGCCACGGCAGAGCCTTCGTCGAGCAGAATCACTGTCAAGTCGCTGCGGCCTGCCTTGCGAATGCCGGCCATGGCGGTGCCAAGGCGGACGCCGGGGACGGCGTTGACGCAAGGTAACAACAGAGATGAACTAATCTCCGGACGTGCGAGTCCTCCATGAGGGTACGGCCCGCTTGTCGTTAACCTGTGCATTAGAGTTCCTGGGACTCGTTACTCGCTGTTAAGTGGGCTCTCTCAATGGTACCTTTCTTCATCGATCTCGTAATGCGTACCGACGAGGAGCGCCGCTCATTCGAAACAAATCCAAAAGTTCTAGACATCGTTGCCAACGGGCTGCCAGTCGAGCGCTATAGGAACCTTCTCTTAGAGCTTTATCACGTTGTCTGGCATTTCAACCCAATCTGTGCCGCGGCAGCAAGTCGGATACCGGACTCTCACAAACACATTCGTTTTTTCCTTTACGACCACATGAAGGAAGAAGCCGGTCATGAGGAGTGGGTTCTAAACGACCTCGATGCGGTGGGTGTAGATCGTGGCTACGCGATTTCCTGCCAACCGAAGTTCTTTGTCACCGCATTAATCGGCTACAACTATTGGATCGCAGATCGTAGGCACCCGTGCGGTGTGCTAGGGATGGTGTACGCCCTCGAGGTCATTGCGTCGGTCTACGGCGGACCCGTCACATCAGCGATTCGAGATTCGCTCTTACTCGAGACCGATCGTGGAATTTCATTCATCAGTTCCCATGCGACGCTTGACGCAGCACACATGGCCGAACTGCGGGTCGTGATGAATCAAATTGAGGACGACGACGCCAAGGATTCGATCGTTGCCGCGACGGCATTTAACTTCCACCAATTCACCCGGATTCTAGAAGCGATATGAACTTCTTGGGGGACCCTCCTCCATCCAAACTGGATCGCGCATACCGGTACATGCGCCTCGAGTGGAATGCCGAATTTTCTGTACTGGCCGCAAGAGTTCGGGTCAGGCCGATTCAATGCTACAGCCTTGCAGCGATGGCGGAGTTACACCAAATCTTCAGTGACATCACGGCGAATCCCGGCCTGGTCAAGCACTTCGTCACGGCTTCGGACGTTCAAAACGTCTTCAACTTTGGCGGCGATCTTTCACTGTTCGTCCTGTTGGTGCGAGCGCGTGACCTGGACTCTCTTAAGCTCTATGCGCGACGCTGTGTCGATCTCATCTGGTGGGTCGAGAACGCTGCGCAGATTGGGGTACACACCACAGCACTCGTTCAAGGAGACACATTGGGTGGCGGCCTTGAGTCCGCTCTCATTCATCACAACGTCCTGTTTGAACGAAGCGCCCAAGCCGGATTCCCAGAGGTGCTATTCAACCTTTTTCCAGGCATGGGAGCTTGGCATTTGGCAATTCGAAGAGTGGGCGTGACTATAGCCAGTGACATGATCCTTTCGGGACAAATCTATACTGCCGAACAGTTGCAGCGTAGAGGCCTAGTTGACCTCGTCGTCAATGACGGGGAAGGCGAAATAGCGTTGGAAAAGATGGTGCGCTCGGTCGCGCCTCGCTTACGGGGCACCTTAGCTGCCTTGCAAGCGCGGCGTCTTGCAGCACCGATTACTTATGAATCTCTGCAGACGGTGGTTGAGCTTTGGGCACTCACCGCGCTGACCCTGCAGGACAGAGACCTTCGCCTGATGGAGCGACTTGCAAGGGCTCAGGTTCGGAAGGTGGGAGGCGGGTCTGAGGGCGCAATAGAAGCGATCAAACGAATGGAATTGGATACTGCATGGGGGTTTGAGCAAACAGGCATGAGTGAGTGGTCTTCATTCTAAAAGTTTCAGGTTAAAGCCACGTACTTAGCAACGCCCTTAACTGAGCTCTCGTGTATGGTTTGGCCAGGTGGCCATCCATGCCAGATGCCTTTGATCGTGCGGCGTCCTCATCAAATGCATTCGCCGTTAGCGCCACGATCGGTGTCCTAGACGTGCCGGATAGGATCTCGCGCTTTCTGATTTCCTGTGCGGTCGTGTAGCCATCCATTTCAGGCATAAGGCAGTCCATCAAGATCAGGTCGACAGGACGGCGCGATAGGAACTTCAAAGCTTCTACGCCATCCGCGGCTTCGTGGACATTGATGCCGAAGGAGAGCAGAACCTCTCTTGCAATCATCCGATTGACGTCGTTGTCTTCGACAACCAACACGTCACCTGCAAGCGATTGGTCAAAGCCGAGTCCCCCAAGAGCAGAGTCAATAACCACGGGATGTGTCGTAGAGGGGTCACGTTCAAACTCCAACGAGAAAGAGAATCGAGAACCTTTCCCCACCTCGCTGTCCACTTCAACATGACCGCCCATTGCCTCGACAATTCGCTGGCTGATGGCCAGCCCTAAACCGGTGCCACCTGTTCGTCTTCTATCGATTGTCGCCGCCTGATGAAATGGCTGGAAGAGACGGTCACGCGCGTCGAGCGGAATGCCAGTTCCGGTGTCCTGGATTTCGAAATGAACTCGCGCAAACTTCTCCGTCGCGGCCTCTGAACGCATTAGAAGGACAATGTGTCCTTTTTCTGTGAACTTGATCGCGTTGCCAATCAGATTGAGCAACACCTGCTTGAGCCGTTGAGCATCTGTAATAGCCCAATCGACAACTTCTGGATCGAGGTCGAGTGAGAGTCTGAGACCTTTCCCTTCTGCGTTAGCGCGGAACAATGCGATGACAGACGCTGCCGTGGAATGCAGTGACATTGGTCCCATGACCAGGCTGAGCTTCCCTGCTTCAATCTTCGAATGGTCGAGTACGTCATTAAGAATCGCCATTAAGGAAGCGCCTGACGACGCCGCGGTTCTTACTAACTGCCGCTGATGCTCATCCAGCTTCGAATGCCGAAGCAGATCCAAAGATCCAAGGACGCCATTCATCGGTGTGCGAATTTCGTGGCTCATCGTCGCTAGGAATTGCGATTTCGCCACGTTCGCCGCCTCCGCGGCTTCTTTAGCCTGTACCAAGGAAGAATTGGCCAAGTCTTCCTCCAGGCCATGCCGAATCGCTCGACTCGTCGTGTCGCTCACCTCTCTTGCAGCCCGTACCATCGTTATAGCGAAGAGCGCAGCCAGCGCTGCGAGAGGAATCGACCGAACGGACTCAAATAGGAGGCTTGCGCCGACGACTGATCCCAAGGTCAGTCCCGTCAACAAGACGAATGACCGTCCCACCAGGGACATGAACAATGCCGCCGTGGCGACAGAACCTATCGCAATGACGACGTACGTCGTCGCAGTGGTCCCACTCAGCAAGGGATAAATGCCAATAGAACAAACGGCCCATAAGGTCCCGGCCAGCGCCGAGTTTCCTTCGAGCTCCCGCGTCGCCCTGCTGATTTCCGCTTCGCTTAACTCTCGGGTAGGCGGATGCCTGCGCCCAAGGGAGTAACGCCAAACCGCAGTTGAGATACCTAGCAGTGCCGCGGACAGAGCTGCGACTTTTGCCCCAGCGTAGACTCCCAGCGCAACGACCACGCCAATGGCCACCAGTTGGAGTGGCACACTCCGCGTTGAATTGCGCAATGCGAGGCGCAATAGCTCCCGACGTACTGCCGATTCCGTTGAGGGGTCTTGACTCATCTTCGTCCGTGAGCATAGCGCGCTGAATTGTGCTGTTGCGCTCTATGTCTCAGGTGGAGGCAGTACTACTTCAGTTTCTGGCATGTCGCCGGTCTCCCGTCCATGTGGCAGATGTGGCGCCAGTCAGTGAAGCACCGCAAGGACATAGAAGCTGTGACGAAGGTGGAAGGATATTTGGGCGCACACCTGGTGCCCCAGCGGGGTGAGCACGAGCGCGACCGTGCCGTGCAGAGGGCGGTGATCGTCATGTTGGTCTGCTTGCGGCGGACGATCCGGCATCCGACGAGCGCCGCGTCCTGATCATCGACGACCGCGAAGACGTGCTGACTGGCCTCACCAGCGTGATCAACGAGCTCGGCTATGCCTGCAATCACGCGCTGACCACCGTCGTCGCGGCGAACCTGCTCGCGGCGCGGCGCTACGACTCGGTGCTGATTGACATCCAGATGCCCGGCAAGAACGGCGCCGAACTCGCCGCCGAAACACGGGCCGGCAAGGGACCGAATCGCGAGACGCGGCTGCTCGGCATGAGCGCGGCCGAGGTGACCGCCCGCTACGAGCACGGCCCGTTCGACGCCTGCCTGACCAAGCCGATCGATCGCAAGCGCTGATCAGCGCGCTGAGAGTGGCTTGGCCTGAGACATGGCCGTCAAGCACGGTCTGAACGGCGCACGATCGAGTGGGCCGGTCAGGTGAACCGGCGCTTGACCGGCGCCGACTGCAAGGCGACGTGTCAGCCAAATCACGTGAACCGACGCGCCACCGACTCGGCGACGCACACCGGCTTCGGCGAACCTTCCCGCTCCATCGTCACCTCGACGACCAGCTGCGCGCCGCCCTCGATCGGCTCGTAGCTGAGCAGCTTGAAGCGCCCGCGCAGCCGGCTGCCCGACGGCACCGGTGCCGGAAAGCGCACCCGGTTCAGCCCGTAGTTGACGCCCATCCGCGTGTCGCGCACCTCGAACGCCGAGGCGCTCATCTCCGGCAGCAGCGACAGCGTCAGGAAGCCGTGTGCCACCGTCGTCTTGAACGGCCCGGCCGCAGCCCGCACCGGATCGATATGGATCCATTGGTGATCGCCGGTCGCTTCGGCGAACTGGTCGATGCGCTTTTGATCGACGCTCACCCACTCGCTGACGCCGAGTTCCTGGCCGACGAGCGGTTGCAGGTCGGTCAGATGTTCGAAGCTCTTCATGTCGTTGGTTTCCGTTCGGTTGGTCGTGTCACGCGTCGACCCAGGACGTGATCGGCGCCCACTGCTCGCGGTCGCGGTCGAAGCGGGTCGACGCGACGTCCCACAAGGTCAATCCATGCGCCGCGAGGTGCACGTAGTTCTGCGTGTCGCGGAGGAATGCAAGCACCGGCAACGTCACGCCGTCGAGAAACGTCCGCAGCTGATCGGCCGATATGGTGCCCTCGCGCGTCCGCATGCCGACGATCGCCATCTGCACGCGGTCGCTGCGCCGATGCGACTGCAGCTGACGGATGAAGTCGTTCGACGCATGGATGTCGAAGATGCTCGGCTGCAGCGGAATCACCACCTTGTCGGCCAGCTTCATGACCCCGTCGAGGCGCTTGCCATGCAGGCCGGCGGGCGTGTCGAGGACGACGTGGGTCGTGCCCTTGGGCGGCCGCACGATCTCGTCGCGCGCAACTTCCCAGGTCTCGATGCGGGGCAGGCCGGCCGGCCGCAACGCCAGCCAGGTGCGTGCCGACTGCTGGCGGTCGACGTCGCCGAGCATGACGTGAACGCCGAGTGAAGCGAAGTAGCCGGCGAGGTTGGTGGCCAGCGTGGTCTTGCCGACACCGCCTTTCGGATTCGCAACCACGATCACCGGCATGCACGCCTCCCTTCGCTCTGCGGCTTTTGCGGTTATGTTAACGGCGCTCCCCGTCGCAACCCTGCCCGCGCCCATGGCCCAGTCCCCCGCTCCCTTCCCCATCGCGGACGACCGTGCCGCCATCCCGACCGCTGGGGTGCTCGTCATCGTCGCGCACCCGCAGATCGAGCAGTCACGCGCAAACCGGCGCCTGATGAAGACTGCTGTGTCGCTGCAGTCCGGCGACGCGACAAGGGTCGCGGTGCGCGACCTGTATGCGCTGTATCCCGACTACCTAATCGACGTCGCCGCCGAGCAGACCGCGTTGTCGGCAGCCCGGCTCGTCGTCTGGCAGCACCCGATCCACTGGTACAGCATGCCGCCGTTGATGAAGCTGTGGGTCGACGAGGTACTGGCGTTCGGCTGGGCCTACGGTCCGGACGGCAACGCGTTGCGTCACAAGGACCTCTGGCTCGTCGCGACCACCGGCGGCCCGAAAGACTCGTACCGGCCCGACAGCTACAACCGCTACTTCTTCGACGCGTTCCTGCCGCCCTACGAGCAAACCGCTGCGCTGTGCGGAATGCGGTTCTTGCCGCCTCTGATGCTGCACGGCGCGCACAAGGCCAGCGAGGCCGAGATCCGCGCTCATGCCGACGTCTACGCACAGCGGCTCGCGTCGCACCCGGCTTGGCCGGAGATCGCCGACTACCCGGAAGGCGTCGCCTGTGAGGTGCCGCTCACCGCCCGACCGCTCGAGAACTTCGCCGAAAGCTGATGGAATCGACCTCCTGGCTGAATGCCGGCCTCGTTTATCTGGCCGCCGCTGTGATTGCGGTGCCGCTCGCCCGCCTCGTCGGCCTCGGCTCGATCATCGGCTACCTCGTCGCCGGCATCGTGATCGGACCGTGGGGTCTGAAGTTCGTCACCGACCCGCAGGACATGCTGCACTTCGCCGAATTCGGGGTGGTGCTGATGCTGTTCCTGGTCGGCATGGAGCTCGAGCCGGACCGCCTCTGGGCCCTGCGGAAGCCCATTTTCGGCTGGGGCAGCGTGCAGCTGTTCGGCTCGGTCGTCGTGCTTGCAGCGATCGCGCTGCTCTGCGGCGTCGAGTGGCGGCTCGCGCTGGTGGCGGCATTCGGCCTCGCCCTGTCGTCGACGGCGATCGCGCTCGGCGTGCTCGGCGAACGCAATCTGCGCGGCACCACCTCCGGGCAGAGCGTCGTCAGTGTCGCGCTGCTGCAGGACGTCGCGGCGATTCCGCTGCTCGCGCTGCTGCCGCTGCTCGGCACGATGACCGAGCACGACGATGGCTCCGGCTGGATCGGCGCCGCCAAGGCGATCGGCGTCATCATCGCGATCATCCTCGGCGGGCGCCTGCTGCTGCGTCCTGCGCTGCGTTGGATCGCGCGCAGCGAGACGCCCGAGATCTTCACCGCTGCCGCTCTGCTGCTCGTCGTCGCCACCGCCGCGCTGATGCAGGCGGTCGGCCTATCGATGGCGCTCGGCGCCTTCCTCGCCGGCGTGCTGCTCGCGGAAAGCGAGTACCGACGCGAGCTCGAGACCGACATCGAGCCGTTCAAGGGGCTTCTGCTCGGCCTCTTCTTCATCGCGGTCGGCATGAGCATCGACTTCGCCGTCGTCTTTGCCCAGCCGTTGCTGATCGCTGCGGTCGTCGTCGGCTTTCTGCTGCTGAAGGCCGCGGTCCTCTGGGCAATGTGCAAGGCGATGCCGATCCCGAAGCCGGAGCGCCC
>Ga0207701_10006388_pt1 | contig 11772 bp, 8 predicted proteins | sample KBSSwiSSwithPhiX_FD_184294 | JGI IMG/M metagenome (GOLD analysis project Ga0207701, IMG submission 184294) | Switchgrass rhizosphere bulk soil microbial communities from Kellogg Biological Station, Michigan, USA, with PhiX - S5 (SPAdes) (version 2) | ecosystem: Environmental > Terrestrial > Soil...
TCCCTATCTCAACCTCGATCCCGGAACGATGTCGCCGTATCAGCACGGCGAAGTGTTCGTGACCGACGACGGCGCCGAGACCGATCTCGATCTCGGCCATTACGAGCGCTTCACGGGGCGGCCGGCCACCAAGGCCGACAACATCACCACCGGGCGCATCTATCAGGACATCATCACCAAGGAACGCCGCGGGGATTATCTCGGTGCGACGATCCAGGTGGTGCCGCACGTCACCAACGCGATCAAGGAATTCGTCCTCTCGGGCAATGACGACTACGATTTTGTGCTGGTGGAAATCGGCGGCACCGTCGGCGATATCGAGGGCCTGCCGTTCTTCGAGGCGATCCGCCAGCTCAAGAACGATTTGCCGCGCGAACACGCCGTCTACATCCATCTGACGCTGTTGCCGTTCATCCCGAGCGCCGGCGAGTTGAAGACCAAGCCGACCCAGCATTCGGTAAAGGAACTGCGTTCGATCGGCATCCAGCCCGATATCCTGCTCTGCCGCACCGACCGCGAGATCCCGAAGGAGGAACGGCGCAAGCTCGGCCTGTTCTGTAACGTGCGCGAGAGCGCCGTAATCGAGGCGAGGGACGTCGACAACATCTACGCCGTGCCGGAGGCCTATCACGCCGCCGGGCTCGACGATGAAGTATTGGCCGCGTTCGGCATCGCGCCGAAAATTCCGCCGGCGCTGCAAAGCTGGAACGTCATCAACGAGCGGGTGCGTAACCCCGAAGGCGCGGTCACCATCGCCATCGTCGGCAAGTACACCGGCATGAAGGATGCCTATAAATCGCTGATCGAGGCGCTATCGCATGGCGGGATCGCCAACAAGGTGAAGGTCAATCTCGACTGGATCGAAAGCGAAGTGTTCGAGCACGAGGATCCGGCGCCGTTCCTCGAACACGTCAACGGCATCCTGGTGCCCGGCGGCTTCGGCCAGCGCGGCGCGGAAGGCAAGATCCGCGCGGCGCAGTTCGCCCGCGTGCGCGACGTGCCGTATTTCGGCATCTGCTTCGGCATGCAGATGGCTGTGATCGAAGCCGCGCGCAATCTGGTCGGCATCGAGGAAGCGAATTCCACCGAGTTCGGTCCGACCAAGGAGCCGCTGGTTGGCCTGATGACGGAATGGCTGCGCGGCAACGAACTCGAGAAGCGAACAAAGTCAGGCGATCTCGGCGGCACCATGCGGCTGGGGGCCTATCCGGCCGCTCTCAAGCGCGGCAGCCGGGTGTCGGAAGTCTATGGGGGCGCCACCGAGATTTCGGAGCGCCACCGTCACCGCTACGAGGTCAATACCGATTACAAGGACCGCCTCGAGCAGCACGGCCTGCGTTTTTCAGGTATGTCGCCCGACGGCGTATTGCCGGAGATTGTCGAATATGAAGACCATCCCTGGTTCATCGGTGTCCAGTTCCATCCCGAACTGAAATCGCGGCCCTTTGAGCCGCATCCGTTGTTCGCGTCCTTCGTCCAGGCGGCAGTGGTACAGTCGCGGCTGGTGTAGTGCGGCGTCGACGGGCTTTGACGAACGCGCAAATTGTTGCGACAAACCCCTGCTGCTAACGCAAGAACAATAGATCGATGGAGTGAAGCCGATGATTATGGAAATGCGCGTCTATCGCTGTCTGCCGGGCCGCCTGCCGGCGCTGATGAAGCGGTTCGATACCCTCACGCTGAAGCTGTGGGAGAAACACGGCATCAAGCAGGCCGGTTTCTTCACCACGTTGATCGGCACCTCCAACCAGGAACTGACCTATTTCGTTGCCTGGGACTCGCTTGCCGAGCGCGAAAAGAAATGGACGGCGTTTGGCACCGATCCGGAGTGGATCGCCGGCCGCGCCAAGAGCGAAGAGGATGGCCAGATCATCGACAACATCGTCAGTCAGCTGCTGGTGCCGACGGCGTTCTCGTCGGTAAAATAGACTGCTCGTGCAACCCTGATATTCCGGGGTTAAACAGGGTTGATCCCTACCGCGCGGACCGGCATGGTCCGTGCTGAAAGGAAATACCTTGAGCGCGAATATCTCTGCAGCACCGGTTGTCTCGGCAGGCTCGGTCAAATTCGGCAATCATCTGCCGATTTCGATTATCGCCGGCCCATGCCAGCTCGAAAGCCGCACCCACGCGCTCGAAGTGGCCGGCGCGCTGAAGGAGATCGCAGGGCGTCTCGGCGTAGGGCTCGTCTACAAGACCTCCTTCGACAAGGCCAACCGTAGCAGTGGATCAGCGCCACGCGGCATCGGCCTTGCGCAGGCCTTGCCGATCTTCGCCGAAATACGGTCCTCGCTCGGATTGTCCGTGCTCACCGACGTACACGAGGCGTCGCAATGCGCCGAGGTGGCGCAGGCGGTGGATGTCTTGCAGATCCCGGCCTTCCTGTGCCGGCAGACCGATTTGCTGCTGGCGGCAGCTTCGACCGGCAAGGTCGTCAACGTCAAGAAGGGGCAATTCCTGGCGCCGTGGGACATGGCTAACGTCGTCAGCAAGGTCACCGGTGCAGGTAATCGCAATGTCCTCGTCACCGAACGCGGCGCGTCCTTTGGCTACAACACGCTGGTGTCGGACATGCGGGCGCTGCCGATCCTGGCGCGCACCACCGGCGCGCCCGTCATTTTCGATGCCACCCATTCGGTGCAGCAGCCGGGGGGCAAGGGCACGTCATCGGGCGGCGAGCGCGAGTTCGTGCCGGTACTCGCGCGAGCCGCGGTCGCTGTCGGGGTCGCCGGCGTGTTCATCGAAACCCACCCCGATCCTGATCGCGCGCCGTCGGACGGGCCGAACATGGTGCCGCTGCGCGAGTTCGAAAGCCTCGTGAAGACCCTGATGGGGTTCGACGCGCTCGCCAAGAGTACCATCAACAAGAGCGCGGGCGCCTGATGGCGCGAGCGACGTGAGCGCGACCAGCCGCCTGCCACCGGCGCTCAACATCATCGCGCTCGCGACCTTTGCAGCCAGCCTGTCGGCCCGTGCGCTCGACCCGGTGTTGCCGCATGTCGCCGACGACTTCGGCGTGACCATCGCAACCGCCGCCGGTTTTGCCGCGGTCTTTGCCTTCACCTTCGCCATCATCCAGCCCGTGCTCGGCGCCACCGCCGATCTGTTCGGCAAGGCGCGGCTGATGATCATCTGCCTCGTGCTGCTTGGGCTTGCCAACATCCTGGGCGCGATGGCGACCTCGTTCCCGCTGTTGTTTGCAACCCGCATTCTCGCCGGCATCGGTTCGGGCGGGGTGTTTCCGATCGCGCTCGGATTGACCAGCGATCTTGTCGGCCCCGAGAAGCGCCAGATCGCCATCGGGCGCACGCTGATGGGCTCGATGTCAGGAAATTTGCTGGGCGCGTCGTTCTCCGGGTTGATCGGCGATTTCATGGGCTGGCGCGGCGTGCTCGCCATCCTCGGCGCGCTGGTCGTGGTGGCGGCGATCGCGGTGGCAGCGGGATTTCGCGGCAAGGACCTGCAACATCCGCCGCGGACGAATCTCGCGGCGCTCCGGCACGGTTACCGCACCATCTTCACCAACCCGAATGCCCGCGTTTGTTATTCGGCGGTCTTCATCGAAGGCTGCTGCGTGCTCGGCCTGTTTCCGTTCATCGCGGCGTTCCTGTTCGAACTCGGCGAAACCTCGCTCTCGATCGCCGGCGTCGTGATCGCAGGCTTTGCGGTCGGCGGCCTGGTTTACACCATGACGGTTTCGCGCCTGCTGCCCCGGATCGGCGTCAAGGGCCTGATGCTGTCAGGCGCGACGCTGGTCGCGCTGCAACTGGTGGCGGTCGCGATGGGGCCGCAATGGAAGCTGCAGGCGCTCAGTCTCCTGTTCATGGGCTGGGGGTTCTACATGATCCACGGCTGCCTGCAGGTGTTTGCCAGCGAGCTCTCGGTGGAAGCGCGCGCCACCGCGCTGTCGCTGCATTCGTTCTTCTTCTTCATGGGGCAGACGCTGGGCCCCATCGCTTACGGTTTTGGCATCCAGCATGCCGGCAAGGTCCCGACCTTGCTCGTCGCGGCCACAGCGATGGTCGCGCTTGGAATTGTCTGCGCGCGGTTGTTGCGGCAGACACGGGCGGCGGACGCGCGACCGGGCGAGTAGCAGTCGCGAGCCCCGGATTGCCGGGTGGTCAAGTCCTTGCGCAGTTTTTTCCGGCAAGCCAGACTGCGAAAAAGAAGAACGTCGATCAGGGATGGAGGAGACCATGCGCTCACCGATGCGTCGTGGCTGGGCCGTTGCTTGTGGCCTCGTACTGGCATCATCTTCCGCGTCGGCGCAGACCGATGGCGCCGCCTTCAAGGCCGCGTGCGAAGGCCTGACGAAGCAGGCGCCGGCGGGGGCGGGGCGCCTCACTGAGGCAGCCTTCGTTCCGGCGGGTCCGGTCGCCTTGCCGCCGCCGGCGCCTGCGGGCGCCTCGGCGCCGTCGCCCGACCATTGCCTGATCCGCGGCAAGATCAACGAACGCACCGGTATCGACGGCAAACCTTATGCGATCGGCTATGAGGTGCGGTTGCCGGCCACGGGCATCTGGAACGGCAAATTCATCTTCCAGGGCGGCGGCGGCGTCGATGGTGTCGTTCGTCCGGCGCTCGCGACGATCGGTTCGGGCGCGCCCGCGCCGAACGGATTGTCGGTCGGCTATGCGGCGGCATCGACCGATGCCGGCCATCAGGAAGAACCCGGTCCGATCGGTTCCTATCTGTTTGGCCTCGACCCGCAGGCACGCGCCGACAAGGGCTATAGTTCGATTCCGCCGGTGAACGCCGCGGCGAAAGCGCTGATCAATGCCGTCTACGCCAGGGCGCCGTCACGGAGTTATTTCGTCGGCTGCTCGAATGGCGGCCGGCAGGCGATGGTCGCAACCCAGCGTTACCCCGACATGTTCGACGGCGTCATCGCGGCGGCGCCGGCCTATCGTGTGCCGCTCGCCGCCATCGACGGCGTCGGTCATGTCCAGACCTTCATGTCGATCGCTCCGAAGGGGAGTGACGGCAAGCCCGACCTCGGCAGCGCGCTGACCAGGGACGAATTGAAAGTCATCGCCGACGGCATTCTCGACGCCTGCGACGCCGCTGATGGCGTCAAGGACGGCATGGTGCAGGCGGTCAAGGCCTGCAAGTTCGATCCGGCGGTGCTGGCCTGCAAGCCGGGACAGAACAGCGCGTGCCTTCCGGAGCAAAAGGTCAAGGCGCTGGCCAAGGTGCAGGCCGGCACCCGGAACTCGAAGGGCGAACTGATCTATTCCGACTGGCCTTATGATCCCGGCATGGCCGCGCCGGGATGGACTGCGTGGAAGATCGGCTCACCCAATGCGAGCCCGCCGAATGCGCGCAACGTCACGCTCATCCCAGGCAGCATTGCCTACGACTTCATGAGCCCGCCGGAAAAACCTGCCGATCTCCTGGAATGGACGCTGAAGTTCGATTTCGATCGCGATCCGCCCAAGGTCATGAAGGGCGCGGATGGATTCGAATCCGGCATGGAGTTCGAGGCGTCCGCCTCGACCGATCTCGACAAGTTCAAGGCGAGAGGCGGCAAGATCATCTTCACCCATGGCGCCGCCGATCCGATCTTTTCGGCGTTGGACACGATCCGCTACCAGGAAGCGTTGAATGCGAAATACGCCGATGCCGCATCGTTCAGCCGCCTGTTCGTGATCCCCGGCATGAATCATTGCGCCGGCGGTCCTGCGACCGATGCGTTCGACGCGGTTGCTGCCTTGGATGCCTGGGTCGAGAAGGGCATCGCGCCCGAGATGATCCCGGCGAAAGCGCGCAAGACGCCTGACGTGCCATGGCCCGATCGCACACGGCCGCTCTGCGCCTATCCGAAGGTTGCAACCTACAGAGGCAGCGGCAGCGTCGAGGACGCTGCCAGCTTCGATTGCAAATAGCGTCAGCACTGCGCTCGAGGAAACGGATAGGCGTCCGCCCGCGGGTGTTTCGTTTTTGACCAAAAGTAGACATCGGCCCCATTTTGCTTTGCTGGCCTAAGCCGATCCGATGGCTTATTCTGAGGCCGGGGGAAGACAATGAGACGACGCTCTGAAACAAGCGACGGACCAGGTGAACCGCGAAGCAGCGCGGCGAAGGCGCCAAAGCGCCGCAATGCAACCAAGGTCGTGCCCGTTTCGGGCCCCGTCGGTGCGAAACCAGAAGCCGCACGGCTTGCCCTCGAACTCGAGGAAGCCAGGGAGCGGCAGGCCGCAACGGCCGAAGTCCTCAGCCTGATCGCCGACGCGCCGACTGATCTGCTGCCGGTGTTCGACAGGATCGTCAAAAACGCCGCGCGGCTCTGCCAGAGTGTACTGAGCGCCGTCTATCGCGTGGATGGGGAGGCCGTCCACCTGGTCGCCCACGATCATTTCTCGCCGGAATCGGTGGCGGCGGTGCGGAAGGCCTATCCGGCGCCGCTCACCAGCCCAAACCTGATCTCGGTCGCAATCCGCGAGAGCCGCGTTGTGCACGAGCCTGATGTGCTGGTCTCCGGCGGCTACAGCGAATTGCAGCGCACCTCCGGCTATCGCAGCATTCTGGTCGTGCCGATGCTTCGTGACGATGTCGCGATCGGTGCGATCGCGGTGATGCGGCTCGAGCCGCAATTGTTTCCCAAGGCGCAGGTCGAACTCCTGAGAACCTTCGCCGGCCAGGCGGTGATCGCCATCGAGAACACCCGGCTGTTCACCGAGTTGCAGGAGCGCACGCGGCAATTGTCGCAATCGCTCGACGACCTGCGCGCCGCCCAGGGCAGCTTGGTCCAGACCGAGAAACTCGCCGCCCTGGGGCGGCTGGTGGCCGGCGTCGCCCATGAGATCAACACCCCCGTCGGTACCAGCCTGACGGTCGCCTCGGCCTTCATCAACAAGGTCAACCGGTTTGAAGCCGACCTCATCAACGGTGGGCTGCGCCGGTCGACCCTGACCGAATTCATAGCGGCAAGCCGGGAGGCTGGGTCGCAGATCATGACCAATCTCGGCCACGCGGTTGACTTGATCCAGTCGTTCAAGCAGGTGGCGGCCGATCGCAACGTGTCGGATCGCAGACGCTTTGATCTCGGCGAGGTCACCGAACAGGTGGTGAGGGGCTTGCGGTTCGGGCTGCGCAGCAAAAATATGACCGTCGGTGTCGAATGCGAGCCCGATCTCGCCATGAACAGCTATCCCGGACCTTACGGCCAGGTCCTCACCAATCTCGTGCTCAATGCCGCGGTACACGCTTTTCCGGACGGTGAAGGCGGATCGGTCCAAATTTCCGCGCAGGCGGCGGGCAACGACAATGTCGAAGTGCTGTTTTCGGACGACGGCTGCGGAATGAGCCCGGAGGTGAAGCGTCAGGTTTTCGATCCGTTCTTCACCACCCGGCGCGACCAGGGCTCTACGGGCCTCGGATTGCACATCGTCCACAACATCGTGACCAACCGTTTGGGCGGGCGGATCAACCTGGAGACCAAACCGGGAGAGGGAACGAAAATCCGGATCATCGTGCCGCGCGAAGCGCCGCTGGAGCTCGCTGTCAAATAATGCGCGTCGTGCGAACTGGCTGCGTCGTGCTGCCGGATCAGGCGCCGTTCATCATGTCGTAAGCCAGAAGCTCGGCGCCGGTCTCGCCCGCGTCCATGATCCGCTTGCCGATGAGATCGCGCAACGTCTCGCTAGTGCCGCCGCCGAGCGTTCCGTAGCGCGCGCCGCGATAAAGACGCGATACCGCGAATTCGTCGGTGAAGCCGAAGCCGCCATGCAACTGGATCGCTTCGCTGGTAACCCGGTTGGACATCTCGTTGCAGGTGATCTTGGCGACCGCGGCCATAAACGGATCGGGAAACGGATTGGCGGTGATGCAGGCGCGATAGAGGATGCTGCGGGCCGTCTCGATCTCGCGGTACATTTCCGCGAGCTTCCACCGCACGCCCTGAAAATCCCCGATCGCCTTTCCGAACACCGTCCGGTCCCGGACATATTTGCGGGCCTCGTCGAAGGCACCCTCGGCCAGCCCGAGCGATATGCTCGGATTGAGGCAGCGCTGCGTGTTGAAGGCGTTCAGCAACTTTCTAAAACCGTCATCGCGGATCACGAGATTATCCAGCGGCAATTCGCAATTGGTGAACTGGATCTCGTGCAGGTTTTCGCCGCCCATGGTGTGGTAGGTCCCGGTCACCTCGAAACCCGTTGTGTCGGGCTCCAGCAGCACGCACCCGATACCCTCGCGGCCCGGCTTGCCGTCGATCCGCGTGAAGATGACGAACATGCCGGCCTCCCTGGCCCGGCTGATCAGCGTCTTTGTCCCGTTGAGAATGACGCGGTCGCCCCTGATGACGGCGTTGGTCCGGTAGTTCGCGACATCGGTGCCGGCGTGCGGCTCGGTCATGCAGACGGCCAGAATGCACTCGCCGGAGACGACCTTGGGAAGAATCCGCTCGCGAATGGCTGATGGCGCGTAGGCCGCGATCACACGGGTCTGAACCCCGGCCTCGCCAAGTGTGGCCATTGCTGTAACGTAACAGGTCTTCGCAATCTCCTCGAGCAGCAGCGCGGTATCGAATACCGGCAAGCCAAGGCCGCCATATTCTTCCGGAACCGACATGCCGAGCACGCCAATATCGGCGAGCTTCTTCATGTTTGCCCAGGGAAACGTGCCATCCATGTATTTTTGCGCGTTGGCCTTGAATTCACCCTGAGCAAGATCGCGCACTGCGGCTATCATCCGCCGCTGCTGTTCGGTGAGTTGGAAGTCCATGGTTTGTCCCTGAAATTAAGACGGTACTGCCCCGCCGAAATGGCGGTCGCGAATGCCATGATTATGGGTCACCATAGCATCCGGCGCGGGGAGACACCTATCATGATCAGGACTGGAGTATTGCTTGCTGCGGCACTTGCGCTGGCAAGCGCCGCGGCGCAGGCGCAGACATATCCGTCCAGGCCGATCACGCTGATCGTTCCGTTCGCGGCTGGCGGCTCGAACGACCTGGTCGCCCGCGTCATTGGCAAGAAGCTTGGCGAGGTCTGGGGCCAACCGGTTTTGATCGACAACCGCGGCGGCGCTGGCGGCCTGATCGGCAGCGCGGCGGTCGCAACCGCGCCACCGGACGGCTACACGCTGCTCCTGGTATCAGTGACGTTCACGATCAATCCGGCGGTCAAGAAGGCCATGCCGTTCGACACGATCAGGGATTTCACGCCCGTCGCCTTCATTGCCCGTTCGCCGCTGCTGGTCACCGCCTCGAACAAGCTGCCGGTCAAATCCGCGAGGGAATTGCTCGATCTGGCGAAGAGCAAACCCGGGCAGATCACCTATGCCTCATCGGGGCCCGGCAGCATTAATCAGATTGCGGCTGAACTGATCGCGCTTTCGGCCGGCGTAAAGCTCCTGCACGTTCCCTACAAGGGCGGCGCGCCAGGACTCAACGACCTCGTCGGCGGCCATGTCGACCTCTACGTTTCAAGTCTGCCGCAGGTGTTGTCCCTTGCGAAGGACGGGCAGGCGCGAGCGCTGGCGGTAACGAGCGCCCGGCGAACGCCGCTGCTACCCGACGTGCCGACCCTGGAAGAGGCCGGCATCGCCGGTTTCGACCTGTCGTCATGGTGGGGCATTGTCGGGCCGGCTGGAATACCAACAAATGTCGTTACCGCGCTCAATACCGAGATCGGCAAGATGCTGAACTCGCCTGAACTGAGCACGATCCTCGCCAGCGAGGGTGCCGAAGCCGCAACCATGACCCCGCAGCAATTCGGAAACATGATGCGCCTGGAAACCGAGCGCTGGATCAAGGTCGCGCACGAGGCAAATATTTCGATCGACTAGCGTAAGGATGCCGGGTGCAATCGGCGCGATCAAACGCTTCTCTGCAGCGAAATCCGACCCAGGAAGAAGATCTCGTGCTGGTCACAGTGCGACGCGGGTTAGGCGCAAGACACCTGCTTGTGGTCGGTGTTTCCGGTTTTGAGCCCGACGCGGACCTAGTCGCCGGTACGGAAGCGGGTTAGGATTCACGACCTGACATCTACGTCGGTGACCTGAAGACAACAAGAATGCAGTATTGAAGGAAATGCTCCATGCCGGGTCCGCTCACGGGCATACGCGTATTAGATTTTACCGCAGTTGTTTCGGGTCCGTTCGCGACCATGTTTCTCGCGGATCAAGGCGCCGACGTGCTCAAGATCGAACCGATCGGCGGCGACAGCGTGCGGCGAAGCGGTGCTCCCGTGGACAAAGCCGGCGAATTCTCTGCGCTGTTCATTTCGTCGAACCGTGGCAAGCGCTCGCTTTCGATCGACATCAAGCGCGACGCCGGCCGCGAAGTGCTGGCTAAACTGGTCGCGCGCGCTGACGTGGTGGTACAGAATTTCCGTCCCGGCGCCATGGAGCGCCTTGGGCTCGGGCCGGAGCAACTGCGGGCCCGCGATCCCCGCCTGATCTATGTTTCCATCAGCGGAGTGGGCGAGACCGGTCCCTACGTCAGGAAGCGGGTCTATGATCCCATCATTCAGGGCCTTTCGGGTTTTGCCGATATCCAGTCTCAGGCCGTCACCAACCGACCGCAGATGATCCGGACCATTGTCGCCGACAAGACCACCTCGATCTTCACGGCGCAGGCGGTGTCGTCGGCGCTGTATGCCCGCGAAAAGACCGGGCACGGCGATCACATCCAGATCGCGATGCTGGACGTGATGATTTCATATCTATGGCCGGAAGGGATGGCTCAATACACCGTGGTCGGAGCCGAGCCACCAGCTGCCGGTCCCAACGACCGGCCAGACCTCGTGTTCAAGACCACCGACGGCTACATCACGGCAGGAACTCTTTCGGATTCCGAATGGCAAGGTTTCTGCAGGGCGTCCGGGGATCCGGAACTGGCGGCAGACGCGCGGTTTGCAACGCAACTGTCGCGATCAGCGAACGCGACCGCGCGCATTCACAAGATGGCCGAATACATCGCGCAACGTTCAACGGCGGAATGGCTGCAGCGGCTCGATGCCAATGATGTGCCCTGCGCGCCGGTGCTTCGGCGCGGCGAAATCATCGGCAATGAGCAGGTCGTCGCGCGGCAACTGATCACCGAGTTCGATCAACCGGGCGTCGGGCGGGTGCGACAGCCGAAACCGGCCGCTCGGTTCGAGCGAAGTGAAGCGGAAATCGGTGGCCCGGCCCCGCGCGTCGGCGAGCATTCACGCGACGTCCTGCTCGATTTGGGTTACAGCGCCGGCGATATCGACAGGATGATTGCCGACAAGCTGGTGAGGGTTGCTGCGTCGGAGGGGGGCGGAAGTGTCCCAATCAAATGAGGTGGCATTGCTGGTTGGCGCAGGAGATGCGATCGGCGCGGCGGTGGCGCGCCGCTTTGCCATTGGCGGGTATAAAGTCTGTATCGCAAGGCGGGACGCAGCGAAATCCTCGGCCTTGATTGAGGAGCTGCGCGCGGAAGGACACACCGTTCAAGCCTTCAGCGTCGATGCGCGGCAGGAAGTCGAGGTTGAGGATCTGTTTGCGCGTGTCGAGAACACTGTCGGTCCGATCACGGTCTGTCTTTTCAATGCCGGCTCCAACGTCAAGAAGCCGCTGCTGGAGACCACTGGAACGCTGTTTTTCAAGGCCTGGGAACTGGCCTGCTTTGCCGGGTTCCTGGTCGGCCGTGAGGCTGCCAAGTACATGCTGAAACGCGGCCGCGGCACTATCCTGTTTACCGGTGCCACCGCAAGTGTTCGTGGCGGCAGCGGTTTTTCGGCATTTTCGTCGGCGAAATTCGGCCTCCGCGCGCTGGCCCAGGCGGCCGCGCGGGAACTGGGG
>Ga0207701_10006389_pt1 | contig 11771 bp, 7 predicted proteins | sample KBSSwiSSwithPhiX_FD_184294 | JGI IMG/M metagenome (GOLD analysis project Ga0207701, IMG submission 184294) | Switchgrass rhizosphere bulk soil microbial communities from Kellogg Biological Station, Michigan, USA, with PhiX - S5 (SPAdes) (version 2) | ecosystem: Environmental > Terrestrial > Soil...
TTGGCCTTTTCTGAGAGGACGTGATCCCGCCCGAACACCCATGCAGTGGGACGGGTCGCCGCAAGCGGGATTTACGGTGGGGGAGCCCTGGTTGCCTTTGTCTCCCGATGCGACGACGACCAATGTGGCGGCTGAATCCAGTGATCCCACTTCGCTGCTGGCCCTGTATCGAACACTCATCTGGATCCGAAGGACCTCTGCGGCGCTGTCCTTGGGAACCTATCGTGAAGTGACCGACGGGCCGCTGAGCTGCTTTGTCTATCTCCGGGAAGCTTGCTGTACATCGAAGGAGCGCCTCCTCGTCGCCGTCAATTTCAGCCGCCAGCCGCACGAATTTTCTTTGCCTTCCATAGAAGCAGAAGGCGTTGTTCTGCTTTCGACGGATCCTCAGTTCACCGGACGGCCGTTTGATCCACGACGTGTACACCTTGGACCCGACGAAGCGCTTCTCATACGTCTTAATCCATAGCACCAGAGCAGACCGATCCGGCGGCCCCGTCAGCGGGCTACCGACGCCTCATTACCCATCCCAATAGACACTCGCTCGCCTCAATACCCTCTACGTTCACCTGTTGCCGGCGCCGATAATGAATTACTGTCCGAATGGTTGAAGGAGGCCGCTATGAATACGATGCGCTTTGCCATGATCATGGGATTGGTCTTCCTTGCGGTGGGATTGCTAGGATTCTTCCCCGGCTTAATCAGCCATCCGCCGATGGCGGCTCCGGATCTTGCCGTGGAAGCAGGATATGGCTATCTGCTCGGACTATTCCCGATCAATATTCTGCATAACCTGGTGCACATCACCGTCGGCCTCTGGGGCATAATCGCTTATCGAAGCTTGACGGGATCGATGGCCTTTGCACGTGGCCTCGCAGTGTTCTACGGAACCTTGGCCGTGATGGGACTATTCCCGGTCTTGAACACGACGTTCGGACTGATTCCAATTTTTAGCCACGACGTGTGGTTGCACGCAGGGACTGCGGCTCTGGCCGCCTATTTCGGATTCTCGGGGACGGCGGAGGCTGTCCCAATAGAACGTCTCTCCCGACGTGCCTCTTAGCGCTCCAGGCTCTGGCGATAAGGCATATGCCGCAATGGACGCGCCGCGGAGGCCGGCACGTCGCTTGAACCTGTAATCGTTCGCAATTTGGCCGCTGAGACCGCGTCACTGTCCGAAGAGATTTTTGAGCGCCTTTTTGCCCTTGTCCAAATCGGGCTTCTTCCCCTTCATGAGATCGTCGACAACTCCCCGCACCTGTTCCTTGACCTGTTCTTGAACCTTCCCCGCAAACATTTTCGTGTCGAGGGCATAGGACGGGGCCTGTGTTGTTCCCGTAATGAGCATCGGGACAGTTATTCTGTTGCCGGCCATCGCCACGCGCAGGGCAGGAGTCGCGGTCACAATCTGCTTACTGAGCGGTTCGGACAGACTGAGGCCCGTTTTGAGGTTGAGCGTGTGATCCAATCCGATGATGCCTGTGCCGATGGCTTGGAAATCGTGACTATCCATAAAGAGGCGATCGACCTGAATGACACCCTGCTTAAGCCCGAAACGCCCATCGATGGTCGAGAATACCGTAGTCTTCGGCGCCGTGAGCTGGATTCCCGCGGCCTTCAATAGGACGATGGCTTCCTGAAGGAGGTTCACGCCTTCGATCGCCCCGTCTTTCACGGTGAACGAGCCCACCCCTTCCAACCCTGAGAGCAATTCCATTTTTGAAAAACCACGGCCCTGCATGGTGAGTTTGGCGTTGACGGTTCCGCTCCCTGCCATCGTGTCTGTGAGTACCTCGGCGATGGGGCCAAGCTGGACGCCTTGCAGGCGAATATTTCCGTCAAAGGGGGGGCTAGGCGATCCCATGGTCGTCCGTGTCTCGGCCACCAACTGACCGCCGAACACATTCGCGGAGAGTTTATCGATCTCGACCTGCTGTCCAGCCATCCCCATCGACAGTTTTAATTCCTTGACCTCCACCGATTTGCGCAAAGGCACGACGATCGGAAGATCGGCCGTCGTCAGCGTCGGTGATGTGGCTAACAGCCTGGCCTTGCCTTCGAGGAGACTGCCATCGACCGTGATCACCGCATTACCAAGCAACACAGCCCCATGCAGCACGTTGACCGTCACTGCCTCCAAGGGCGGAGTGTTGGGCTTCGACGGATACTCCGCTTCCGCTTTGACGTGCAGGTCTTTAATTTGCACCGGTTTAATCAGCGGCAGCGCGAACGGAAGATCGGCCGTGCTGATCAACGGCGACGCGACCGTGAGATCGGCATGCCCTCCAATGGCGCGTCCGGTGATCGACGCCGTGATCTTCCCGAGCGCGAGCGCCACATCGATCGTTTTAAAATCGAGTGTCTCGACCAGCGGACCAACCACGCCATCGATGTTGATCGGGAGATTGTAGGGTTGTACGACGGCATCGAGATGCAACCGCGGCATCTCTCCCAGCCGGACCGATTGCAATAGGATATTTAAATCTTGCACGGTATGCTCGGCCGGTTTGGTCGAAGTCTGATCCTGATACAGAAGCCGGCCATGCTGCAGCGCGACCCGGTCCACCGCCAGGAGCGCGAGAGCGCGCAACGGACCTTCTTGCGTAGGCTGAGGCACCGGCCCTGGTGGAGGAGGGGCAGCAACAGATGGTCCTCCCTTACCTAGGGTCGATACATTGAAGACACCCTGATGATTTTTGATGACGGAAATCACGGGTTCTTTCAGCGTGACGTCGTCTATTTCAATCCGGCCGCTGAGCAACGGTTTAAATTGAATGCCGATGTCGAGTGATTCAAGAGAGGCGAAGGGCCCTGTGCTGAAGGCCGGATCATCCATGACGGTAAAGCCGGCAATGCGGACGCCGATTCGAGGGATGATGGATAGCCGGAGAGTTTTCAGAACGATCTTGCGATTGAGCGCCTCCTCGATCATGGGTTGATAGTAGTTCTGGTATTTGTTGAGGTCTATCAGGAACGGCAGGAGCAAAATGGCGGCGATGATCAAGATGAGGATCAGACCAAGACCGATGAGCACGTTCCTCATAATGTCCTTTCATAAGGGGAAACTATCGTCAATCTACCAGGCGGGAAGACGTTCACTCAAGTGCGGCAGAGAGGGACCTCCGTGCCGGAGCATCCTCGTTGGCGGCCGTTCAAGGCGCTTCGTGCTGCTGCGGAATGATTGTCACGATACGCGTGCCTTTAAAAGGGGCGGCATCAATATCCAGGCGACCGCCCAGTTTCTGTGCGCGCATCTGCATGTTTCGTAAGCCGTGCCCCAGTCCGGCGGTTTGGTTGTGTTCAAAGCCGACACCGTCGTCATGGATTTCCAGGCGGACGGATGGGCCGCACACCTGAAGTGAGAGCACGGCGTGTTGCGCGTTGGCATGACGAAAACAGTTGCTGATGGCCTCACGGGCGATGGAATACAGGTGAAGGGATTGTTCGGCGGTAAGGTGCTGAGTGGCGCTCGGATCCATTTGCAAAGTAAACCGAAGGCCGTTCGCCTCTTGCATCGTCTGAATCAAGTCGGAGAGGGTGGCGATCAGTTGATTGCCGCAAAGACGGGGTGGTTCCTGCCTTCCAATATACCCGCGTACGTCTTCGATCACGTGATTTAAATTCGAGAGCGCTCCTTTGAGCGTGTCGTCTGCGGCGGTGACGTTGTAGTGTAGCAGATGCCGGGACTGTTCGAGGTTCATGCCTACCGCATAGAGCATCTGAATGATGTTGTCATGCAAATCCGCGTCGAGTTGTTGGCGCGCGTCTAGTGCCAGCGCGAGTCGCGCTTGGCTTTCTCGAAGCGCATGCTCCATGCCCTTGCGATCGGTAATATCGGTGGTTATGCCTCCGATGGCATAGGTGCGTCCCTCCGTGTCACACAGGGGAAACTTGAAGACAATACTGGTATGGGGGCCATCGTCGTGCTGAGCCACTTCCTCGAATTCCAACGGGATGCCGGCCTCGAGCACTTTTCGATCATTGAGCCGAAACGCCGCTGCCTGTCCAGGAGGAAACAGGTCTCGATCGGTCTTGCCGGTGATCTGTTCGCGAGTCAGGTGAAACACTTCCGAGAATCGCCGATTGACGAACAGATATCGCCCCTCGGGATCTTTTACAAAGACTAAGTTAGGGCTGTGATCGAGGATGGCGAGTAGTTGACGTTCTCGAGCGGACATCTCCGTCGATGTGTTTCGCGCCTCGGTGTGGACCGCATACTCGGCCACCGCTTTCACCGTTCGCACCCGGTTAGTCATAAGCTTGGTCATGGGGCGAACCCCGCCTGCGGTCCTCAGACGAGACGGCACATCATTCAGGTTGAGTAACTTAGATTTAGGTTTTGAAAGCTTCTTCATCGATGTCCTAGGACTAATCGGACAGATAAAGAATATAGGGGAAAACATAAAAAGAAAAGGTGCCGAGATAGATATTGAGAAGGAATGCTAAACGGTTTTTAACGATGAGGGGCCGAAGTCCTCAGATTGCTGGAACGTCGTCTTAGGGTTGTGGTGGCCGAAAGCGTTTCAGGCGCAGAGCGTTACCGACCACCGAGACGGAGGACAGCGCCATGGCCATCGCCGCCCAAATCGGATTCAGCAGTCCCACAGCAGCCGCCGGGATAAGTGAAATATTATAAATGAACGCCGCAAAGAGATTCTGCTGGATGTTGCGCGTCGTCGCGCGCGAGAGCGCAATGGCGGTAACGACTCCGCGAAGGTCCCCACGCATTAAGGTGATATCGGCCGCTTCCATCGCCACATCGGTCCCCGTTCCGATCGCGATGCCGATGTCGGCCTGCGCGAGCGCCGGGCCATCGTTAATACCATCGCCGACCATCGCGACCACGTTCCCTTCGGCTTGGAGCTTCTGGATTTCACGTGCTTTCTGGTCGGGAAGGATGTCCGCCAGCACGCGGTCGATTCCGACTTGCGCGGCAATGGTCTGCGCCGTATGGCGGTTGTCTCCAGTCAACATCACAACGGTCAGCCCCATACGATGCAGGGATGAGACCGCGTCAGCGGAGTGTTCTTTGACGGTGTCGCTGACCGCGATGAGTCCCAGTAGCTGTAATGGCGATGAATCGGGGCCGCTGATCGATCGGCCCGCGAGGTACATCGTGGTGAAGCCCTGCTCTTCAAATTGAGCAATCTGTTTTTCGACGACGGCCTCGATGGGAACAAGCTCGACTTCCATCATTCGCAGATTGCCGAGCGCGACGTATTGTCCGTCCACCGTCGCTCTTACCCCATGCCCCGGCACGGCGGCAAAGGCGGTCGTCTCGCTCAGCGTGAGACCTTTCGCATTGGCATACCGGACGATGGCCTGCCCGACGGGATGCTCGGACCCGCGCTCCGCCGATGCCGCCAATGTAGCCATCCGTTCAGAAGTCCAGCCGGGCGCCAGTGGCACCATGGCGCCAACCGACAGTTGCCCCTTCGTCAGCGTGCCCGTCTTATCGAGCACGACGGTCGTCAACTGATGGGCTCGCTCCAGAGCGATACCACGGCGAATCAGCACGCCGTTCTCCGCCCCTTTTCCAATTCCAACCATAATGGAGGTTGGGGTCGCTAGCCCAAGGGCGCAGGGACAGGCGATGATGAGGACGGCCACACTATTGATCACGGCATGCGTGAAGGCAGGCGACGGCCCAAGCATCCACCACAGGAGGAACGTCAAGGCGGCGATTCCCAGCACGGCCGGCACAAAATAAGACGCCACGTGATCGGCCAGTTGAGCCAGGGGGGGCTTCGCGGCTTGGGCTTCTTCAACGATGGCGATAATTCGGGCGAGCGCGCTGTCCCGTCCGACGGTTGTCGCTTCGACGCGCATGCTTCCGGTGTGATTCATGGTAGCGCCGATGACCGCATCGCCCGGTTGTTTCTCGGCCGGCATACTTTCGCCGGTCAGCATGCTTTCGTCTACTGTCGACTGTCCGGATTGCACCCGTCCATCCACCGGAATCTTTTCGCCCGGCCGCACCACGATCACATCTCCGACGACGACGTCCTCAATAGGAATATCTACTTCGCGGTCATGGCGAATGATGCGGGCCTCTCGCGGTTGCAGCTTCGCCAGCGCTCGAATCGCCGCCGAGGCTCGACCCTTCGCGCGTGACTCAAGCAAGCGCCCGAGAAGGATCAGTGTGATAATGGCGGTGGACGTATCGAAGTAGACGGCCGGTGCGACACCACCGGCGGAAAACAACTGGGGCGCAAGAGTCGCTGCTATGCTGTAAAGATACGCCGCCGATGTCCCCACGACAATCAACGTATTCATATCCGTTGAGCCGTGGCGTGCGACGGCGACCGCCGCCCGATAGAATCGTCGCCCCGCCCAAAACTGCACGGGCGTGGCAAGTAGCAGTTGGAGCCAATACGACCCCGCGGGTGAAAGATGCAAGCCGACATGGTCACCCATTCCCAGGACCATGACGGGTACGGTCAAGATCGCAGCCGTCCAAAAATCGCGTCGCAGCGTCTCTTCACCGGCTGAGCCCTCTTCATGGTGGTGGGGAGCGGCGGCGCGTTCGAGCACGGGTGTATAGCCGAGCGATCGAATGGCGTCGGCAATGGCGGCAGAATTCGTCGTGGCGGGAAGGTAGTCCACCCTGGCTTTTTCGGTCGCCAGATTGACCGACGCGTTGACGACTCCCGGCGTGGCGCGCAGGCCCTGTTCGATCCGGGCGACGCAGGAAGCGCACGTCATGCCTTCGACCGGCATGGTCAATGTCGTCGCGGCGGCGGAGAGAGGCGCGGATGGCGGCATCTTCGCGATGGGTGAAGTATGTGCAGCGGGAGTGGATGCCGGCCGGCGAGGCATAAGGGGTACTATCTGCACGGCGGCACCCATGCCCTTCGGCCCGTTGTGCAGAACGCGTGCGGGATCGGCTTCGAACGTTCGCTTGCAGCCGGGGGCACAGAAATAATAGGTTCGGCCTTGATGCTCAACCTGAGCCGGGGCCGTAGCTTCATCGACGGACATGCCGCATACCGGATCGGTGGCCATCGTGACCTCAGTGATTGAGGAGTCGAATCTTAATTCGAATCGCGGGAAGTTCTATCTTACTGCAGTAACACCGGCCGGGACAAAATCAACTTTTTAATAAGTCCGCGGAGATGTTTAGTTGCCGGATGAGACGAGCGAGGTAGGTGCGTTGAAGTTTTAACTGTTCGGCGGCTTTTGTTTGGCTTCCATTCGCGCATTTCAACGCGCGCAGGATGATCGTGCGTCGATGCTCGTCGATCGACTCATGGTAGGGCAGGTGGTGATAGCCCAGGCCGTCGCTGTCGGCGCCGCCGTCGGACGCCAAAAGTGGTAATTGATCGGCTTCAATTTCGTCTTTATCTCGGGGGCTCAGAATGACGGCGCGCGCGATCATATTGTCCAGCTCGCGGATATTTCCCGGCCATGGATAGCGCGTGAGGACCGTCATTGCCTCGGCCGTTAATTTCATCTGGGTGCGTTTCTCATCCGCCGCGTGGCGTTTGAGAAAAAACTCCGCCAATTGCGCGATGTCTTGCGGCCGCTCTCGGAGCGGCGGGAGCGTGAGGGTAACGACGTTGAGACGGAAGAAAAGATCTTCCCGGAACGCGCCCGTTTTGACCGCTTGCTTCAGATCTTTATTGGTGGCCGCGATGACCCGTATATTGACGCGGACAAGACGGGTTCCGCCGACGCGGGTAAATTCATGATCCTGCAGGACACGAAGCAGCTTGGCCTGCAAACCGGGGGGCATGTCGCCGATTTCATCCAGAAAGATCGTGCCGCCATCGGCCATCTCGACCTTGCCTTTTTCCAGGCGATCGGCGCCGGTGAATGCCCCTTTTTCGTGTCCGAAGAGTTCGTTCTCTAGCAACGTTTCCGTCAGCGCGACGCAATTGATGACGACGAACGGCGCCGTCCGGCGCGGGCTCCACTGGTGAATCGAGCGCGCAAAAAGTTCCTTGCCGGTTCCGCTTTCTCCTAGTAGGAGCACTCCCGCATCCGAATTCGCCGCACGCTGGGCAAGCTCGATCATCGATTTCATCTGCAGACTGTTGCCGATGATCGTCGCGTATTTTGTTCCGAGTTCGGATCGAAGGACTTCGTAGTGGCGTTTGAGCGTTTCGCGTTCCGAGGCTTTTTGGATCGTGATGATCAAATGTTCGACTTCAATCGGCTTAGTGACGAAGTCGTAGGCCCCTTCCCGCATCGCTTCGACGGCTTTTTTAATCGTGCCGTGCGCGGTCATGACAATGACCGGCACATCGTACCCGTCCCGCCCTCGCTGTTTCCCTTGCGATAAGCGCTGCAGCACTTCGATGCCCGAGAGCCGTGGCATCTCCAGATCGAGGACCATAAGCCGTGGCGTTTCACGCTCGACCGCTTCCAAGGCTTGCATGCCGTCGCGTGCAACTATGACCTCGTAGCCCAGCGAATCAAGACGATCTTTGAGCACCATGGCGATATCCTCGTCGTCATCGACGACGAGAATTTTAGCCTGTACCGGTGAGTTGAGTGCAGACAAGTTACACGTCCATGACGTTGATCACGAGGCCGGTCAATTGCTTGGGGAAAAAGTACGTCGATTTATGGGGCATTCGCCCTCCCGAGGCAGCTACGGCGCGCACTTCACTGACCTTGGTCGCATTGAGCAGAAGTGCCCCGGTCGCCTTGCCTTGCATGACCAGATCCAGCGCTTCGTGATCGTCCTTGGTATAGACGATCGCTTCCTGTTCGGCCGTCGTGGGGCAGAGACGGTTGACGACTTCCTGCTGAAGAATCGAAACATCGAGTTTGTCTCGTTCAGAGGCGGTGGTCAGAGGACGGTGATCGGATCGTAACGCCAGGACGAAATAGGCGTCGACATTCTGGGCCGCCAATCCAAAGACGGTCCCCGTTTGGCCGCGGCTTCGGAGCATCTGAAGAAAACGGCTCCTCGCGTCCTTCTCCGAAGGCTGAAAAGGAACCTCCTCAAACTCGAACACGGTCTCAAGCGTCGTTTTGATCGCGGTTATGTCAGGCAGAGGTTTGGTCAAGACCCGGTGGGTCGGCAACACCGTCAAGCCTGGATCTTCCAAGGCCGCACAGAGCATTAAGACGCGGTCGTATGGTTGCGCCGGCGATCCCTCAGTTATCGTTTTGCCTTGTTCTCGTCTGAGTTGGCGATAACGAAGTGATGTTTCGTAGCGATGATGGCCGTCGGCAATGAAGAGCGATTTGGGCTTCATCAGATCGCACACCGTCTGCAGGACCGTCGGATCGGTGATGCTCCAAATCCGTTGCCGTAATCCGGCATCGTCGCGAAAGTCGATGCGGGGCGTCTTGAGATCGACGGCGGCCTCCAATAACTGCATCACTCGATGCTCAGGATCGGAATACAGCGAGAAGATGGGGCTGAAATTCGCGCGGCAGGCTTCCAGGAGATGCAAGCGGTCGGCCTTTGCTGCGGATCGCGTATTTTCATGAGGGAAAATCTTGCCGGTGCCGAACTCTTCCAGTTCGACTGTGGAGAAGAATCCCTTGAGTACGCGGGGAGCCGCCTCTGAGTCACCGGGAGGTCGGTAATCGATCATGTAGAGATATAGTGACGGCTGAGCATCCCGCCTCAGCGCGCCCTGATCGAGCCACGTTTTCAGAAACTCCGAGGCTCGCGTATAGCGGTTGTGTGCGGAGGAGTCTCCAGCCTCATCGATTCCCAATTCCAAACGAATCACATTATTGGGATGGCGTGTGTAAAGCGCCTTTTGATACTCGGCATCAATGATGTCGTAAGGTGGAGCGACGACTTTCGCGACATCCTTCACGACCGTGGGATCATACAGTACACCGCAGAACGGACTTAGGTTTGCCATAGCGCTCTTCTATAGTTAGGAAACCACCATAATGTCAATACAATTCAGGTGATTCATCAATAAGGTGAGAGGGAAATCCAGAGCCGCACCGATCGCTTCTAATGTGTTAGGCCAAACCGGTTGGACCGGCTCGTGTACCTAAGCATATTTCCAGTTGTTTGAGCGACCATCTGTTGAGGCCTTGTTTCAACCGCCTGCGACTAACGATCTCGGTTGACCATATATTCAGCCACAATCGACAGGGCTCGCCGTGGGGAGGATTCCTCGAAAAAGGCTAAATCCAGTGTCGCCGCCATCACGAATTGTGTGGCGCGATCGTGGGCATACGCAATCGACCCGTAGTCCTGCATCAAGGAAATAATTCGGCGCAGGTCTCCATCAGACAAGGTCCGAGTCTCCATGCGGTCCTTGATCATTTGCTTGTCCTGATCCGGACAGTGTTGGAGAAGATGAAGCAACGGCAAGGTGGTCTTGCCTTGTCGAAGGTCCTGCCCAAGCGATTTCCCCAACCGCTCGCCATTCGCGGCATAGTCGAGGGTGTCATCCGCCACTTGGAAGGCGATGCCGATGCGTTGTCCGAAGCGAAAGAGGGCGTCTTGTTGATCGTCCGAGGCGTTTCCGATGATGGCGCCGATTTTACAGGCGGCCGCGATCAGGCCCGCGGTTTTGTTTTCGACGATGCGCAAATACTCCGACTCGGTAATGAGTGGATTCCCGTTGTAGTATAGTTGCAGTACTTCGCCTTCGGCCATCTTGCGGCATGCTTCCGACAAGACTTCGTTGATCCCCTGATTGCGAAAGCCGACGATATGGCAGATCGCCTTGGAATAGAGATAGTCGCCGACCAAAATGCTGACCTGATTGCCCCACACCTTGCGCGCCGTTTGACGGCCGCGTCGCAAGTCGGCGTCATCGACGACATCGTCATGCAAGAGCGTGGCGGTATGAATAAACTCGACGAGACTGGCGAGGATAAACGCGTCTTTTCCGGTATAGCCGCAGAGACGGGCGCACAGCGTTAGGAGCAACGGTCGAATACGTTTGCCACCGCTACTTAAGATATGCGCGGCGACCGTATTGACCAGCGTCACGGAAGAATTCAAATTCTTGTGGATCTGTTCTTCGACCCCTTCCAGTTCGCCTCGATAGGCTTCCCAGACGTCGGTCATCGTCTGAATGGAAGAAGTTGTGGGGCCCTCTTTCATTCGGGGATACTAGGTCAGCCGCAAGTTTAATGTCAAGACGAGGCAGCGTTCGAACAGCGCGGTGAGAGCGAGTCAGATTCTTGACAGACGAACGATCTATCCAGTATCGTGACGTTTCAATTTCCGTCTCGATTGATATGCAGTGCTGCACCGACATTGGCTCGCCTCTCTGACCAGGTTTAGCCGACGAACGATCCACCGGACATCGAAATAGGACATGTAATGAACGTCCCCGGATTTCCTGAACGGCAAGGACTCTACGACCCTCAATTCGAGAAGGACGGCTGCGGCATCGGCTTTGTCGCCGATCTCAAGGGCGGTCGATCTCACACTATCATTCAGCAAGGGCTGGAAGTCTTGAACAACCTGGCCCATCGCGGCGCCCAAGGCTGCGATCCTTGTACCGGCGATGGTGCCGGGATTCTTTTTCAAGTCCCGCATGCCTTTCTCCGTCGCGCTGCTGCCGACGCGAAAATTACCCTGCCGAACGACGGCGCTTATGGCGTCGGGATGGTCTTTTTGCCGCGCAATTCTGATTGGCGTCGTCGATGCGAAGCCGCCTTCGAACAGGTCGTGTCCGAAGAGGCCGTCCAATTATTGGGTTGGCGAGACGTGCCGGTCGATAGCGAGGCCATCGGAGTGCAAGCGCGTCGAACAGAGCCAAGTATTCGCCAGGTGTTCATCGGACGCGGCGCGTTGACCGAAGCGCAGTTCGAGCGGAAGCTCTACGTGA
>Ga0207701_10006391_pt1 | contig 11770 bp, 9 predicted proteins | sample KBSSwiSSwithPhiX_FD_184294 | JGI IMG/M metagenome (GOLD analysis project Ga0207701, IMG submission 184294) | Switchgrass rhizosphere bulk soil microbial communities from Kellogg Biological Station, Michigan, USA, with PhiX - S5 (SPAdes) (version 2) | ecosystem: Environmental > Terrestrial > Soil...
TTACGCCAAGGTCAATAATATCATAACCATTACAACCAAGTACAACACCAACAATATTTTTTCCGATATCGTGAACATCACCTTTAACGGTGGCTAACAATATTTTTCCGGCTGCCGTTTTATTAGCTTTTTCCAATTCAATAAATGGCGTTAAAACAGCGACACTTTTTTTCATTACACGCGCACTCTTAACAACCTGCGGTAGGAACATTTTCCCGCTTCCAAAAAGATCTCCCACCACATTCATTCCATCCATCAATGGACCTTCAATAACATCAAGTGGTTTGGGATATTTTAGCCGTGCTTCTTCTGTGTCGGATTCAATATGTTCAGTGATGCCATTGATCAAAGCATGTTTCAGTCTTTCTTCCACAGTATTATTCCGCCAGGCTTCATCTTTTACTTCTGCTTTACCCTTACCTCTTACAGTTTCTGCCAGCGTAATAAGTTTTTCTGTGGCTTCTGGTTTTCTATTCAGGATTACGTCTTCACAGAGTTCACGAAGTATCGGATTGATCTCATCATAGATCTGTAACTGACCCGCGTTCACGATACCCATGTCCATCCCCACCTTGATAGCGTGGTAAAGAAAAACAGAATGCATCGCTTCCCTTACCACATCATTGCCGCGAAATGAAAAAGATAAATTGCTTACACCACCACTGATTTTTATCAGGGGATATTTTTGCTTGATCTTACGGGTTGCTTCAATGAAATCAACTCCATAATTATTATGTTCTTCCATGCCCGTGGCAATGGCGAATATGTTGAGGTCGAAAATGATATCCTGCATTGGAAACCCTACCTCTTCGGTGAGGATTTTCACCGCACGGTCCACTATTTGCAACCTTCGTTCTACATTATCTGCCTGTCCTTTTTCATCAAATGCCATTACGATCACTGCTGCACCATAACTGTAACATATACGCGCAGTTTCCCTGAATTTATCTTCACCTTCTTTTAATGAAATAGAATTTACGATACATTTTCCCTGTACACATTTTAATCCTGCTTCAATGATGCTGAACTTGGAAGAATCGATCATGATGGGAATGCGTGCGATATCAGGTTCACTTTGCAGGAGGTTAAGATAAGTGACCATTGCTTTTTCGCCATCCAACAGGGCATCGTCCATATTCACGTCCAACACCTGTGCGCCGCTTTCTACCTGTTGCCTTGCGACACTGAGGGCTTCTTCATAAAGCCCCTCTCGAACCAGCCTGGCGAATTTCTTTGAACCGGTTACATTGGTTCTTTCTCCGATGTTTACAAAATTAGTTTCCGGCCTCACTACAAGGGGTTCGAGGCCGGATAGTCGTAAAAATGGTTTAATATGAATAGCTTCTGTCATGTGCTTTTGTTATGATAAACTGGGTTCTGAAACCGGGAGCGGTCTTGGAGAAATATGTCTGACCGCCCTGGCGATATGTGCAATATGATCTGGTGTTGTACCGCAGCATCCGCCAACAATATTGACAAATCCTTCTTTTGCCCATTCTTCTAAATGGTGTGCTGTATCATCGGGCGTTTCGTCGTATTCGCCCATGGTATTGGGTAATCCGGCATTTGGATAGGCCGATGTGTAACAGGCTGCGATCTGGGAAAGCTCTTCGATATGCGATCTCATTTCCTGTGCACCGAGTGCACAGTTAAGTCCGATGCTTATCGGACGTGCATGCATAACCGAAGTATAAAATGCTTCCAGGGTTTGTCCGCTCAATGTTCTTCCCGATGCATCAGTAATAGTTCCGCTGATCATTATCGGAAGCGGTGCTTTGTGTTCATCAGCAAAATATTTCTTGATTGCATAGATCGCCGCTTTGGCGTTCAACGTATCAAAAATGGTTTCGATGAGCAGGATATCAACGCCGCCTTCAACAAGAGCTTTCACCTGTTCATAATATGCAGTTGCCACTTCGTCGAAACTGACGGAGCGAAATCCCGGATTATTTACATCAGGCGAAAGAGATAGTGTTTTATTCATCGGTCCGATAGCCCCGGCAACAAATGGTCCTCCTTCTGTTGAAGAACGTTTCCCGGTAGCAAGATATTCATCAACTGCTTCACGGGCACATTTTGCCGCGGCCAGATTGAGTTCAAAAGCAATGGAGCTCATATCATAGTCGGCCAGCGATATTGCCTGTGCATTGAAAGTATTGGTCTCAAGTATATCTGCCCCTGCTTCCAGGTATTCTTTGTGAATAGAACGAATGATCTCGGGCTTGGTGATGCAAAGAAGGTCATTATTCCCTTTAAGGTCAATATGCCAGTCTTTAAACCTTTCGCCCCGGTAATCAGCTTCGTTAAGTTTGTAACGCTGGATCATGGTACCCATAGCACCATCGATGATCAAAATACGTTCACTCAGTAAATCCTGTAAAGATTTCATGGTGGTAATATTATTGGTGACAGGAAAATAGTAATGGAACAGACTGAAAACGAAGATGTTATATAACTAACAGTAGCATCGTTTATTAGTTCAGTTCTTTACTGCACAGGCCGAACAATAAACAAATCTGCCTGAGAATGCAAAGATAATAAAACCCCAATAAATTGGGGTTTTATTGTCTTTGCATTAGTGTGATATTTTGATAAGTGTGGGAATGTGGTAGTAAAGTGGGGTAATGGGGTAATTAAAGAGGTCATTTCTAATTGCCGTTTGTTATTTACCTCCAACGTAGCTTTCGATGGGCAGGCGGTTCTGGAGGCTTCGGGCTAATGTCATTTCATCAGTATATTCCAGTTCTCCGCCAAAGGCAATTCCCCGCGCAATGGTGGTGAATTTCACACCTTTCTGCTGTAATTTCTTCTGGATATAATATATCGTTGTATCGCCCTGGATGGTTGGACTCAAGGCAAAAATGATTTCTTCGATACTGTCTTTATGCAGTCTATTAAGCAAAGATTCAATATTCAACTGATCCGGACCTATTCCGTCTAAAGGTGAAATCACCCCACCAAGCACGTGGTAAACACCGTTAAATTGTTGGGTCCCTTCAATGGCAATCACATCCCTTATGTTTTCCACCACGCAAATGATCTCCTGTTTACGGGTAGGGTTGTTGCAAATGCTGCAGATCTCAGTATCAGATACATTATTGCAGCGCTGACAAAACTTGATCTCTTTACGCATCCTGCTCACCACTTCACTAAACTGTTCTACAGTAGGTTCATCCTGCTTTAATAAATGCAGCACAAGCCGCAACGCCGTTTTTTTGCCAATACCCGGAAGTTTTGCAAACTCATTGACTGCCGATTCTAGTAATTGTGAGGAAAAAGCCATAGCACAAAGTTAATTCTGATTTTGGACCTCCTGCAAATTGATGTCGACCTCATTGTCCCAATTGGGCCTGATCGTCAGTTTTTCTTTTCTCGGTTTAACGAGTTCCGGCTGTTTTTTCTCTTTATAATTCCCCGGATCCCAGATTCCGTTCCCATTGGTATCAAATAATACCCTGATCTCATAGTCCCCGGGCAGGATCTTTGCAAAAGAAATTCGGTTTGATGTCAGGGGAACAGATCTCGTCAAAACATCTGATTTATACATCAGCAAAACGGGATGCAGGGCTGTATCAAGACTAAGTATTCTCAGGGTCAGACTTCCATAATCCGATTCTTTTTTGGTCTCGAATTCCAGTGTATCATTCCGGAGCGTTTTATTGCCAAGGGTGTCTTCAGCAAAATCCTTTGCTATTATCACCGAATATTTCGCGCCTGGAATCCAGTTGGTTTGAAATCGGAGTATTGTGGAATCAAACGTCATCGTGTAAGCTGGAATCCTGTTTGATTTTTCATCAGCAAGATAGATTTTGGTAGTATCATACCGAATGGGCTTACGTTCAAATTTCAATTCCAGCGGACCTAAAATATCGAGTCCACCCTGGTCCAGGTTCACAAAATAACGGTAGCGCTTATCTTCTTTTGCACCTGGCGTTTTAGGTGGTGTGACAGTAGTTGTTTTTTTAGGAAGTTCTTTTGTTTCTGAAAATGCATAGATCAGTGCTGCTGGAGTATTCGTCGTGATTTCGATCGGCTGATCCAAAAACCCGATCATTTCACTTGCCTGGTCGTATTTCATACCTCCATCTGCATCTTTCAGTGCAAATGCATTGTAACGGCCGCTGGCCAAATATCGAAAAGTAAAAAAGCCTTCTTTATTTAACCTCGCAAAATATCTTGGCTTCAATGTGCTGAATGCTGTGTCGGAAAGATTGCGATGTAGTACAACGATAATGGTGCTGTCAACCTTGCCATCTTCAGCCAGAACCACTTTGCCTGTAAGTTTTCCGCTGTCAACATAGCTACCAGTGGAAAAAATATAGGTGAAGTTTTTCATCGGATTATTTTCATTGACATCCTGCAATGCATCTCCGAAATTGATTGTATAAGTAGTATTAGCTTCGAGAGTGTCTTTTAACCTGATGGTGACTTCTTTCAGTTTCGCCTCCACCTGTGGTATAACCTGGGGAACAGGGGAGACCACCATCTGTTGCTGCGCATTCTGCAGTTGCACATATTCATTGAATTCAAGAACTATCTTTTTGGCGGTTACATTAAGTGAAGAGTCGGCCGGATTTGCCCTGACCAATAATGGGGGTAGGGTATCCCGTAAGCCTCCTGTAGGTGGCATTGGTTGTCCGCATTGATAGAATGGGATTGCTATTACAATAAAGAAAAAAAAGATAATTATCCTGTTTGAAAACATATGATGGGTGCAAACTTACCATCTTTCCGCGCAACACGGTAAACTGTTGTTGTTAAATCAATTCTTCTTTTTCTGCCTCTTCTTCGATCAGTTTGGTGTATAATTTATTATCTCTTGAAAACCGGCACCAGTGGCAGTCTTCCTTACCGCAGCCGGTATAAAAATCATGATTTTTTATCTTTTCCCAGGTCTCATTTATCTGAAGGGAAACCAACTGTTCGTCCTCCGGCGTAATATTTACCCTGATGGTTTCGAACTTATTTTTTTTATCTGGTTCAATGAATTCAAATTCTGCGTGTTGAACTTTCCAGTTTTTGGGAAGCCTATCGACCATAATTTTATAAAAAACAGCCTGTCTCCAATAATTTCCACCGTCCGGTTTTTTATCATCTTCACCTGGCCGTTTGAACTGAATTTTTGCTTTTAAAGGATCGCCAGTTTTGAAATCAGTAATAATGATATCATTTCCATAAAAACTGATCAGATCGGCAAATCCCTTTAAAGGAATATTATCCAGGGCTACATTATCGAGCCTGTACTCATTCAGGATAAACTGGTCTGCTTTTCTGTTTTCAAATTTATGTTGGTAGTATGCCGTCAATACCCTCCCCCCGTGTTCTTTAAATCTTCCGAAACTTTCTGCGGTAAATACTTCTCTTTCTTTATGAAGTGCGTGTTCAAATTGTTCTATGAAATACTCTTTTGTAGGGTAGGGATTATGCTGCTTACTGTGATCATAAAAGAGTTTTAAAGCAGTATGTACAGCAGATCCGAAAGAAGCATGTTCTGATTTGGCTCCCGGAACTTTAACCAGCGTATTGTAATAAAATTTTAACGGGCAGTCGAGGTAATTGTTTAATGCTGTTACATTCATTACAAATGATGAAAGCATTCCGTCGATATAATCTTTTTCTGCCTGTTGCAATATTGGTTTACGTATTAATCCGAAGCGAAGTGATTGGTACCTGAACCTGGTTTCCTCATCGAGATTGATCATTTCTGTTTCCAGTTCCAATGCAAGTCGGATATCTTCCGTGAATGCTGAAGGCATAATTTCCTTTCCATCATTTTTCATCCTTGGATAAGAAATATATAAATGCTTTTCCGCCCTGGTGATGGCTACATAAAACAACCTTCTCAGTTCTTCAAATGCCTCTTCTTCGGTTACCGCAGAATCTTCATCACCACCTTCAAAAACCGAAGGAGGAATGATGAAGCCATAGTTTGATTTTCTTTTTTCTTCCCAAACATCGGCCCTTGCTCCTAATAAGAAAACATGTTCAAATTCAAGTCCTTTGCTACCGTGGCATGACAAGAGATTTACTCCCGTTTCGTTACCCGTAGTCTGAATAAGAGGCAATCGAAGCCCGTTATCAATCATCAGTTCAGTCAGTTCTATAAAATCTTTTACCGTACATAATGGATTGCGGTGTGTCTCTTCTTTTATATAATCAAAAATGCAGGAGAGTTTTTCCATCAACCATATCTTTTCTTCATGCTGCATTATATAAGCAAGTACTCCCGCTTCATTAATCAGTTTTTCAAACCATTGCTGTAAAGGAAGGTTATGAATGTCTTTCTGAAGCATGTTTAATAATGCTCCTATCCGCCCAAGTTCTGCGCTGTCCGGGTCAGTAGGGAAGAGCAGGCCGGATTGTTTTACGTCGACAGTATGTATATATTCCTTTAAAGTCTGGGGTCCTTTTTTCCTTCTCTGATTTTCATACACGTCATTTGTGATCTTTGCAATAAAGAGAGGTTCCACTGTGAAGAAATCGTAGTGAAGCATTTCAAACAGCAGGTATTCGCCACTGTAAGGCTTGTCATCTTCAGCAATAAAATATCGCATAATGTTCAGTATCCTGCTGATAAAATGATCATTGAGCAGGTTGAGCGATCTTTTGGCATAATAGGGTACACCTGCTATGTGAAGAAATTTCTGCAGTTCATCTCCATATTTGTGTTCCCGGTAAATGATGGCGATCTTACCCGGATGGATACCCGAATCCAACAATTCTTTTACACTGTTCGCAATATCCACATTTTCTGAAAATTCGTTTTCATAGCTCCTGATGACTGGAAGTGTCCTGAGATGCATCAGTTCGGGCCTTTCAGTTTTCAGTACTTTGGTCAGGCCGGGTATCTGGTAGATCAGCCTCCTGCTGTTTTTGTCGATCAGTGCCTGGGCTGCATCCAGTATGGGTTGTACGCTTCGATAGTTTGCATTTAAAACAACTGTTTTTAAGTTTTTGCTAAGTCTTGTACGGATGGCCACCATATTCTCAACATTGGCCCCCTGGAAGCGATAAATACTTTGGTCATCGTCACCCACGACAAAAAGATTAGGATTGTCTTCCCAGTAGGAGGTCAGCATTTCTACAATTTTATTTTGTGAACCGCTGGTGTCCTGGTATTCATCGACCAATATATATTGAAGTTGCTCCTGGTATCCAAGCAAAACATCCGGGTATTCATTGAACAGTCTTATCACCCAATTGATCATATCGTCAAAATCATAACGATTGCGTGAAGCGAGGATCGATTGATATTTATTAAATGCATTAACAGCAGCTTTTGTCTTCTGCATTTTCTCGACCTGCTTATGTCCTTCCTGTGTTAGTCCTTTGTCTTTATTTTTTTTATGTGTAAAGTTTTCAGGGATAGTGACATTTACATAATGCTCGATATGTTGAAGCAGGGTTTCAGGTTCCCATGCTTCGCGTTTCATATCAGAAAATAATTTCGCGAGATTTCTAAGATCATAATAAACATCGCCCTTAAATCTTTTTAATTCATTGTCGTTGTCAAAGCCATCGATAAGTTCTTTTATGTATTGCACTCTTTCCAGTTCACTGAGTGGTTCGAGATCCTGTTTATTCAGTTGCCGTGTATTTTGCTGGATCACTTTATTACAGAAAGAATGGAACGTGTGGATATTGACCTTGAATGCTTCTGTTCCCAGGAAATGTAATAACCTTTTTCGCATAGCCACGGTACCGGCATCGGTATAGGTAAGACAAAGAATATTTTGAGGGGAGACCTGGGTTTCCAACAATATCCTGGCGATCCTGGAAGCCAGAATCTGTGTTTTACCTGTACCTGGTCCAGCCACTACCATTACCGGACCTTCAATGGCATCAACAGCTTGTTTCTGCTCAGGATTCAGCCTGGCATATTCCGACATAAACTTTTCCCTCATTAGCTGGATGGACGTTAACATATGATGATAATTGGTATAATGAATTGATCAAATTACTTAGAAACCGGACATGCATGTAAAATCGTTTTCCCCACGTTTTTTACATTTTATTTTTCCTGCAAAGTCAATCTCCAATGCTATTGAAAGAGAAATTCATGTTTAGACATTGAAATTGGGAATCAATGTTGCACCACTGGTATTATGTTTTTCTATAAAAACGTTTAACGATACTATACAAGTTCACTTAGATTTTTAAACAATCAGTATAAAGACTTACCACAAAGTGGTATTGTCAGTACTTTGTCATGATGTAATTTGCACTTGGAATCAGTCGTTGCTAACCTATACACAAACACCAAATAGCAACCTGAAAACACTCGTTTGAATCTATATAAGAAGTCGTCTATAAAAAGACGGCTTTTTTTATTAGTTACCTACCGTATGAGTTGATTTGTTAACAGAAATGAGGACTATTCAGCCGTTTATTGAAAAATCCTATAGTCGGAGTTTTACAAAGCCCTATCCGGGCATGCGTGAGATATATCTTTCTATCTGTTTGATCTGGTCTAATACCTGTTTAGCGGTTGGTTTTTCAGCCTTAGCCTTTCGGAAAAAGTCTTTAGCAGCCCTGAATTCCCTTTTTTGGATCATGATCTGCGACATCTGCAGATAGGCGAGAGCAGCGCTTTCTTTGTCCGGAATGCCTGCCTTGAGGGCAGCACGGATATAGCTTTCACCCTGTTTCATTTCTCCTTTCTGTATTGCCATCATGCCCAATTGGAGCTTATTTGAACCTTCGGCTTCCTTCATCGGACTTCCCAGATCAAGGCTTTTTTTCATGTGTTTTTCAGCCGAATCAAAGTCCTGCTTGGTCATGGCGATATTACCCATCAGGGTATAATACACAGAACGTACAGGTTTATAGAGAAGGTTTGGGAACCATATGTCTTTGAGGATTTTCTCGGCACCTTCGAAATCGCCGGCTTCCAGTTGTTCCTGTAGTAACCTGAGGGGTCCGAAGAAAAAATGCGTGAAAATCATGAGAACAGCGATGATATAAAGAGCCAATGAAGGCCAGAAACCACTTGTAACATTTACAAAGATGGCAAGTGCCAGGAAAACAATCCCTATCCACAGCCTGTAACGAATAAAAACATTGAACCATTTCATCCGGCAAAGATAATCCCTATGCCTGATTCTTCCGCTGCAGAATAATGTTATTGCGGCAAGCCGTAAATTGTACCATGTTCCTTGCCCGTGTATTTCATCATTCCAAATTGCTCTTCCTGGTGATGGTGACTTTCATTATCGCCCAGCTATTTGTGGTCTATAACCATGGAATGGTGTTTTCTCCTTTTTATAACTATTGGATGTATGCATCAAAGTTTACCAAATCCGATTCTTTGCCCGTATCACTGATATATTCAAATGGAAGTTTATTAAAGGGGAGTGATTATAGTCAGCAGGATTGGGATAAAATACATCTTACCTATAATTATATCGGGGCTCCGGATTCCAATCGGAGATTATATAGTGAAATCAAAAGATTAACAAGGAATGCAGGTCATGAATTGGGACCAAAACCTTTTTTTATGCCCGAAGTTTTACGAGGTCGCGATACGCTTTATGCTTTATGGAAACTTCATGCAAGCCTGGTTTCCGGTAAAAAAATTGATTCAGTCGTGACAGTAGTTTATCAGTGGGATGGGAATAAACTCATACCCCGATGAACTTTACAGAACACACAAGGGCAGCTATCATAAGAGCGTATACCATCCTTTTCTATGTTTTGGCGATATATAAATGGTTTACGGGAATGTGGCTTTATCAGCATGATCCGTTTATTTTCCAGACAAGGTTTGATGGCATTACCTGGTTATTTATGCAAACCCGCATTCACCAGTTCCTGTTACACCAGCAGGGCGGATTTTTGCTGATGGATATATTTTTTTATTCCATGCCCCTGATCTATTTCAGGGTTTATAAGAAATTCCGAAAATATATTGGTCTGGCTGGATTTATTATGCTGGTTATAAATTGGTTTTATGTACAGGCCTATACACTTTATCCAACCAATTCTATTGAAGGGCATGTCGCATGGCTTTTATTTCCATTGTTGTTCATGATGAGAGGACTGGAATCATTCTATTATGTATTTCAGGGTTTGAGGTATTTTTTCCTTTATTTCTTTGTTTCTGCGGGATTCTGGAAAATTTATGAAGGAGGTTTATTTAATGTGGGGCAGATGAGTAATCTTTTGCTTTACCAGCATAAGGAACAATTGGTGAGTTCTCCCGGACATTGGTATACCGACTTTATCTATTGGTTGGTTCGAAACCCATTCATCTCTTATATACTTTTTTTACTGTCGACTTTGATGGAACTGGGATTTTTAGCGGGATTTTTTACAAAGAAGTTTGATCGATGGCTGATTCGGTTCTTCCTCCTGTTCATTGTAGCAGATCTCCTTGTGATGAAGATCAATTATTTTGAAGTATTGCCGTTTTTGTTGATTCTTTATTACTCCAGGTACGAGTTTCCTGTTAATAAAACGGCCTGATTCATGGGCAATTTGCCAATTTTCTCTACATTTGCCGTCCTTTATCAGTCCGATGATTTTCAGATTGGTCAACAGGAAGAGTAAGAGAAAAATATTTAAAGTCAGGTATTGGTAAAGAATACTTGAAAAATTTGGTCCCGTAGTTCAATGGATAGAATAGAAGTTTCCTAAACTTTAGATACAGGTTCGATTCCTGTCGGGACTACCAGAGTATTAGACTAGTTAAAGCCGCTTCAGTAGCGGCTTTTGTTATACACCCCATTCTGACTTGCAAGATTCTTTAAACAGCTTCAACGTTTAATAAGTTTTTTTTATAATTGGTAGTTTTTTATATTTAGCATAGCCCCTTCGAAAACTATGTAAGTACTTCTCATAGAAACCTGCCAGAATACCCCAATCTGTACTCTAACTGATAAACAAAGTGAATTGTATTGCTGCTTAAAATTTTGCGTTTCATCCCGGCCACAAATGGGAATTGCTTGTTTATTGGATTTGTTCATGACGAATCGAAAATATTAACATTAGGATTTACAGTACAAGTTTGAACTCTTTCATATACCCTGCTGAAACAGATAATTTAAAAAAACACTCACGTAAAAATTAAAAAAGATGAAAGCAAAAATTTTGATGATTTCATGTGGAATTATTTTTCTCGCATCCGCCTGCAACAACAGTAGTGACTCCAAGTCGACGGAAGCCGATACGTCAGCAGCAATGGCGCAAGATACTACAGCAGCAGTGACCACCGCGCCAGTAGAAACAACTCCGGTTATCGACAGTGCGGCAGTTACGAGGGAATATCTGGCAGCCCAGGAAAAATCAAAAAAGACAACGCCCAGCGCAGCCAAAAAACAAGGCAAAAATGAAGTGATTATTTATAGTGAAGAAACCATTCCCGCACACGAAGCTTTAGAACAACCAAAAACTTCTCCAGCTCCGGAAAGGGTAATACATACCAAGGAGTTAGTGTATTTTGCTCCTTCTGAAAATCCATCGTATCCCGGTGGCGGAGCCGCATTGAAAGATTTTATAAAGAAAAATATGGTGTACCCTGAAGCAGCCCTGAAATACCATGTTGAGGGTACAGTTTATGCCGAAGTTTCCCTGGACGAATCAGGAAATGTAACGAATGTTGAATTCCCCGCAACGCACCTTGGAAGTGGTTTGGAAGAAGAAACAAAAGCAGTTCTTATGGCAACTCCGAGGTGGCATCCAGGCAGGAACAATGGTCAACCAGTTAAATCAGTGATTACTGTTCCTGTTGTATATAGGATTAAACAATAGTGATGAAAAGTAGAAAGTATGA
>Ga0207701_10006392_pt1 | contig 11770 bp, 10 predicted proteins | sample KBSSwiSSwithPhiX_FD_184294 | JGI IMG/M metagenome (GOLD analysis project Ga0207701, IMG submission 184294) | Switchgrass rhizosphere bulk soil microbial communities from Kellogg Biological Station, Michigan, USA, with PhiX - S5 (SPAdes) (version 2) | ecosystem: Environmental > Terrestrial >...
AAGCCACCCTTCCCAACCTGCGATTATGGCAGCTTGGGTAATTTCGATGAGTTGAGTACTGATCTTTTGCACGTTGCTCGATTCACTTTGAGTTGGATATGCGCGTGTCAGTCGTCATTTGATCGTTTCTGTTCGGTACCTCACTGCCGCTGCACCTATGTAACCTCATAGAGTCTGCGTTAACATGCTGCACCGACTTTGTTATCGATCACTTCGCCGGAGAGCTTTCCCATTCCGACTCCACTTTTGCTTATCGACTGGTTTCCGATTCGACTGTCATTTGCGGTGGCTGCCGCTGCGACCTTCATCGCGCTCGTTGCAGGCGGAGCTCTTGCGTGGGTGCTCGCACGCAAGCGCTTTCCGGGACGCAACCTGATCGATGCGGTTGTCACGCTCCCACTTGTCTTACCACCAACTGTGCTCGGTTATTACCTTCTCGTGTTGTTAGGCACGCGCTCTTCGGTAGGAGGTTTTCTTTATCGCAATTTCGGAATACGCCTCACCTTCACGGTGACGGCAGCGATCATCGCCGCGACTATTCATGCGCTGCCGCTGGTAACCAAGAGTCTTCGCGCTGCTTTTGAAGGTGTGAATACAGAACTGGAAGCCGCTGCACGCACGCTGGGCCTTAATAACCGGTTGATCTTCTTTCGTGTGACATTGCCGCTGGCGTCGAAGGGCGTGCTTGCAGCTACAGCTCTCGCGTTCGCGCGAGCGCTTGGCGATTTTGGCGTGACGATAATGATCGCAGGAAATATTCCGGGAAAAACTCAGACAGCTTCGGTGGCCATCTACGATGCAGTTCAGGCAGGTCGTGATAATGACGCGTTCAGTTTGGCGGTAACTGTCTCAGTAATCGCTTTTATCATGCTGTACATCATCAACCGGTTTGGCAGCAAACAGTCGATACCGTGATCCTGACTAGATGAGACCGATACGACCTATAGGATCTATAATCTCTAACCCATAAATCCCTTAAACTTCGACTTATCCGACGCGTAACCCGGAAACACTTGCTGAAGGTTCGATGTTCCCAGGTGGCGCGCGGCAATCTCACCAAACACATCTCGGAAGTCAGTCGTCAAAGCAAGGTCGCGTCCCTCATACAACTGATCGCTCTTCAACCCGGGCCAATCGCCGTAGATCTTTCCACCACGCACGCTGTTCCCCAACACAAACATCGCATTTGCGTGACCGTGGTCTGTTCCGCGATTGCCGTTCTCCCTGACAGTCCGACCAAACTCCGACATCGTGAGAATAACAATGTCATCCATGCGCTGACCAAGATCGGTGTATAGCGCGGCGATGCCTGAGCTGAACTGTTGTAAAAGATTGCCGAGTTGTCCGCGCGAGTTGCCCTCATTCACGTGCGTATCCCAACCGCCGATATCCGTGAACGCGATCTCCAACCCGACGCCCGCTTTGATCAACTGCGCGATTTGCAATAACGAATTCCCAAACGGATTGCGCGGATATTGCGCACTGTTCTCGGGCTTGTATTGAGCAGGGTTTACCTTCTTTAAATAGTTAACTGCTTCGAACGTTTCCCGGCCCATGCCTGCGAGTGAATCGTTCGCAGTGCGTCCGTAGATCTCTTCAAAACCACCCTGAACACTTGCAGAGGAACGACCGGCGCGAATGTTGAAATCACCGAGATTTGATATCGCCAGTGCCGGCGCACGCCCTTGTAATGCACGTGGGGTAAGTTGCGTCATCGACACGGCGCGAAACAGCGATTTCTCTGGATCCGTTTTGCTCTGGAGATACCGATTGAGCCAGCCGTCGTTCGTCGACTTCACTCCGGGCGTTGCGGATTCCATGTAATCCTGCGCGTCGAAGTGTGAACGAGTGTTGTCTGGTGAACCTGATGCGTGGACAATCGCGAGCCTCTTCGAATCCCACAGGGGTTTGAACGAGCTCATACTCGGGTGGAGACCAAAAAACCCGTCGAGATTCACCGCCGCATCAACGTTTCCATTCTCGGGTTTCGGAATCGCAATGTTCGGTCGCAGGTCGTAGTAGTTGCGCTCACCAAAAGGCACGACCATGTTCAGACCATCAACTGCACCACGTTGAAAGATCGCGATGAGCGTTTTGCGACGGCCGTTCGTACCCGCGTTAGCGATGTTTGCGAGAGCAGCACGTTGCAGGAAGCCAGGCGCCGAAAGTGAAATGCCCATGCTGGCTACGGCGATGCCGCCTGATTTAAGAAAGAATCTGCGATTCATAATCAAACCCTCTTAATACATCCGAGTCGCCAGGACTCAAGCTCAGCCAGGAGCTTCTACTGCCGTTGAAACTCCGGCGTGCCCAGGATCAATCCAACAACCTTCGTCATTGGATCGTTGATCGTTGCTTCCACTCGCGGACGTTGGCGCGGCATCTGATCGGGACCTTCCATTTGGCCCATCTCCGGCCCACGTTCCGGCGGAGCACCCGGCGCCGGAAGACTGACAACTGCGGCCTGATCGAGTTGCTTCAATAAAGTCTCGCGTGTCGATTTAGAGATGTCACCGCCAAGAATCGTGTTTAGAAACTGATCCATCAACTTCGTCTTGTCTGCTTCACTCGTTGCTGCCGTGTTGCCTGAGAGCTTCGCCAGATTCACTCGTGTACCCGGAACGCGATTACTGGCCAGTGCGAGCGCGAAGTTCATCCGCTCGAGCAGGCCACCCGTGTTCACCCAACTCTCGGCAGCATCGGAATAGCCATTCGGGGTTTGATAGCCATAGAGTGGTTCTCCCATTCGTTGCAGCCATTGATGTGTACCTGGTCCACCATTCGTATCTGCGCCGAGTGTGCGAATGGCACTGACGACGAGTTCGAAAGGACGCTTGACCTTTGCGCGATAGGCATCCGGTGAATTGAATTCGTTTGATAAGAAGATGGTCTTCAACATCTCGCGAATGTCGCCATCGCTCTTCGTGTACGTAGCCGCCACCTTATCGACCAGCGATGCAGGTGGATTGTCAGAAACAAAGTGACGAACAAACTTAGTGGCGATGAATTTTGCCGTTGAAGGATGGTGCGCAAGGATTTCAAGCACCATCAAGCCATCTTTGATTCCGCCGCCGCTGGAAATCTTATGACCCAGAACAACTTTCTCACCATCGTCGTGTGCGCGTGCATTGAAGAAGAAAGTTCCGGCATTGCGCCTCGCAGCTTCGCCGATCATTGCATTAACGGCCGCGGCGCCACCACGCGGAGCGAAGATGGTCCAACCGGTAAAGCAACGAGCGACTTCCTGCACGTCTTTCTGGGTATAACCGCCGTCGACTCCCATCGTATGCAGTTCCATCAACTCGCGCGCGTAGTTTTCATTGATACCCCGACGCTGCTGTTGCGGCGCCGGCTGTCTTGGCACTGGCTGTACGATGCCCTGATTCATCAGAGCAATTCGACGTCTCTGTTCGCCTTCCATTCCACGCAGAATTTGCCGTTGACGTGGCCTTTGCGGCTGTGACGCATTTGGACTCACACTCTGAAAGTTATCGAGATAGAAAAGCATTGCCGGACTTTTCGCTGTTGCTTCCAAGAGAGTCGCGAACTTGCCCATCGCGTTCGGACGAATGGTGTCTCGATCGTAGGAGGGCAACAACCAGCGGTCAGCGCCTTTGCCCATAAAGACATTGAAATGGTTGGTCCAAAAGTCGACCATCACTTCGTTCAATTGTCGTTCGCTGTAAACCGCACGCAGAATTCTTGACGCCTGTAGATCGGCTGATAGTCTCTGAGGTTGCAGTAATCCATTCTGCATGTAGTAATCCCGAACGACCTGACGATACTTTTCGTTGTCGAGGGGATTTTGGGGTGGTGGTTGCGGCGCCGGTGTTTGATTCGCCATTTCTCCGGCGTTTGGTGCACTGGTCGAATTCGCCCCGCCTTTGACGCGATTGTCGCGCGCTTCAGCAAGATTCTCCGGCAGCATTCCACGTTGTTGCAGTTGGCGCAGCAGTTGACCGGGCTGAGGATACTTCTCATAGAGCTCAGCAGTGGTCATCGTCAGACTCGTCAAGACCTTTACCTTGTCTTCGGCGACCGCGTCTGAAATTTTCTCGGGCGCGAGTTGTTGGTTGATGTAGTTCTCAAGACCCATCGACTTTACGCGTTCGATATCGCCAGGTCGCGCGCCAAACCCGAGCCGGTTGAGCACATGTACGATGCGCTGTTCTTCAGTGAGTTTTTTCTTTGAAGATTTGTCAGGCGCGGCCAAACTTAATGACGGCAAAAAGCTGCCAGTTAGCATTGCGGCCAGAGCTGCTAGTGCCACGGCAGCGCGAACGCGTTTTGGCGATAAACTCCGGAGATTGTTGAAGATTCTCATCTCTGCACCTTTATAGTGTCGCTACTTTGGGAGATTCTAAGACGCCCCGGTTAACTATCTAACCTACTGCATCAACGGTTTAGACGCAGTGAGACGGAGGATAGTTTGATAAAGGAGCCTGGTTTTCTCTGTGCAACCTGTGTCCTCCGTGCCTCTGTGGTGTTTTGATTGCTACGATTCATCAACCACAGAGATACGGAGAACACGAAGGTTGCACAGAGAAAACGGAACCCTTTCCGATCAAGGACTTGGATCAACTGGACGTTGCTGCGTCGGATTAGCTCCGCCCGCGCCCGTTCTTCCTTGCGGTCTTGGGTAAGTAACAAAACTGCGATTGCCTTCTTTGTCAACGGCACGCACACCAAAGAAGTAGTTGTCTTTCGACATTCCCTTCATGGTGAACGTCGTGACATTGCCAACCGGTTTTGAGTTGGTCCAAACAGCCGCCGTTGTATCTCGCCAGACGATTTCATAACCAGCGATGTCTGGTTCCTTAGCCGCATCCCACCTCAATTCGGTGTCGTATCCTTGACGCGATGAGAGGATCACATTCTTTGGCCGCGATGGCGCGAGCGCCAGCATCGCTAAAGTCACTGCATTCACCCGAGCAACATCAGCAACGTAAGCGAAGTCGACGAACTCCGGCAGATCACCATACACGACGCCATTCTCGGTTCGAATGTTCTGGTGTTGATGGCGGAAGTCTTCGTTCACTTCGGTAAACCGCACCGCCGGGTAGCCACGCTCAAGAAACGGAATGTGATCTCCTCCGCGGCCATAGCGATCACGACGGTAGACCATCATTACATCAATGCGCGGAACGTATCGCTCAGCCGCCTCTTTGATGAAGCGCGCAAGTTGCCTGGAAGCAGAATCGTTTTCTCCACCGACACTGCGACGCGTAGTTGCTTCAGCCTGGGTTTCATTCGACGGGACTCCTTCGGAGAAGACTCGAACCGTCGTTCGATCGCGTACACCATTGCCCCCGAGTGTGTTGCCAATAATGTCGTTCGTGAGCATCGCATCGATGTTTAAGTTCTTCTGCTTCGCTTGTTCAGCAAAGTGCGTCGATCCAAGTAAGCTCTGTTCTTCACCAGCTACAGCCATGAACACGATGGTCGCGTCGAACTTGTACTTAGCCATCACTCGTGCCATCTCAACCACTGCTGCTGTTCCAGATGCATCGTCGTTCGCTCCCGGCGCGTCACACTTCGCATCACTGGGGTTTCCGCACATAGAGTCGTAGTGGCCACTAACTACATATATTCGATCCGATGACCCCGGTTGGGTACCGCGCAATGTCGCCACTACGTTGGTGACCGTTATCGGCTCAGGTACGCGCGCCGCTTTCGGTTGTTCGTAGGACTGCTTTTCAACCGTCATCCGTCCGCTCGAACTCTCTGCGATACGGAGAAACTCTGCATACAGCCAATCTCGCGCAGCTCCGATCCCGCGCGCCGAATTGTTTTGTTCCGAGTTAGTGTTCCGCGTTCCGAAAGAGACGAGCTTGCGGATCGTTTGTTCGACATTGCGTGCGTCGATCTCGCGAACGATGTTTCTGATTGTCGGATTACCAGGAGGCTGTGGACGAGTGCGTCTCGTTTGAGCCGGCGCGATTGTTGGAATGAGAAGGAGTAGTAAAAATGCCAGTGAAAGCTTCGGGTGCGTTTTCAAAGGGTTCATAGTTTCTTAGCAGTTGAAGTTATCGAGCAGAACGATCAGGCGGCTCACTATAAATTGGGGCAAACGTGCGCGTCGTGTTTTCAGTAACACTACCGACTGGTTCCATTCGCGGGGGCAACGAGGGCGGAGCTGATCTGTCAGCAAATGTCGGTCTCATTTGTGGGAGCGGGGCGATCTCGCGTTGCAGGGTCATAAGCTTGGTCCAAAACCGAATCATTAAGCCGACACAACCAAACAAAGCAGCTACACTAAAGAGCACAATCCAAACGATCGCCGCCGGATGCACTCCCCTCTCAGCAAAACTGGTCGCGCCTCCGAAGATGATTCCTAATCCAATTATGACGGTAAGCCCGAGGACGATACTGGGAACCGTTAATTTGATCGGCACCAGTGGAGCAGTTTGGATAGGTGTGGGCCAGCCGAGGTTTGCTCCGCAGCGATTGCAATACTTTAGTTCGACAGTGATCTCGCTGCCGCATGACGGACAATACATTGGGTAAGCCTCCCTGTTCGTCCGTTAATTTAACACTTTGAGTTGGAATATCCCCAACGGCAGACGTTTACGGCGGTATGAATTGGAGGTCGCCATCCGTGGCCGCAGCAGCACAAATGAATAAGGGCGGCCACGGAAGGCCGCCCGTACAATCAGAACGTGTCACGTCGTTTATTTAATGCGGTAAGAACGGCTCTTCCACACCACAAGGACTTCGCCGCTCAATTGTTCGACGATAGCGCGCAGGCCTGGCTCATCGCCCATCAGGGATCGATATTGATCGGAGCCACGAGAGACGTTTGTAGTTGCGCTGTCTGAATCATAGAGAGCGTCAACCCAAACCCGTCCGCGCTTCGTGAACTTATGACCACCCACAGTGCGAACCTCTGCTTCATCGTCGCTTGCCTTGTCTTTCGCCTGCGCTTCCCGCTCCGATGCACGCTGCCGGGCTAATTCACGCTGCGACTCGTTTGAATTCTGCGTGTTTACCCCTCGTTGAACCGCTTTCGGTTCGGATGGTCCAGATCGGTTTTGTTCATATATTCTGCGCTCCTGCTGATTCTGTATCTGATTCTGAGCCTTAGCGACGTCAGCTTCAGCTTTCTTCCTCGGCTCCGGTTCGTTTCGCTCAACTTCGCTCGCTGCTTTCGGTTGCGCCACCGCGCCTGTTCCGGTTCCGGCTGATGGGGCGACAACCGAAACGGGAGCCGCGGGCGGCGCTTGATCTCTCTTCGCAGCAACTTCACCTTCTTTAGATTCTTCAGGAGCTTTGTTTCCGGCCGAAGTCACTGCCGCTCGATCCTCAGAAGGAGTTCCTTGTGGTTGTGGTTGATTATGCTCGACTAGACCTTTTTTGGGCGCACTCGACTCGTTGGATATTTGGTCATCCACTGCAGGAGAACCAGACTGGTTGGGCAGTGCCGGCTGTGTCCTAGTCTCGATGTTTTGGGCAACCTGTTCGTGGACGGGCTCGCGCCTCACAACTATCCAGGCAATCGCGACAACCAGAATCACCGCCATCGCAGGGATCGCATAACGAATCAGTAGTGGTGAAAACAGCCCAGCCAGAAGTGCCTTAAGTCGCGAAGGGGCGGATTCTTCGACAGGCGCTCGAACAATCGCAGCGGTTGAAGAAAGACTCAACTGCGCGACGAGCTTTCGACAGCTGTTACAGTCAGCAACATGTTCTGTGTAATGCGATCGAAGCGAGGCAGGCAATGCATTCTCAGCGTATGCGCTCAATTCATCTGCGTCGAGGTGTTCAGACGCATTCGCAGAGGAATTGCCCTCGGCCGCTGCGGCGTCGCCGTTCTGTTTCCCGCTCAACTTGCGAAGCAGGATCTCGATTTCTTTGTTAGGCTCGCGATTCATTTCCTAAAAACTGGTGCCAACATCAGAACGTATTTAGCTCTTCAAACTTGCGTTAATCATCACGGCTAAACTCCCGTATTTCGCAGCAAACCTTCAAGATCCGTCTCGAGATGCTGCGCAACTTCTGAAAACGAACGTTCAGTTTCAGCTCTTGTCCAACCCCTTTCGGACATCAAGATCTCCCCAACGCGTTTGCGTAATTCGCCGTGTGCTTTTGTCAGACGACGACTCGCCGTCGCTTCGTGAACCCCCAGGACTTTGCCCGCTTCGTGTAAACGAAGGTTATCAAAGTAATAGAGCTTTACCAGTAATCTGTCGTCGGCTGACAATTCTTTGATGGCCGTTTGCAGAGCGTTCTGCATATCTGTTTCAGCAAACTTGTTCGAGATCGCCTGCTCGGGATTCTGCCCTGTTGCGGCGACTGCGGTGTGCAGTTCAGCCATTGGAGCCTCACGCGCGAGCCTGTCTAAATCGACATCCTCATCCGCTTGAACAAGACGCGACTGCTTACGATAGGTATCAACCGCGAGTTGTGCTACTACTGCACGTAGCCATCCTGCTAATGATCCGCGGCCGGAGTAGTAAGCGAGTTTACTTGCGGGCTTGCCGTCTTTTCGATTACGCAACCCGTAAAGTTCAGCCCAAATTGACTGTGCGAGATCTTCGGCGGCGTCTTCGTTTGAACTGGCCGAGCGCGCCGCAGACCTGACCGTCGCGCTGAAGCGTTCAACCAGATCGTGCCAGGCCGTCTCGTCACTTGATTCACAGGCAATGATCAGACAGAGATCGTCAGCCTGCATCTCATCGATGAAAGACGCGACTTCCTGCTTTGTGACATTCGGATCGTGTCGAAGCAAATACTTTTCGACAGACGCAATCAGCCGCGGAACGAGCGACGCGGAAGTCAACGAACGCGAGTCGGCAGCTCGCGACAGAAGCCTTTGGGCGGCCTCGTTTATGACTTTCTCAATGTCACTGCTTTTCGCTTGCACAGGGGATCTCTTAGTAGTTTTAAGCGTGCCAATCCTATCATGCGACACGCGACGCTTACGGTCTTTGACCGCGATTGTTTGGATGTTGTTCCGGCCGTGAAGTTGCCGCAGCTGAGGGGCCGAGAGGGTTTTTGACAGTCACCTGACGGTAGGCTAGATTCCAACTTCAATCGAGATAGTCTTCAAAATGCTCCGTGTAACCGAGATCTTCCGATCCATTCAAGGCGAGTCGACCCATGCCGGTCGTCCGTGTACGTTCGTCCGACTAACCGGCTGTCCGATGCGCTGCGTCTGGTGCGACAGTGAATACACGTTCACTGGCGGCGATCATTATTCGCTTGAGGACATTGTCGCGCGAGTTCGTGGCTTTGAGTGCCGGCTTGTCGAGATTACTGGCGGTGAACCATTAGCCCAGCAAAAAGCATTCGATCTAATAAGACAATTGTGTGATGAAGGCTTTGAAGTGTTAGTCGAAACTGGGGGGTACGTTTCCACTGCTGACGTCGATGAACGAGCGAAGGTTATTTTGGATGTGAAGTGTCCCGCCTCAGGTGAGGAGTCTCGTAATCATTGGCCCAATCTTGAACACTTGCGCGCTGATAAAGATGAAGTGAAATTTGTCATCGCGGATCGCGGTGATTGGGATTACGCTCAAACAGTGATTCAAAAATACGACCTCCAGACCACCGCGAAAGCTATCCTCATCTCGCCCGCGTGGGAACAGATCGATCTCAAGGCACTCGCCGATTGGGTCTCAGCAAGTGGCTTAAATGTCCGCATGCAGCTACAACTGCACAAGTACATTTGGGGTCCTGACATCAGAGGTGTTTGATGGGTGGTTCTGAGGAAATCGCTGAAGCGCCTCAACTCGTCAAGGAAGACAATCGACGAGTTGCTGTTTGTTTGGTTTCGGGAGGCATGGACTCATGTGTCACAGCCGCGATCGCCGATCACGAGAACGACTCACTCGCGTTCTTGCATGCATCGTACGGTCAACTAACAGAAGAGCGCGAACGTCGATCGTTTGAAGAAATCGCCGATCACTACGGCGTGAAAGATCGTCTCGTCATATCGTTAGAACATCTCGGCAAGATTGGCGGATCGTCACTAACCGACAATCGCCTGCCAGTAACTGACGCCGACCTCCACAATCTGCAGATTCCAAGCAGCTACGTCCCTTTTCGAAATGCCCACCTACTAGCGGCCGCAACCAGCTGGGCTGAAGTGTTAGGAGCAAATTCAATCTACATCGGCGCCGTGGCTGAAGATTCTTCGGGTTATCCAGACTGCCGGCCCGAGTTTTATGAGGCTTTTCAAGAGACCGTCGATCTTGGCACCAAACCCGAAACAAACATTCAGATTCGCACGCCGGTCATCGCGATGAAGAAAGCCGAAATAGTCAAAATCGGGCAGCAACTAGCGGCGCCGCTGAAACTTACGTGGTCTTGCTACAAAGAATCGGAAATCGCCTGCGGAAGTTGCGATTCGTGCGCCTTGAGACTGAGAGCATTTCGTGAAGCCGGCATTGAAGATCCCATCCGTTATCGGCTTGACAGTAGTCGTTCCGCTTATTAAGTTTAGGGTTGCTTCTTTCACTTTATTACAACCGGAAAAACTATCGGTGCATCCTACAGGCTCCTGTTCAGTGCAGAGCGCTGACATACCACCGGAGGGTAACTTGAGATGATTCGTAGATACATTTTTGGAACCATTACCGCGACCCTGGTACTGGCATTCGCCGTCATTACGGCAAGTGCCCAAGTTGGTGAACTTCGCGGGCACGTGTTCATGCAGCAGGCGGACGGCAACAAAGTACCCCTCGCGGATGCGCAGATCGATGTCTTTCGCACTGACGTGAAGGGCGATTATCACACCAAGACAAGCAAGAAGGGCGAGTTTGTCTTTGCCGGACTACCATTCGTTGGTGAGTACACGATAGTCGCCAGCCATCCTACCGCGTCACCAAACTGGCTCTCGAAGTTTAAGGTCGGTAGAGGAGTTATGGCAGACATAACCGTGACTCCCGGAAATGGACAACGACCAACCATCGACGACCTGAAGAATGCACCGGCAAGCAGCGGTGCAGCCGCCGCAACAAAATCTGGAAACAGCGGTGAATCTGCTGAGGATCGAGCGAAACGCGAAGAGCTTATTCGCAAGAACAAGGAGATCGAGGAAAAGAACAAAAAGATCACTGAATCCAACGAAGTTATCAATCGCACTTTCAAAGCCGGCAATGAAGCGTTGAACGCAGGTTCGTTGGCTTCTAAAAACAACAACTCAGCCGAAGCGATGCAGAAGTACACCGAAGCGGTCACTCAGTACGATCAAGGTTTGGCGGCCGATTCCGACCAGCCCGCTTTATTAACGAATAAAGCTACGGCTCTGAAAGCCCGCGCGATCGAACGCTTCAACCAAGCGATTCGATCAAAGAACATGGACGATGCGGCAAAGAACGCCGAGTATGAAACGGCCAAGAATGATTTCCGTGCCGCCGCCGAGGCTTCCAGCAAGGCCGTCCAAATAATCAAAGCGGTCACCGCGCCAACTGATCCCGCAGAGCTTCAGCGCTACAACATGAACAAATATGCAGCTGTGGCGACTAATGCCGAGACTATGAGACTGCTCGTCACAAAGGCCGACCCGGCAAAAGCCGATGAAAAGCGTGAATGCGGTTTGCATGCAGCCTGGGGAGGAGCTGCGCTCGCCAAATAATCCAACTTAAACAGCTCGGATATGACAAGCTACCATCTCGACCATTTGCAAATTCTGGAAACAGAGGCTATTCACGTCATGCGTGAAGTGGCCGCTGAATTTGAACGTCCCTGCCTGCTTTTTTCCGGCGGCAAAGACTCCATCTGCTTGTTGCGCCTTGCGGAAAAGGCATTTCGCCCTTCAGAAATCCCA
>Ga0207701_10006394_pt1 | contig 11769 bp, 13 predicted proteins | sample KBSSwiSSwithPhiX_FD_184294 | JGI IMG/M metagenome (GOLD analysis project Ga0207701, IMG submission 184294) | Switchgrass rhizosphere bulk soil microbial communities from Kellogg Biological Station, Michigan, USA, with PhiX - S5 (SPAdes) (version 2) | ecosystem: Environmental > Terrestrial >...
GCGGGCGATTCGTGATCGCGAGACGATTCTCGTTCACGGCGACTATGATGTCGACGGCATTTGTTCGACGACGATCACCGTCAAGACGATTCGACAACTGGGCGGAACGGCGATTCCGTTCATTCCGCAGCGGTTGCTCGACGGGTACGACCTGACCAGTGCAGGGGTGCGCGCGGCGAAAGCCGCAGGCGCAACCGTCGTGGTGACGTGTGACTGCGGGACCAGCGCGCACAAGCCGATCGCGGAGCTTCAAGAGAGCGGGATCGACGTCATCGTCACCGATCACCACTTGCCTGGTGGGCCGCTCCCGCCGGCGTACGCGGTGTTGAATCCAAAACGGCCGGGATGTCAGTCGCCGGACAAGGATCTTGCCGCGGTCGGTGTCGCATTCAAGCTCGCTCTCGCGCTCACGCGCGCGATGGGCGGCAACGAGAATCCTGTCCTCGGGATGCTCGATTTCGTTGCGCTCGCGACGATCGCCGACGTGGCGCCGCTGCGCGGCGAGAACCGCATCATGGTGCGGTACGGGCTCAAGTTGCTCAACGATTCACAGCGCCCGGGAATTCGCGCGATGGTGCGAGCGGCCGGTCTCGAGGGACGCCAGCTCACGTCGGGCCGGATCGGGTTCGTGCTTGCGCCGCGTCTCAACGCGGCCGGACGATTGGGCAGCGCGCTGCGCGGCGTCGAATTGATGTTGTCGACGAGCGAGCAGGAAGCAAATCCCATCGCCCGTGAGCTCGAGGAATTGAACGCGCGCCGGCAAGACATCGATCGGCAAACGCTGGTGCGTGCGCGCGAGCTCGTCGAGGCGATGGATCTGCCGTCGACATTCGGCATCGTGCTCGCGGGAGAAGGCTGGCATCCGGGCGTGATCGGCATCGTGGCGTCGCGCATCGTCGAAGAATTCGGTCGCCCCACCGTCCTCATCGCGCTCGAAAATGGCGAAGGAAAGGGCTCCGGCCGGTCAATCAGCGCGTTCGATCTGCACGCCGGGCTCACGGAGTGTCGCGATCTGTTTATTCGATACGGCGGTCACCGATCGGCGGCCGGCGTCACGATTTCTGCGGACCGCGTTGCGGAGTTCGCGGCGAAATTCAACGAGGTCGCGGCGTCGCAACTCACCGAAGACGATCTCGTGCCCGAGTTGCGCGTCGATCTCGAGCTGCCGTTCGATCAAATCGACGATGAGCTCGAGTCGCTGCTGCGTCATCTGGAGCCGTGCGGTATCGGCAATCCGTCGCCGCTGTTCATCGCGCATGGGATTACCGTTGCCGCCGCACCGAAAGTCGTCGGCAAAGATGGGCTCAAGCTCGCGTTGTCTGCCTGTGGCCGCGACCTCGTTGCCCTTGGGTGGGGAATGGGTCCGCGCGCGAAGGAGCTCGAGGCCGGCACTGTGATCGACCTCGCCTTTCGTCTCGATCGCGATGAATATCGCGGCGAATCACGACTGCAGTTGCGGCTCGCTGACTTCCGCGCTTAGGCATGCGCATCGTTGCCGGTCGCTGGCGCGGGCGTCGGATTGATGCGCCGAGCGATGATCGGGTACGCCCGACGGGTGATCGGGTGCGTGAGGCGTGGTTGAGCATTGTGAATCCGTGGCTCGCCGGCGCACGGGTGCTCGATTTGTTCGCCGGATCTGGAGCGCTTGGACTCGAGGCGCTCTCGCGTGGCGCGGAGATCGCGGATTTCGTCGACGTCTCCCCCAAAAGCCTCGCCGCCCTCCGCGCCAACGCAGAATCACTCGGCGCCGGGCCAGCGGCGGTGATCCATCGTGCCGACGCAATCCGGTTCGTCGAAAAACTGGAGCCGCACGCGTACGACGTTGCGTTTGCTGATCCGCCCTACGATCTGGGGTTAGCCACGGCGCTCGCCGAGCAGTGGATAGCAAAGCCATTTGCCGACATCCTGGGCATCGAGCATCGTGTCAATGAGCGGCTGCCCGGTCCTGGTGATCGGCGGAAATACGGCGGCACGGTGATCACTTTCTTCAGGGTCGAGGGTTGAGGGGCAACGGTGATAGATTCCCGTCGCGACGTGAACCCTTGATCCTCGACCCTTGACCCTCCCGAGCGTGCGCACCGCCATCTACGCCGGAAGCTTTGATCCCATCACGCGCGGGCACGAGGATCTCATCGTGCGGAGCCTGGAGTTCGTCGACCGGCTGATCGTGGCCGTCGCGACCAACTCCGCCAAGCAGCCGTTGTTCACCGTCGAGGAGCGAGTCGAGTTGATTCGTGCCGCGTTCGGACACGAAGATCGCGTCGAAGTCACGAGCTTCGGTGGATTGCTCGTCGATTTTGCCGCGCGAGAGAACGCGCACTTGCTGATTCGCGGCCTGCGCGCGGTGAGTGATTTCGAATACGAGTACCAGATGGCGCTCATGAACCGCCACTTGTCGCCGCGTCTCGAAACGGTGTACATGATTCCGTCGCTCGAGACTACGTACATCAGCGCGAGTCTCGTGCGGGAGATTGCGCGGTACGGCGGCGATCTCACGAGCCTCGTCCATCCCGCGGTCGCTGAGGCATTGCGCAAGCGATCGGCCGCCGCGAAGAAGTGAACTTTCTCACCGACGTGCGGACCCGTGCCGCACGAACGCTGCGCCGTATCGCCTTTCCCGAAACTGCCGACGAGCGCACGCGCGCGGCGGTCGCTGATCTGGCTGAACGTCGCATCGTCGATCCGGTCCTCATTCTCGACCCGGCGCGTCCCGACTCGCACGGTGTGGTGCGTGCGCTCGGTTTACCGGTTCGCGATCCATCGACCGACGATTTCACGCCGGCGGCGATTGCGCGGCTGCTGGAATTGCGAGCCCACAAGGGTCTCACAAAAGAAGAGGCGGCGGCGCTTGTCCACACACCGCTCTTCTTCGCGGATGCGCTCGTCGCGGATGGTCAAGTCGACGGGTGTGTCGCCGGCGCCGTTCACACGACGGGCGAGGTGCTACGCGCGGCGTTGTGGACCGTCGGCAAGTTCGCCGATGTGCAGACCGTATCGAGCGCGTTTTACATGGTGGTTCCGCCATTTCGGTCCACCGACGGCGAAGTCCTGACCTTTACCGACTGCGCGGTGGTGCGGTATCCGACGCCGACGCAGCTCGCGGACATCGCGATCGCGGCGGCTGCGGATCGTCGGCGCATTGTTGGCGATGAGCCGCTGATCGCATTTCTCTCGTTCAGCACGCGAGGAAGCGCCGAGGGACCTTCGGTCGATGCAGTGCGGGCGGCGGTTGCTGAAGTGCGGGCGCGCGCTCCCGAGCTCGTTGTGGACGGAGAATTGCAAGGAGATGCTGCGCTCGCCAGCTTGGTGGCGTCGAGAAAGGCGCCCGACAGTCCGCTTGGTGGGCGCGCTAATGTACTGGTGTTCCCATCGCTGGATGCGGGAAACATCGCGTACAAGTTGGTGCAGCGACTGGGCCATGCGAGTGCTGTCGGTCCGATCGTTCAAGGGCTTCGCCGCCCATGCAGCGATCTCTCGCGCGGCGCTGTTGTAGAGGACATAATCAATGTGGCTGCCATCACCGCGCTGCAAGCCGCGACGGTGGCAACGAACGAGTCCCGCTAGGAGAGAACGTCATGAGCTTCTCGATCAAGAAGGAGGGGGAGGTCGTCGTGGTGGACGTGGAGGGACAGTTGATCGTGGGCAACCGCCAAGAGCTCAAGCAGAAAGTGCTCGATGAGCTGGAGCGGGGCGAAAAGAAATTTCTCATCGATTTTTCTCAGACCGGATACATCGACAGCTCCGGCCTCGGCGTTTTGGTCTCGCTCTCGAAGAAGATTCGTGAGCAGGGTGGAGAGCTGCGGCTCGCGAACCTCAATGACGATCTGAAGACGCTGTTCGAGCTTACGAAGCTCGATACGTTGTTCCAGATTGCCGACACCCGGGATCGCGCGTTGTCGAGTTTTTGAGCGCGCGTCATCACGAGCGAAGCGAGGGATCTGCTTTCACGTCGGGAGCAGATCCCTCGTTGTTGTTCCACTTGCTCGACTAGAGTTTGCCTAACATTCCCACATGCCCGCAGCGCTGAATTCAGACGGCTCGCCGCTCGACCACCCCATGCGAGTGGTCGAGCTCGACATCCCCAGCGACGTCCGCTTCATCGAGCGCGTCGTCGAGTTGATCCGGCACGAATGCCAGGCAATGGGGTTCGCGCATCGTCAGATTTCGCTCAATGTGCCCGTCGCCCTGACGGAAGCAGTCTCCAATGCGATCCTTCGCGGCAATCGTGACGATCCGGCAAAACACGTCCACGTGCGCGCCGAAGTCGACACCCAACGGCTCGTGCTCGAAATCGGCGACGAAGGAGAAGGCTTTGATTTCGATGCGTCGTTGATCGATCCCACCTCACCCGAGAACCTCGATCGCGAAGATGGACGCGGATTGTTTTTGATGCGCAAGCTGATGGACACCGTCGAGCGCATCGACGTTCCGCACGGCAGCAAAGTGCGCATGACATTACATCGCGCGTCCTGACCGCTCGCAATCCATGAGCGATCTTGCGCACGTGCTCGAGGCGTTTCAGGAGGCGACCAAGTGCGAGGCCGGAGTCTGGACGCATCCGGTGTCGAGCAATTCGCCGCGTCTCGACGCCGGCACGTCGGGCGCGCCGACGCTGACGGATTTTCCCTCGGTTGCCGAAGGAGCGCGATCCCTGAAGGTGGAGAACGGCGACATCCTCGTCGCCGCGGTACCCGGACCACGACGTGGCTGGCTCGCGCTCGGACCGTGTCACACGCCTGGCGTCGAGCTCCGCGGATTCATGAATTTTCTGCTGCCTGTCGTCACGCAGTACATGCAGTCCGCGCTCGAGGTCGAACACGCGGCGAACGAGCTGGCTGAACGGTATGAGGAGATCAACCTTCTCTATACGATCAGCGAGATTCTCGGCCGGACCGTGGCGCTCGACGAAGCCACGAAAACGATCTTGAGCGAGGTGTCCGAAACCGTTGGCGCACGGCGCGCCTCGGTGCTGGTCTACGATCGCACGACGAACACGCTTCGCCCGGTCGCCGCGCTCGGCGCCGATCTCGCGTCGGTGCCGGCCATCAGCGTGGATGACGAGAGCAGCGTGAGCGCGCGAGTGTTTCGCACGCAGCATCCGATGCTGACGGAACCCGACCAGATGCCGTCTGATGCCGAAGCGAGCTATCGGCGCGGCGCGATGTTGTCGGTGCCGATCATGTGGACAGCGCCGGCGCCGCGCGGTGCGGAGCCGCTGGGCGTCGTGAATCTGTCTGACCGCCGCTCAGGTCTGCCGTTCACCGCCGGCGACCAAAAGCTCATCGCCGCGATTGCGACACAGATCGGCACGGCGATTCAGAACACGCGGCTCGTACGCGCGTCGGTCGACCAGCAGCGTCTCGCGCACGAGATGCAGCTCGCGCACGATCTGCAGATGAAACTGTTGCCGAACGATGCGGTCGTCGCTCCCGAGGCGATCGTTGCGGCGCGGGTCGTTCCCGCCGAAAGCGTCGGCGGCGACTTCTACAATCTCTTCCGTCTCGGCGGCGGAAAAACCGGCGTGATGATCGGCGACGTGTCCGGTCACGGATACCAAGCGGCGCTCATCATGGCGTTGACCATGAGCGCTGCCGCGATTCACTCGCAGACGACGACCGATCCGTCCGAGGTCCTTCACGCGTTGATGGTGACGTTGAAAGACGAGCTGGCAATGACGGAGATGTTCATCTCGACGTTCTACGGCGTCCTCGATCCGTGGGCCGGCGAGCTGCGCTTTGCGAATACCGGTCACCCGCACGCGTTCCGCCTCACGGAGGCTGGTGAGTTCGAACGACTGGCCGCGAGCGAGCCGCCGATCGGCATGGATGATCGCCGTCCGCTCACGGGTCGACGGCCGTGGAGCGCGGGCCGTGATTTGCTCGTCTTGTTCACCGACGGTGTTACCGATGCGCGCAATCGCATGGGTGAGCGACTTGGCGAAGACCGCGTGCTCGAATCGATTCGCGCGAACCGCACCAAGGAACCGGCGGCGATTCTCGAGAGCGTCGTTGCGGTACTCGAGGGGCACACCAAAGGAGCGATTCGCCGCGACGATCTGACGATCGTTCTGGTTCGCAGCTGATCGAGGTGTCATCACAAGCGAAGCAGCCTGTCCTGATGCGCGCGAAGCGCGCGTAGGGAGGGATCTGTCTGTGACACGCCTTCCTCCGATCCGCAAAAACCTCGGTCAGCATTTTCTCAACGACCGCCGCATCCTCGAACGCATTGCCGATGCGCTCGAGCTCACGGGTGCGGAAACGCTCGTCGAGATCGGACCGGGGCGGGGAAGTCTCACGGAAATCCTCGCACCCCGCGCCGCGAAGCTGATCGCCATCGAATACGATCGCGCGCTCGCGGAGATCCTCCGGAACCGCTACGCCGAGAAGCCGTCCGTGCAAATCGTCGAAGCAGACGTGCTGTCCGTCGACCTCGGCGCGATCGCGGGCGAGAACTACTACCTGGTCGGCAACGTTCCGTATTACATCACCACGCCGATCCTTTTCCACGCGCTCGAGCGCCCGCGCGCACGCCGCTCGGTATTTCTCGTGCAGCGCGAGGTCGCCGATCGCATCGTCGCTGAGCCGGGAACCAAGGAGTACGGCGCGCTCTCGGTGAATGTCCAAGCCGTCGCCAATGCCAAGTCGCTCTTTCGCGTTGCACCGGGATCGTTTCTGCCGCCTCCCAAGGTGGAGAGCGCCGTCATTCGCATCGAGCCGCGCGCGCAGGCCATCGTTTCAGAGAACGATGAAGAGAAGTTTCGGCGCTTCGTGATCGACGCATTTGGAATGCGGCGAAAGCAGATGCGGCGAATCCTGCGGTCCCTCTGGAATCTCACCGCCGAAGACGCCGAGCGGGTGTTGTCGTCGGCCGGCATTGATCCGAGCGCGCGACCGGAATCACTCCTGCCGGCGCAGTTCGCACGCCTGTTAGAAGCGCGCTGACCGCGAAGGATTAGTCGCGATCGTCAGTCGCGGTTGGTGAGCGCGAAGCTGAGCCCCTCGAGCTCCATCGCCATGTTGACGGTTTTGATCGCGACGTCCGGCGGCGCCTGAAGCTGCGTCGCGGCAAAGTTCAGGATCGCCTTGACCCCGGCCTTCACGACCCGGTCGACGACTTTCTGGGCTTCGTCGCCCGGCACCGTCAACACGACAATGTCCGGCTTTTCTCGCTGGATGTCTCGCTCGAGGTCCGCGATGTCCTTCACTGGGATCCCCTCGAGCTTACGACCCACCTTTTCCGGATTGATGTCGTAGGCGGCAAGGATGTTGAAGCCGCGTTGCCGAAATCCCCTGTACTGGGCCAGGGCCGCGCCGATCTTACCGGCGCCCACGATGACGACGCGCCACTCTCTGCCGAGGCCGAGGATTTCTCTCAGCCGCCCGGCGAGCTCAGGCACTGAATAGCCGAGCCCGCGCTTGCCGAACGACCCGAAAAACGAAAGGTCCTTTCGGACCTGTGCCGAGGTTGTCCCGCCGCGCTTCGCCAGCTCTTCACTCGAAATGGTCGACAGTCCGCGAGTCTCGAAATCCTCCAGGAAACGGAGGTATGCCGAAAGGCGTCGAACCGTGGAGTCTGCAATGCGTTTCACGGAAAAAAACGAGGCTTGTGAATTGATTCACAAGTTAAAGGCGGCGTTTCGGCTGCACCAGCCGTTAAGCCTCGGTTAGCTTTGCGCCATGACCGCCCACGTGTCGTCAGAAATCGGCCGTTTACGCGGCGTGTTGGTGCATTCGCCGGGGCCAGAGTTGCTCGCTGTCACGCCGAGCAACCGGGCGGATTACTTGTACGACGACATCATCGATGCCGAAGCGGCCCAGCGCGAACACCGCCGCTTCATCGCCATCCTCGAGCGGTTCGCCACCGTGTATGAGGTGCGAAGCCTCCTCGCCGACATCCTCGGGAACGCCGACGCCCGCGAGCTGATCGTGCGCGAAACGATGGACATCGTTCCATCGGAGCCGCTGGCGCGCGACATCAGCGAGCTCGACGCTCAAGCGCTCGTGAAGATGTTGATCGAGGGCCGGGAAGAACCGCCGGGCCCAATCGCGCGCGCGTTGAACGAATACGGGTACGTCCTGCCCGCGCTGCCGAACATGTTCTTCACCCGCGACAGCGGCGTCGTGGCGGGGAATCACGTGCTCGTCGGCTCGATGCGGTACGCGATCCGGTGGACCGAAGCGATCATCATGAAGGCGTTGTTCCTGCACCATCCCGAGCTCGCCAACGCCGGTGTGTTGTACGACGGCGCGTCCGAGCGCCGCGTGAACTACACGCTCGAGGGCGGGGACGTCCATCCGCTCCGGCGGGATCTCGTGGTGCTCGGATTCAGCGAACGGTCCAGCCCCGCGGCGATCGATCAGATCGCGTCCATGCTCTTCGAGCAAACGGGCGTCGAGGACGTCATCGTCGTCGTCATGCCGCAGGAGCAGACGGCCATTCACCTCGACATGATCTTCACGCAGGTCGACCGTGAGCTGTGCGTCGTGTTCCCGCCGCATTTCATCGGACCGGAGCGGCTTCCGATTCTGCACTGGCACAAAGGCGAGTCGACCATTCACGAGCGACCGAGCATCTTCGCGGCGCTGAAGGAATGCGGGATGCCGATGGAGCCGATCTTCTGCGGCGGCGACAAGCGCACGTTTCAGGAGCGCGAGCAGTGGGCGTCCGGCTGCAATTTCGTCGCGATGCGTCCCGGTGTGATTCTCTCCTATCACCGGAACGAAGCCACGTTGCACGAGCTGAAGCGGATGGGGTTTCGCGTGGTGTCGGGAACGTCGTTCCTCACCGGCGAAGACCGGATTGCCGAAGGCGATCGCGCAGTGATTACGTTCGAAGGTTCGGAGCTCGTGCGCGCGGGCGGAGGTCCGCGGTGCATGACCCTTCCCGTTCGTCGCGACGATCCCTGGAGCTGATTTGATGTCGGCTGGTCTCACCCTCGGCGGAGCGGATACGCTGCTCACGGCTCGCGCCGCCGACTATCTCGCGGCCGGGCCGGCGGATTCACAAACACTCATCTCGCACGTTTGCCAGTTGCCGGGCGCACCGCGAAACATCGCGGAGCACATGGCGGCGGCGCTGTTTGCCGGACATCAACGCTTCGCGCGCGACCTCGACGGCCGGTGGCGGCTGCGCGAGGCGGCGGCCCCCGCGTGGCCGACGTCCGCATCGGCCGAGCTGTCGCACCAGTCGTTCGCGGTTGTCGACGTGGAGACGACTGGGGCCATGGCGTATGGCGGCGATCGCGTGACCGAGGTCGCCGTGGTGCTGGTGAAGGGCGGTGCGGCAACGACGATTTTCGAAACGCTCGTCAATCCTGACCGCCCGATTCCTCCCTCGATCTCGGCGATCACGAACATCACGGCGCAAATGGTGAGAAACGCGCCGCGATTTCCCGAGGTGTGCGATCAACTGATCGGTGCGCTCGAAGGCCATGTGTTCGTTGCGCACAACTCTCGGTTTGATTGGCGGTTTTTGTCGATGGAGATCGAGCGCACGACACGCCGGCCGCTGATCGGTCGGTCGCTCTGCACCGTGAAGCTTGCGAAAAAGCTCATCCCGCGACTCCGCCGCCGAAATCTCGATGCGGTCGCGAACTATTACGGGATCGAGATCGTCGGCCGGCACCGCGCCGGCGGCGACGCACGGGCAACCGCGGATGCCTTCATCCGCATGCTGGACGCGGCGCGCGATCGCGGTTGCGCAACGCTCGATGATGTTGAACGTCTGCTCGCCGCACGGACGAGCGCCGCCAAAAAGCGGCGTCGTCGGCCGAGCGCCCTCCCGCATTCCGTCACGGACGACCGCACCGCATGAGTCCTTCTCCACAACCGCTCGTCGAATCCCGTCAGCTTGGCCGTTGGCGCATCCACGCGATCCAGGCCGGCGGACAGAAACTCGACGGTGGCGCGATGTTCGGCGTCGTTCCGAAAGTTCTCTGGGAGCGGCGCATTCCCGCCGACGAGCGCAATCGCATTCAGCTGGGGATGCGCTGCCTGCTCATCGAGCACGACATGGGCCCGGTTCTGATCGACACCGGTGCGGGGAATAAAGAGGACCAGAAGTTCTACGACATTTATGGAATAGAGAACGCTGGCGAGCCCGGTCCCACGCAACTCGAGGACGGACTCCGCGCCGTCGGTTTTTCGCCGGACGACGTGAAGCTGGTGATCAGCAGCCATCTGCATTTCGATCATGCCGGCGGCAACACGACGAAGGATCCGAGTGGCGTGATTCGTCCGACATTTCCGAACGCGCGCTACGCGATCAACCGCGACGAATACGATTACGCGAATCATCCGAACGAGCGAACGGCGGGCAGCTATTTCAAGCACAACTATGTGCCGCTCGCCGAAGCGGGTTTGGTCGACTGGATCCACGGCGAGCAGGAAGTCGCTCCGGGCATTCGCGCGATTCCGACGCCAGGGCACACGCCCCACCATCAGGGGTTGCTGATCGACGGCGGAACCGAGACGGCGTTTTTTATCGCGGACTTGGTTCCGACTGTGGCGCACCTGCCGCTCCCGTGGATCATGGGGTACGACGTCGAGCCGCTGGTGACGCTCGAGACGAAGCGGCAAATACTGAAGCGGGCGACGAACGAGGACTGGCTTGTCGTGTTCGAACATGACGCGCACTACGCATGGGCCCGCCTCACCGCGGACGGAAAGGGGTACAAAGTCCGCGACTAATGGGCGGTCATCACGAGCGACGCGAGGGATCTCGCCGTTTCTCTTGACCTAACCGACCGTCCGGCCTACGTTTACCAGCACAACTAGCGAAGCGACACGGATGTCCGTGTCCACCCTCTGGCCCTCGGCAGTTTCGAGGCGTGCTACAGGAGTCCACAAAAGCAGCGGCCGTCGTCGCCCAAGGGGCGATTACGGTCGTCAGCGGACTCCTCGGAGGTCCGCTTTTTTTTCGTTCTATCTCGAGAGGAAACAGGTATTCAGGACACGACAAAGCGCGTTAGGGTCAACCGCCAGATTCGCATCAGCCCCGTTCGAGTCATTGGAGCTGACGGTTCCCAGCTGGGCATTCTCGAGGTCGACGCCGCGCTGCGCATGGCGGAGGACCTCGGTCTCGACCTAGTCGAAGTTGCCGCAACCGCTCGCCCACCCGTCGTCCGCATCATGGACTATGGGAAGTACAAGTTCGAAATGGCGAAGCAGGCGCGGATGGCGAAGAAGAAGCAGCACGTGATCGAGCTCAAGGAAGTGAAATACCGACCTGGAATCGACGATCACGATTTCGACACGAAGACCCGGCACGCGCGCCGGTTCCTCGAAGAGAAGAACAAGGTGAAGGTCACCATGATGTTCCGCGGCCGTCAGGTCGCACACCCTGAGCTCGGACAGGCCGTGCTCGAGCGGGTCGCGACAGCGCTCGCGGATGTGGGAAAAATCGAAAGCGCGGGTCGTCTGGAAGGCAAGTCGATGACCATGATTCTCGCGCCGAAGTGACGCGCCTAGCGTCATCTGCTTTTTTGAGGAATTACTGAAATGCCAAAAGTCAAAAGCCACAAAGGCGCCAAGAAGCGCTTCAAGGTGACCGGCACCGGGAAGGTCCGCCGCTACAAGGCCTTCAAGAGCCACATTCTCACCAAGAAGACTTCCAAGCGGAAACGCCGCCTCCGTCAGGCCGGCATCGTCGCCACGACGGGTGATACCAAGCGGGTCAAGCGCCTGCTGCTGGCCTAAAGGAGACCGACCATGCCTCGTGCAGTATCGAACGTTCCGCGACTGAAGCGGAAAAAGCAGATCATGAAGGCCG
>Ga0207701_10006395_pt1 | contig 11765 bp, 8 predicted proteins | sample KBSSwiSSwithPhiX_FD_184294 | JGI IMG/M metagenome (GOLD analysis project Ga0207701, IMG submission 184294) | Switchgrass rhizosphere bulk soil microbial communities from Kellogg Biological Station, Michigan, USA, with PhiX - S5 (SPAdes) (version 2) | ecosystem: Environmental > Terrestrial > Soil...
CATCCCCACTCGAGTCGATCCCGGCGCCGCCTCCGTCAGCGGTCGATTCAACCACGAACCCGACCCAGGCACCGACAATTTTCGCGCTGCCGGAAACTGGCCGTGAGGTCGCCATCATGGCTGACATCGCGCTCGTGTTCATGGCCGCGGGCACGACCCTCACGATCGCGTCGGCGCGACGTCGAAACGATCGCTCGAAGTAGGTCTTACAGTCTGCGGTCCTGGATCACCAGTTGATCGACTCGCTCCAGCCAAGTGTCGAGCAGACGATCCCATGTCCATCTCTGCAGCACGTGCTCTCTGCCGGCTCGGCCCATCTCTCTCGCGCCTTCGGGATCTTTCATGAGACCTCGCACAGCATCGGCGATCGATGTCGGCTGATTCGACACGACTACCCCACCGCCCGAGGTGACGACCTCGTCGGCACCTTCACCGACTCCGGCAAACAGCACGGGCACCCCTGATGCCATAGCAGGAAACATCTTCGCCGGCCGGCTGGAGGCATTGATGGCCAGATCCGCGAGTGTGACTACAGCGGCTTCTGCCAGCGGCAGAATCTCCGCAAGGACGTGAGGAGGTACTGGATCGATGAATTTGATCTTGTGACCCTCGGAGTCTTTGGCAAGCCTTTCTAACCGATCGCGTTCGCTGCCTGCTCCGAGGATGACGAGACTTGGCGAGCCCGGCTCGTTCGCCAGCTGTAGAAACGCGTCGATGAGCGGACCGACGCCGTGGACGAGACCGACAGTCCCCGCATACACAAAGAAAGGACCACGCGGTATGCCGACCCGATCAGCGGTAGCTCGGTCGCCTCGCTCCGGAGAGAACAATTCGACATCGACGCCGTTGGGCAACATCACCAACTTGTTCGAATCAAGATGCTTCTCCGACAACAGGCGCGCGGCGACACCGTCGGTCACGGTTGAGACGAGTCGCGCGGACCGATAGGTCCACCTCTCCAGCGCGTACAAGACGCGGAGCAGAGCCCCTTCACGCAACGCGCCCACTTCCACCGCCGCGTCCGGCCACAGGTCAGCGATGTTGAAAACCAAAGGCACTCGCCTCAGGCGAGCCCACACGATGGCCGGAATTGCGAGCGTGAGCGGAGGGGACTCGACGACAAGGATGTCTGGTCGTTTGCTTCGGACGAGACCGACAAAAGATGACGCCGTGAAGACGGCGTAGCTCAGCAGCCGCTTCCTGCCCGTTCCCATTGCCGGAAGCGCACGCGTTCGGACAACGGCGCGACCATCGAGCTCCTCCCGCATGAACCACCGGCCACCGTAGCCCTCGAGGATCTCCGACCCTGGATAACTCGGCATCGCGGTTACGACGTCAACGTGATGCCCTCGCCGCGCCAGCAGAGAGGTGATCGAATCGAGCCGAGTTTGTGCCGCACCCACTTCGGGCGGAAAGTACTGCGTCAAATAAAGAAATCGACTCACGGTTTGCGCAGCACTCCCGCAAGGTGGGATCTCATGAATGGAGCCCACGATGCCATGCGATAGCCGTACTTGGTGGCCGGTCCCATCCGCCGCGCGAGCGGAGGGAGTACGGTCAGCGACCGCACCGAGCCGGTGTACGCGGGGAACAATGCCCGCCATTGCTGGACGTGAATGGGCCGTGTAAACCGATTCGCGGGATTCGGCAGCCTCATGTCGTAGAAGACCACGATTCCACCGGCAACCAATGTTCGGTCAATTTCATCGGCAATCCTCCTTCGAACGGAGGAGTCCTGAACGGACGAGAGCACCGTGAAAAGTGTGACCACGGCGAACGACTCACTTCGAAAGGGCAGGGCACTTCCGTCAGCGTTCGCGAGACGTCCCGCCAGATCGTGGTTTGCAGAGTGCAACCGCTCAAAGAGCAGATCGACGCCGATCTTCGGTAGATCGTCGAATGCCGGCAACATGGAGGCTCCCCCGCAGCCGAGGTCAAGCAGCAGGGAGTCAGAGGTTGATGAGAACGATCTCAGCAAGTCGCCGAAGACACGCTGCCGTTCGGCAAGCGCAGCTTGGTTGCCTCGGTTGGTCAGTTGCCACCGACCGCGATAGTCCTCCGAACCCATACGGGCGTAGTTGGCAGCCAGCAGGTCGCGGCGATCATCGCCGTCGCTGCTCAAGCGTTGTCTCCGACTCCGCCAGCGGGCCCGAAAATCGTGAGGCTCGAATGATTTGTTGGGACTTCGGCCTTCAGATCGATTGCTCGAAGTGTAGCGGGGACCTCGGACACGCCGGATCCCGCTCCAACACCGCGTCGTGGGACTCACTGGCCGCTGGGCAAATGGTTGGGTCACCTTCGCGAAGAATTCAGTCGACGTTTCAATCTGGCCCTGAATTGGAGCGACAGAGGTCCACGAGCCTGGCCGCAGTGGACGCCAGCCGGAACTCTGTGCCGACTCGTTGATACGCGCGCTCACACTGGGCGTCGATCTCTGCAGAATCCTCCTCGAGCACTCGTCGCATCGCGTCGGCGAGGTCATCGCAGCTACCGGGGTCCACGAGGACACCGCAGCCCTCGGTGACGAGGTGATCAATGGCTCCCGTATGAGTCGAGATGACCGGAGAACGATTGGCCATCGCCTCGATCAAGATGACCGGAATGCCCTCTTGCTGCCCGTCCTCAGTGATGATGCTCGGCAACACCGTGATCGGACGTCGCCGTAGGTGCCTCCTGAGCTCCTCCAGCGGGACCGTGCCGTGAAATGTGACGGCCCCCGCGAGTCCGAGTCGGTTGACGTGGTCCTCCACCTGCTGGCGAAGTTCCCCGTCGCCGAACAGCTCCAATCGTGCCTGCGGATGAATCGCTCTCACGGCGGCGAAGGCGTCCACAAGGAGGCGTTGCGCCTTCTTCTCGACGAAGGCCCCCGCACAGCAGAAATTTCTCAACACTTCTTCAACTGTCGATGTCTCGTCGGGAATATCGACTCCGGTACGGATGAGAACAATCGGAACCTCGACCCGCAGAGATGCGGCTCGCGCGATGATCAGCTGCTGTCCGAATTCATCGGCCACACGAATGAAGGACGCGCGACTGATCTTCGAGTCCAGACAATTGTTGGCGTCGATGTCCCATCGAAATCCACTCGCGCTCCAACGGCAACCGGCGAGCTCGGCGGCGATCATCGCTGTGGTCGCGGTGTGCGCAAGCCAGTACGCGTGGATGTGCGACACCCGATTCTTGTTTGCGGTGCCACCGAGCCACAGCGCCTTCGGAAACGAGAGAATGTTGGTGAGCGCGTTGCGCCGTCCACCCGCCTGCATCACAACGGTGATGAGAAGCTTGGTTACCCGCACGGGATGAGAGACGAGTTGACCGAGCGCACCAACAAGGATCTGCAGGTCGAAAATACCATGATTGTGGACGCGGTCGGCCAAACCACTCTCGACTGCCGCTGCATTCGGCGATGCAAGCCGTCGTCTCATCGGAGCGACTTCGAAGCTGACGCCAAGCCTGACCATTTCGGTCAACTCATCCTGGACGAACGCCTCCTCGCGAAGCGTCAGTGGAGCGCTCGCCGTGACGAACAAGAGACGGTCGTGGTCAGCCTGCGACATGCACGCGCAGCTCGTCGACGACTTCCTTGACGCTGCTCGCCACCGTCGTCCGTGCCTGCCAACCCACGGCGCTCGCCAGTGCCGAGCTGTCGAGGTGGACCGCAGTTCGGTCCAGCCCGGTGACCGCCACAATGCGCACATCGGCGATGCACCCCGAGGCCCGTTCCAGCAGTGAGATCAACGAGCCGATGGTCACGTCCTCCGGCCCGCCGAGTGGAAATACGCCAGGTGCCCGTGAAGAGAGACAACGAACGATTGCATCCGTGAGGTCTCGAACGTGCAAGAAATCCCGCGATTGGTCCAAAGAACCGAAGACCTCGAGGGCCTTCCCTCGGAGCAGTCGGTCGGCGAACACCGCGATCGCCCCGAGCCCGCGATCCGGGTCCTGCCCGGGACCATAGACAGCGCTCGGGCGCAGGACAGTCAGCACAGTTCCGAACGATTCGGCAGTTGCGGCCAGCACGTGCTCGGCGGCGATCTTCGCCCAGCCGTAAGCAGGAGGTGGCTGGACACGGCTGCCAACGTGTGCTGCACCGCCGGTCGAAATGAACACGATTTGGTCGACGCCGGCGAGGCCCGTGGCAATTCCTAGGTTGGCCGTCGGGACAACGTTCGACGAGAGCTGACCCGAAAAATCGTGCGCAGATTGACGGGGATGCCCGGTCCAGGCGCAGTGCACGACTGCGCCAACCTCATTCCTTTCGAAGAGTTCACGCAAGCTTTCCACCTCTGCCAGATCATTCACTACGTCCACGTAGTCCGAGGGGTGCCGACCGAGGCCGATCGTTTGGTAGCCGCCTGAACGGAGCCCACTCATCACGTGTCGACCGATGAAGCCACCGGCGCCCGTTACGGCGACTCGGCGTTCGTTCATCCAGCGGATCCGGAGGTCCCGATTGTCACAGGCGACGAAGATACCAGTACGGCTCGACGAACTACCTGGAGCGGATGCTGCGCCCCGGCCTCGTACAACATCGCGAAACCTCTCGGCCGCGGAATCCGCCACGCACCACCATTTCGTTGCAGCCACGACTATCCTCGTGCCCGCATCGCTCCGATCGGCTGTGTTGCCACTGGAAGGAATACATTTTCGTGCTGGCGATCCTGACCAACCGCGCAGGGCAATCGGTCGGCGACTTCGTCGGTGGGGTTCGCTGAAATTGCTTCCTTACCCGCTTCTACTTCTCCTCATCGTCGGAATCTCGATTCTCGCCACGCTGCTGCTGTCCGGCATCGCGGGAATCAGGACTCAGGATCCATCGGTCGCGATCATGTTGCTGATGACCACATATTGGACGCTCGTCGGCGCAATACCGGTCATCTTGAGCAAGTGGGCGGCGCCCAGCGGGCTGTACTCGTATCTCGAATCCCGACTGTTCCGGCTGCGACTGGACAACAGCTACGGAGTGGTAATTCTCGCTTACTCAGTCTTCTTGATCTGTGTAAGCGGCATTGTGGTTTGCCTCGGTCGGACAACCACCGTGAACGATCGCCGGCGGAGTGACGATCGATGGGCGAGGCTGTCTGCCCTGTTCTCGCACGGACTGTTGCTGTCGATCCTGACGGCGATCTTTCTTCTGAAACTGGCACTTGTGCTCGTGCTCATTCGCAACACCGAGGGATCGAGCATCTATACCGCGACACGGATCGTGCGAGGCAGTCTGGGTCCACTGATTCGGATCTACCAGTACCTCAACATTGCGTTGAGCTATCCATTGGCCTGCGGGCTCGCGCTGTGGCTCGCCTTTCCCGCTAGCCGCGCCGTTCATCGCCGTGCGTACCGACGCCTGGTCTGGGCGGTGTACTTGTTTCTCGCCCTCGTAGGTCTCATCGAGAACTCCCTGTTGGGAAACAGGGCGACCCCGCTGATCATGATGGCGGCTGTCACCTCTGGTTGGCTGCGTTGGAGGTATGTGCCCGCCGAACGCAGACAACGGCGAGGGATGCGTCGCAATCTGTTCGCTCTGGGACTCCTCGGGCTTGCTCTGCTCGGAACGATCGGGATCTCCAGGGGCGGCGAACTGAACAGCCCGGCGGCCGTCGCCACCAGCCTGGCAGACAATGCCTCACGTATCGGCAACGTCGCGATCCAGGAAGTCCGATCGTCAGAGAAACTCGCCGCACACATGTCCCTCTATGCGATTGTCGAGGACAAGGCGCGCATTCCGGATCCGAAGCTCGGCGACTCGTACGGCGAGTACGCCAGACTGGTTTTCGCACCGAAGGATCAAGTGTTCACGCTGCACTACGTCACGTCGTGGTGGCTGCGCATGGGGGCCGTCGGTGTCCTCGCGGCCACGCTCACGTTCGGCCTCGCGGTGGTGCTTCTGCACCGGCTGGGCACCGGGCGAGTGACGCTGAACACGGCAGGGCTTCGCCTCGCGGCCGCCACATTGCCGGCGGCCGCGCTTCCGATCATCGTCATCCGCGGTGGTCCCGAGTCGCTGCGGTCGGTCATCGTCGAGATCCTCCTCATTCCGGCCATCATCCTCACGCCTTGCTTCGTGCTCGCGGGCTCATCACCGGACGTCACGTGAGTTCTTCCCTCGCGCGCAACACCCGTATCAACATCTCCGCAAATGTCGTGCTCGGGCTGCTGGGGGTCGCATCGGGAAGTCTCGTGAGCTATCGCTACGGGGCCGGCCAGCGCGGCGCCATCGGAGTCGCTCAGGTCCTGGCCGCGGTGAGCGCCAGCCTCGGCGCGATGGGACTCGGGGACGCGGCTCTGTACATGTTGGCCAAACGCCGGGATGTCCGTCTCCGACAGCTGCTCTGGTACTGCGCGCTCGCCGCTCCTCTGGGAGGACTGCTGGGTGCTGTGGCCGGATGGATCGTGGCGACAGTCTCGGACGATCTCTTCCCAGCTGGGACCACAGCGTTCTTTTGCGGTGTCCTCGGCGCGGCCGGCGCCGTGTTCGCGCTGCTCAGTGGTGCGATGCGAGGTCTCTCGGACTTCATCGGCTGGAACATCCTCCGAATCGCCGCGGCGGCGGCGTGGATCTTCGCCCTCCTCGTGCGCAACGGCTCCGACTTCGACCCGATCGGCGCGGCCGTCATCTATGCCGTCCTGATGGCGTTCATTTGCACCGCCCAGGCGGTGCGACTTCACAGCCTCATCAAGCAACGCGCCGTCACGATCGAACTCGGCTCGCGCCCCGGGCTGCGATCGCTTCTCAAATTCGGCCTGCCTTCTGCGTTCGCCTCGACGCCGCTTCTGCTGAACGCGCGACTCGATCAAGTTGCGCTCGGCCTGTTCGCCAATCAGGACGACGTCGGCCACTACGTGGCGGCGGTCGGCTACTGCTGGGCGACTGTTCCCCTTGGTCAAGCGATCGCGACCCAAGCATCCGCACGGGTGGCCGCAACTGATGACCGCCTCCACGAGATTCGACGGCTATGCCGTCTCGGCGCAGTCGTCATCCTCGGCTCTGGTCTCCTCGCCTGGTTGCTTGCACCAATTGCGATCCGGGTTCTGAATGGCACCGGATTCGAGGCGTCGGTCGGCCTCTCTCGCATCCTGCTCATCGGTACGACCCTGCAGGGGGGAACGTACTTGCTGGAGGAGATCTCGCGCGGACTCGGCTCACCGGTCGCCGCACTCCGCGCCGAGCTCTCAGGCCTGATCTCCATGACACTGCTGCTGATCGCGATGGCGCCACACGGCGGGGTGCCAACTGCGATAGCGTCGTCGATCGGCTATTTGGTCAGCGCGGCAGTTGCAGTACGAGCCGTGAGCCGGCTGATGAATGTGCCGATTCACGGTCTTTTCGGCCGAGATCGACCACAAGCCGCGGTAGCCCAGGCCGCGCGCCCAGAGACACCGACAAGCGACGGGAGATGAACGAAGGATGAGCACGACGCAAGGCGCGGTCGAAAATGGCCTCAGGATGCTGAGGCGCTTCTGGTACATCCCAGTTGGCCTTTTCATCGTCGGGCTGATCGCCGGGCCGGCGACAGCGGGCAAGGACTCCGGAGTGGAGACAACGCTCCGATTGGTCGACCACCCAGGTGTCGCCTTCCTCTCGTTCCAGAACGAACTCAAGGATCCCGACTTTCAACCGTCAGCGTCGGTCCTCGCTTCACAGCTGTCGCAAGAGTTCCCGAGTGACTCCACGACGACGGTCGACTTCGGTTCCAACGACAAAGACCACGTGGTCGTAGTGACGTTGTCGGGCGATGACTCAGCGGCAATCAACGACAAGTCAGCGGCAATCGTAAAGCGGGCCAGCGAGCTTCGGGTCGCTTCCGATCAGCTCATCGCCGACAGCACCGCCAAGGCGGTCGAAACCGGTCGTCAGGCAATTCTCGACTACCTCAACGCGCAGGTCGCGGCGCCGTCGACGAATGGCGGTGTCGTCATCGTCGACCGCACCGACGCCGTGAGGCAGCTCGCAGAGCTCGACGTACTGGCTGGGACGGCCGAGCAGCTCCGCGACTACGACGGTGGGGTCACGGCGTCGAGCCAAGGGATTTCGCCGTCGCGGGCCACCAAGGGCCTGCTGGTCGGGTCGCTTCTCCTTCTGGCCGGCGGAGTGTTGGTCTTCCTTGTCGCACCGCACGGACGACGACTGATCGACGATCACGACCTGTCCGCAATCGCGGGAGACACTCCTGTGCTGTCGCTTTCGGGTTCGGACGAGGAGATTGCTAATTCGATCGTGGCGGTAGCCAGGCGACGAGCCTTCAACGGAGCGACCGCCTTCGCGCCGATCGGTGGTCCGCTGTCCCCCAAGAGCCAGGATCTCCTCGAACATCTCCAGGCGCTCGAGGAACGAAAGCTCGTCGTGACGCCGAGTTTCCCCGGGGACCTCGCGGCCGCCGCGACGGAGGTCGACGGAATCCTGCTGTACGCGCCACTTCGAGAGAGTCGCAAGTCGGATCTTTCCGCAGCGATCTCAGCGGCCGAGGCGTCCGGCATTCCAGTTCTGGCAGTCGTTACGACGAAATAAATGGGTCGGCGATCAGCGGAACGCGACCCGCGCCGAGCCCGTCGGAGCAGGTGTTCAGTAGACTTGTCCGGTGCTAGCTAACAGCCCAACGGACCAATTGTTGGGCGAGTCGTCGCTGCGGGGCGAACGACTGCGCATCGAGGCCATCGCTGTGTCGGCTGTGGCATTGGCGATCCTGACGAACGGCCCCTCGGTCACGATTTCACGCCATTACGCGGTGCCGCTCGGTTGGGAACGCTGGCCGTACATCATCCCGATGGGTCTCGTCGCTCTCGCAGGAGTGTTCCTGGCCGGCCGGTCGATCGAGCTGTGGCAGGTGCGTCTCGCGCGATGGCCGTTGACTGTGCTGGCCGTGTTCATGGCGTGGACCATCACTTCCGTCATGTGGTCGGTGGCACCCGACGCCACGGCCACTCGCTCTCTGTTGACAACCGGTGTCGCGATGTTCGGGATCTGGTACGGCTTGTGTCTCAGCTTCAGGGAGCAACTGCTGGCACTGTCCATCTCGATGTCGACTCTCACGTTGTGGAGTCTTGCGGTCATCCTGCTACAACCTCACACACATCAGATCTACCCGCCACCGTGGCATCCGGGTTGGCACACCACGGTGTTTGGGATATTCGGCAATCCCAACAGTCTCGGACCGGTTGCCGCACTGGCCGCATTAACTGCCATTGGGGTGTGGTGGATGTTTCCGAATGCGGTTGCCCGTGCGTGGGCGGTCGTAACCGCAGTAGTCGGGGTCATCCTCGTCCTGTGGTCACAATGCGAAACGGCTATCGCCGGGCTGATCATCGGCGTGATCGCCTTGGCGTGCATGGCCGCGATGCCACTCCTCCGGAAGGCTCGTTGGTGGGTGGTCGCAGGATCGCTACTCGGCCTGGTGCTCGTCGCATGGAAGGTCGCGTTCGCCACTATCGACCGATGGGCCCCGGCAGTGGGTGGGAGCGCGATGCTGTCCAGCCGTCGACTGATCTGGAGCGACGTCCGGTCGGCGATCGCGCTCCGCCCCTGGCGGGGCTACGGGTTTTTCGCCTTCTGGGACAACCCGGACTACACCGCCGCCACGTATCAGCACATCGGCACTCCGTACGGCAGCGCGCACAATTCTGTGCTCGAGGTGGCTCTCGGCCTCGGGCGAGTAGGTGTGGTTCTCTTTCTCGTCCTCGCCGGAATGATGATCGTCGGGGTCGCGCGCGCGCTGTGGAAGCGCACGACGGTTCCGACGGTCGGATGGGCGATTCTCGTGCTGTTCCTGGTCGTCCAGAACTCGATGGAGAGCTTCGTACTCTGGCATAGCTATCTCTGGATGCTGTTCGTGGCCGCGACGGTGATCCCTACTCGTCTCGGATGGCACCACCCCGAGGGAGAGGCCTCACAACCGGAGGACGTCGTTCATGATCCTGAGCGTGTAACCACGCGCAGGCATCCTGACGAGGCGCTCGTCGGTCTCGACGCGTCGTTTTAGAACGTCACGCCCGTCGCCGCATCGACTCGTTCGAGGAGTTGTGGTGCAAGCCACCGCGAAAAGGTCGACGTGTAGTGCTGGCCGTCATAGCGAACGAGCATCCCATCCCGGATCGGCACACACGTGCCACCGGGGCAGACCAGGTCGGCGACAGACACCACTGACACCCGGCCGGGAAAGCGGTCGGCGACCTTGTGCAGGACGCGATTGAACCTGTCGATCGCTTCGACGGTGGCAGGCGGCGAGACACAATCCGGGTCGTTGTCGGAATCCGAGGTCGCGCATCCGACCAGCAGACCGTCCTGGTTCGTCTCGACAAGGACGATCTGATCAACGCGTCCGAGCAGCTGTCCAAAGACAGAGATGTAGGCGTCGAGTAATAGTTGATCATGCTCATTGGAAGGCGCCAGAACCCAGCGATCGTCGACTCGCATCTCGCTGATTGCCGAGCCGTGCTCGGTCATGATCAGAACGTCGGGGTGATTCGAGTCGATCATTGCCTCAACGGTCGCGAGCGCTTCGTCCCGGCACGTCAGGTCATAGGGAGTCAGGGTGGCGGGCTCGTACTGTGCGAGCGCCGTACCGGAGATCGTGCAACCTCCCCACGCGGATTGCACGAAGGTGAACCCGCGTTTGGCTCCTTCCGATTCGAGCCCCGGACGCAGCGCTCGCGCCATCGAATCACCGATGGTCGCGAGGACTGGCCGGTCGGCGGAGCCGACGTTGCGAACGCACCAATCGAACGTGACATCCGGCGCGGTCTTCGGACACTCGAGATCACTGGTGTCGGCGAGTGCAGACGCAAGGTCGACATCCAGATGCTGGTCGTCCACCGATGTCGATGGCGCGGCCGCTTGGGACGCGGACGGCGTCACGCTGGTCGTCGGACCTGACTCCGCAACCACCCGCCGCGGAACAAACTCGCCGACTGTGGTCGCCTGGCTCACGACGAAGGCGGTGAAACCCACGGCCGCGCCAGCGGTGACGACGAGCCGCAGTGGCGACCGCTTTACCCACGCCACGCGTCCCTGTCGAATCGGTAGTTCGACGAGATAGTACGACGCGATCGCTGCACCGAATGTCAGTATCCATGGCAACGGTGGCCACGTTGCGGCCGGATGTGAACGCTGCACTCGCAGGACAACCATTAGAACGAACCAATGCCACAGATATAAGCCGTAGGAGATGCGACCGATCCAAGGAAGGGGTCTCACGGACACCGCCCGCGCAAGCGGACCTGCGGGCGCGACTTCCACCGCCCAGATGATCAATGCTACGACGACCGCAAAGAACAGGGCACCGCCCCGGTAGTAGAACGACGAGCGGTCACTGAGGAGAACCACAAAACCGCCACCCACGATTGCCACGACGCCACCGAAATACTCGGTCGACCGTGATGGGCGAACTCGTTCTGTCGACCACATGGGTAGCGTCGCCAAAGCGGCACCGATGAGCAGTTCCTGCGCGCGCCCGTCAGTGCCGTAGTAGGCGCGCGAGATGCCCTCCGAGACGTACAACGCGTGCATACGTAGCGCCGAGGCCACGGCTGCCACGACGAGGATGGCCACCATTTGCTGGCGCCGCGCTCGCGTGGCCCAAACGAGCACCAAGAAGATCAGCGGCCAGAGGAGGTAGAACTGCTCCTCGATCGCCAGCGACCAAGTGTGTAGGAGCGGAGATGCCCCGGTGTATTGGGCGAAATAGTTCTGGCTGGTGTCGATGAAGTGCCAGTTCGCTCTGTAGAAGAGCGTTGAGAACATGTCGTTGCGTCGAGCGAGCCAGGTTTCCACA
>Ga0207701_10006396_pt1 | contig 11764 bp, 10 predicted proteins | sample KBSSwiSSwithPhiX_FD_184294 | JGI IMG/M metagenome (GOLD analysis project Ga0207701, IMG submission 184294) | Switchgrass rhizosphere bulk soil microbial communities from Kellogg Biological Station, Michigan, USA, with PhiX - S5 (SPAdes) (version 2) | ecosystem: Environmental > Terrestrial >...
AGATTGGCTGTGAGCGTCAATTCACGAAGTCGACGGAGTGTTGTGATGGTGTGGGGTTTGCTGCTGGCTGCCGGCGCGTTCGTCCAGGTGGATGCGCAGACCAAGAGCGCGCCTGAGAAATACAACGCTACGGCGATCAATATGGACAATGCCCGTGGAATGGCCGGACGTGTGCTCCTGTCGATCGACCGCTGGAACACCCCGCAAGAGCGCGCGGACCTCATTCGTGAGTTCCAGCAGAAGGGCCCGGACAAACTGCTGGACGCCCTGCAGAGGAGTCCAAAGGTCGGATACATCCGCCTGCCGAACACCCTCGCGTGGGACCTGCGCTACGCATTCGAGATGCCGCTCCCCGAGGGTGGTCGCCGCGTCGTACTGGCGACCGATCGCCCGATTGGATTCGAGGAGGCGCGCACGCAGCCGCGGCGAATCGACTATCCGTTCACGCTCCTCGAGATCCGCTTTAACAAGGAGGGTGTCGGCCAGGGAAAGATGTCGGTCTACACGAAGATCTCGCTGAGCAAGGACAAGCAGACGGTGGAGCTCGAGAACTTCGACATCGAGCCCGTACGTTTGACCGAAGTGCGGATCGAGAAGTGAGGCCTCATGAAGACTAATCACGCGATCGCGTTCGCGCTGACGACGGCGGCAATCGTGACGTCGGTGTCCGTCATCCGCCCGAGTGCTCAGGCGCCGGCGGGCCCGGATCAGATGGTGGCAGCGCTGAAGCAGAACCTCGGCGAGAGCCAGAAGCGCCTCCGGCAGTACGAATGGATCGAGACGACTTCGATCAGCCTCAAAGGAGAAGAGAAATCGCGAAAGCAGCAGCGCGTCTATTACGGCGCCGACGGAAAGCTGACCAAGTCGCCGATCGGTGAGCCGCAGGCGCAGGCCGCGCAAGGGGGCGGTCGCAGCGGGCGCCTGAAGAAGCGAATCGTCGAGAACAAGAAGAAAGAGATGCAGGAGTACATGGAACGCGCCGCCAATCTGATCCAGATGTACGTCCCGCCGACGCCCGCGCTGATCCAACAGGCAAAGGACAGGGGCAACATGCTGCTCCGTCCGCAGCCTCAGGGGCCCATCCGTGTCGAGTTCCAGAACTTTGTGCAGCCCTCAATCTGTACGGCAAGAACCGTCCGTTCGGGATCGGACCCGACGTGACGATGGGCGTCTTCCAGAAGGGCGGAACGATCGGGCTGGTGAACGTCCGCTATCTCTGGGAGTCGGCGGGCAAGAGCTCATTCCAGGGCAGCACGTTCATCGTGGGCATCACCATCGCCAGGCCGAGGACCACTTAGAGATGAGGCATCCAATGAGATGGCGATCAGCTCTCGTCGCTGCGCTCCTGATCGTATCGGGCTCCGGCTGTGGCCGATCGCCGGAGAGCGACAGTACGCCCGTGCCGATCGACAGCGAGAACGCACCCGCTTCCGACGCAAGTCGTCCCGCTCTCTAACCTTCCTTGTCGTCCGCGCTCGGGCCGTAGATGTTCGGCACTCTCGAGCCCATCGGCCGCAGATACGCGGCAAGCTGACCACGGTGATGGATGCTGTGATTGTTGGCGAAGCCGATGTACTGCACCGCCGGCCAGTTGAAATTGCCGAAACAATCGATGTTCGATGCGAGTTTGTCGCCCGGCAGCGCGCGCAGCGCCTTCAGCTTTTCGGGGAACGTCTTCTTGTAGAAGGCGACGACGTCGTCGACGCTCGTGAAGCTCGATTCGAGCTTCGCCACGGCATCCTGATTCCACTCGAAGGCGCCGTTGAGGATGCTATCCATGAACCAGATGTCGGTGGTGGCCAGATGCGTCGCCAGCTCCCACGCGGTGCGCGACCTGGCGTCGGGCTTGTAGTTGCGGTTGTCGTTCTTCACCGCGCCGAGCACGGCGCACGTTGCCGGAAACTCGTTCTCCCACACCGTCGTCAACATCTCGGCTATCGCCTTGGCATGCTCCCCGGTCATGGTTGCCTCCTCGTCCGGATTGAACCTTCTCTGAATCTCCGGCCACCTCTCCGCGAAGCGTCTGTCAATCTCGCTCTGCATCGCGTCGATTTGCTCTCGCGTAACGTCCGTCAAGTCCGCAGGCATATCGTGCCATTGGTCGTCGCACCACTGGACGGCCATGTGACGACGAAACTCGTGAGTGTCTTCCGGTCGGCAACCTGGCCAAACGTGACCGAACCACGTCGAATCAGGGTCATCGCAATCGTAAGGCGGGATGTCCTCGATGTCTCCGAGGAAATAGCGTCCAGTGGGTGCCGGTCAGATCCCCAACACCTTTGTGAGGAAGTCGACAGTGCGCGCGTCCCTGAAATAGGAGCAGTGGTGGACGGATTGGGGGCCGGTGAGATCCAGTCGATTGCTCTTTGGTACCGTGAACGCGCCAAGCTGCGTCATCGATGCTGTGTCGACGACCAAGTCATTGGGTCCCTCAAAGATGACATCGGCCGCCGAGTCAGCGACCCGTCCGGGTATCGTGCGGAAATGATTCCAGAACTTCCACCATGGCTCAGGTGACCCGGTGGGCTCGTAGTCGGACAGCACCGCATAGAGCTCGAGCTTCTTGGCCCAGTCCAATGCGAACAGGCGCTGCAGCTCCAGATTGTTCTTCACGCGTGATTGCGACACGAGCCCCGGAACGAGGCTGACGCCGGCGTCGAGGAGCGGGGAGTTGCCGCCGAACGACAGGATCCCGCCGAGCAGCTTGAACAGCCCGCCGGCAATCGCCAGCATAGGCACGGCCGTGGCCGAGGTCGTGGCGGCGGTGCCGATCGCGCGCGCCATGTTTCCCAGCAGATCGAGCGCGGCCCTCAGCCGCACCGGTGCCGCCAGGCTCGTCCCTTCGAGTGGCGATCCCACGAAGACGACCCGCCGTACTTTCGGAGCCGCGTGGAACAGCCACCATGCGACGACCAGCCCGCCGCGACTGTGGCACACCACATCGATCGGGCTTTTGACGTCGCGCATCGCAGTCGCGAGGTCGAGTGCATTGAGCCACGGACCAACCGAGAGTGTCGGATGGTCAAAGGTCAGCACCGCATCGTATTTCTTCTCGCACTTATCGAGAAACGAGGAGCCCCTCACTGGAGGGGCGGCAGTGAGCTCCTCCATGAACATGTCGCCCTTGCTGAACGTGCCATGGACGAAGAGCAAGACCGGCCCACCGAACGCGGCTTTCGTCACGGGCGTGGCATTCCCGCCCGCCCACTGGCGAAGGTGCCGCTGCGGCGTGAGCTGCACGTCCAGTTCCTCGAGCTTGGCGGTGAATTGATTGGGCGCCACTTCGAGAAACTGAAACCCGTGCACGACATCCGGATCCGATGAGAGGCCTCCGCGGCGCGCGCGCCGCCGCGAGCTCACCGGCGGCGGGTCGTACTCCCATCGCAGAATCCCGTCGTCCTGCACCAGTGCGGCCGTGGCCAGCCGGCTGCCGGCACGCGGGTCTCGCCGCGCGCGCTTGCGGGCGCTGCCGCCAAACACCTGGTCAATGTCGGGATCACTCAGATTGGCCTGCCGGATGGCCGCATCCATGTTCATCCGCAGCAGATCGTGGGCGTCTGGTACAGGAGGTGTGATCATTGACCGTCTCCGATTGGCAACGGCGTGACGTCGGACTGACGGGCTCGAACGATGTCGAGCATCGAATGAAATTCCTTCTTGGACTTCAGGTTGTCCCGACCGCCATCCACGGCATCCCAGAACCCGCTGTGCTCGGTGAGCCACACGGTTTCGATTGGTACCAAGTGCCCCATCCGGACCCGCCGCTTGATCTCATCGTAGGAGGCGCGGCGTGGCCACCACTTAGCCCGCTGCGCGCCGGCCACTTTGGTCTTCTCCTTGTCCTCAGTGCGAAGGTCGTCGGCGAAGTCGCCGCTCATCTTGTTGAACTCCTGGTGGAGTTCATCCGACCGCCAGTACCCGGGGAACGCGTGTCCGTTCAGCAGGAAGATCACCGGATAGATGTCGACCAGTTCCAGACACGCGGCAAAGAGCAACGCCAGATCGAGGCACGTGCCGCTGCGGTCTTTCACCACCATCGACGGCGTGCGCAGGCGCTGCGAATCCAGCGCGTTGCTGTACCCAGGTGGCGGATTCACGTAGCCCAACCCCAGGTCGTGCACGATCATCGACCAGATCGCCTGCACCTGGCGATCGACATCGATATAAGGGTCGGCGGCCTTCTTGTCGACGCTCTGGTAGCCGTCGAATCCCGCCGACGGATCGTCACGCAGCACTCGCACGTAACGCTGCGCCTTATCGATCAGGCCGCCGACCGCGGGATCGCGCGGGAGCACGAACGAGGGGAGCCATTGGCCGTCCCGGTCGTTGTCGCGCCACTGGTCCACCGGGAGAAGCCGCACCAGATGGCTGTCCCGGTACAGCACGTGCGGTCCCCAGCAGATCTCGACGAACATGCTGCTGTTGATCGCCTCGTGCGCGGATCGCATGAGGTCTGACGTCAACGGCACGTGAACGAAACGCGCCAGGTCGTCGCTCGGCTGGCTGAGCGTCAGCCGCTTTTGATAGACGGCCGTTTCGAGACCCGTGCTCAGCTTCACGCATACGTCGATGTCGGCAATCGCACCGAGCTGCTGACGGCGATCGTGGTTTGCGCTGAGGTTGACTAGACCAAACGTATCGAACAGCGGCTCGCGATTGTGGAGGAGTGAATAGTTGATCTCGGTGAACACCTTGATGTCATGTTTGATGAACAACCGCGCTTTGTCTGGCATGACCGCGTCCGGCGTCCACACCGTTCCGGGCGGGGCCGGCTTTCTCGTTTCGCGCGCGCTGCGGCGCCGGGTCGCGACCTTTTCGCTCACTACTTCCACGAGCGGCTGGCGGCTCCAGAGCACCAGGCCGCTGCCGTGCAGCGAAGGGCTCGAGGTTCGAATAGCTTCCCACGCGGCTCTGAAGGCTTCGAGGAGATCCCACTTCTCGTGGCGCCAGATCCGATAGAACGTCCCGAAGAACCGCTCGCCGAGGTGGTCGTCGAATGTGTCCTGGAAGCCGATGGCGGCGTCGGCGCCGGCGGCGACGGCGTGGGGGGCAATCCTGGCCGCGGAGTTCTGCAGATTGAAGGCGACCAGCGCCGGCCGGTGCCCCTTCGCGCAGAGGGCATGGGCCAGCTTCTGCGCCTGTATCGGTTGTGCCCTTCCGGCGGCATTTCGCATCAGATAGCCATCGAAGACGGACTCGGCCTCCTCGTTCTCCGGCGGCGGATCGCCGTCGCCGTCTTCCTGTGCCAGCAGGCGGAGACCCTGATGTGAATCGAATCCGGACACGTGTACGACGTCGGGCTTGAATGAGCCGACGACGGTTGCCAATTGCTCCAACGTCGGATTAACGATGGGGCTCTGCGGCTCCTTCAGGCGAAGGCCCGCGTGGACCAGCTCTCGCTCTGTATCGAAGCTGAATGCATCGCGCAGCTTGCCAGGTGCGCTTTCGACGAATAGCACCTTCGCCGGCGTGACGTGACGGGAGACTGTCCTGCCGACCTGAAGATGCCGGACGACGGTGAGCGGCTTTCCCTGACGGCGTTGTCGAGTGGCGCCGGCAACCAGGTATTCCCAGGGAAAGATTCTCGCTTCCCACCCTTTGTCTTCGGACTCGAACGGGATGATGACTTCGGCGATCCCTTCGAGGGCGATCGAGTCCAGCGCTGCCTCGGGGACACCGAGCCCGAGGAGGTCGTTCAGGGCACGCTGCCCCTGTTCCTGCGCGGTCGAGGGCAGGTCGTTCCAGCGCTCGCGATTGCGGATGATGTACGTCCAGCGCATCGCGGCATTCTGGAAGCGACGCTCCCAGTCCTCCCGATCGCCTCTGAAGGCGATTGGGAACCTGGCCCTCGGGGTGCGTAGCGCAAGACCGCTGTCGGTCCGATCACTCGCCGAGCCCGTAGCCGCAGCATTCGCGGCCCGGGAGACTTTCGTGCGCCGGCGGCCGCCGGCTACGGTCTTCACACTCTTTTTTGCCATACGTCGTCCGCCGATGGCCGGGCACTGCCACCTGTACACGGATAAACGCTGAGATGCTGCGAACGGAACGCCGAGGATGGGCTGGGGGCCGGAACATACTACAGCTGGACTGGACCAGTGCAGCCGATCTGGTCAAAGGTCAAAAGGCGAAGGTCAAAGGTATGGTTTCCCAGCTTCTGATCGCCTGGTCTCTGATGGCGGTGTGCGTCGCAATTCACGCCATCGGGATCGCGTCCGCCGCCCGTTGGCTTCAACGGTCTGCGATCTCGCCGCCGCGCTTGTGGCACTGGACCGGGCTGTTCATTCTGCTTGCAGCGTGGATCATTCTTCTGCACCTCGTTGAGATCACCGTGTGGGGGACTTTTTACGTATGGCAACGAGCGATGCCCGATTTGGCCGGCGGCTTGTATTTCAGTGCGGTGACTTACACGACGACCGGATACGGCGACCTTGTGCTGCCGAACGACTGGCGGCTGGTCGGTGGTGTCGAGGCGCTCACGGGCATCCTCATGTGCGGATGGTCAACCGGCTTCTTCTTTGTCGTCGTCAGCCGTATGTTCGAGACCGGACGACGTGACGCCGCATAGGCTGTCCGAAGGAGGGAGTCTGGTTCGCACGTTGCTCGCAGAGAGCTCCCGTTCGTATTTGCGGCTGCAAACGTTTCCAAAATTGAATGCGTGCGCCCTTTTCGATGACGACTCTGGACAGGGTGCACGTTCGCTTCCAATCGCAAGAGAGTCCCGTATTCCGCGCGTGTGCTGGGCCGACTTGTATCTCGTGCGCTGATCGTTGCGTGACCTCGTCTGCGAGTAGGAGAGCACCATGGGCATCGCCTTGCGCCAGAGTGAACCAGAGTTCGCGATCGTCGACGACTACTACCGCCGCGCCAAGCGCGAGCCAACGCGCCGCGGTGACCTCGAGATCTCCCGCACTGACGCCTTTCGCAGCAATTTCCTGGACCTGGTGCGCACGCTCGTGTCCAAGCAATCCTCGCATGTGGTCATCGTTGCGCACGGCAACAGCGACGGCTTGCTGATGCCCTTAACCGATAAGACCAATGACCGCGCCGACAATCGCGTCCTCAGCGAACTTTCGCAACTGGTAGATCAATGGCCGAGCCTCGACGCCCAGATGGTAAAGGCGTACGCGACCGGCTATGCCATCACGCAAGCCGAAGTACGGGCGCTGGTGCAGAACTGCTACACGATCCGCAACCACGAATCGAACTGCGTGGCAGTGCACATTCGCGGCTGTAAGATCGGCGCGAAGACGGAGAACCTCGAGACGATCCGCGGCTTGTTCAACTCGGTGGTCGTTTCCGGGCCGGAGTGTCCGATGCTGTACGCGCCGTTCACGCCGGAATGGTCGCGCCCGCGCGATAAGGACGTCGACGCCTGGACGGCGAGCAACAAGGCCGATACGCGACGCCGCGAGTTCTATTCGCCTGGAGCCGGCCGCTCGCGACTCGTGCTCGACGTCAACTACGCCGGCTCCACGTCGTCGACCCAGGGTGTGATCCAGCATGCCGACGACCTCGCCAAATGGGCCCAGGACTTCTACGGCAACATGAACCACGGCGTCCAGCGCGCGATGCCGATCGCGGCGATGTGGCCTGAGAGCGGCTACTTCCTCGCGCACGAGCAGGGCTACATCGATCAGATCAACGCGGTGCGGCCCGCGTAGGAACGCGTCAGAGCGCGGAGCCGGTCGATCGCGTACTCATGCGAGGCGCTGACGATCGCGGGCAAAGGTTGCCGCGCTGACGTCAGAGCAATCCAGCACCGCGCGCCCACTTGTACTTGGCGCCGAGCACGTCCACCGGGATCTCCGTCGAGTAGGGATAGGCCGGAATCTTGTGTGCGAAGAGATACTCGGACGCCTCTTCGACCTCCACATCACCCGCCAGAGACACGACGACGGGCTTGTCGATGCCTTTCGCCCGCATCTCCTCGACGAGCTCGGCCAGCAGCCTGGCGAACACCATTGGCGGCGTGACGATCGTGTGCCAGTAGCCGAGGATGAGCGAGTGGATCCGCGGATCCTCGAGCCCGAAACGGACGGTGTTCTGGTAGGTCTTCGGCGGCTCGCCGCCGGTGATGTCGACCGGGTTGCCGGATGCGCCGAAGGGCGGAATGAACTTCTTGAAGCCCGCGTCGAGGTCAGGCGGAAACGTCATGAGCGACAAGCCGTTGTCCACGACCGCATCCGACAACAGGACGCCGGAGCCGCCGGCACCAGTGATGATGACGATATTGTCGCCCTTCGGTGTCGGCAGGATCGGAAGCGCACGGGCAAATTCGAGCATCTCGCGCAATGAGCGGGCGCGAATCACGCCGGACTGCCTGAGCACGTCATCATAGATTTTGTCGTTGCCCGCGAGCGCGCCGGTGTGCGAACTGGCGGCCTTGGAGCCCAGGGCGGTGCGTCCGGCCTTCAGCACGACGACCGGCTTTTTCTTCGACACGCGCCTGGCCACCTCGGCGAAGGCGCGGCCGTCCTTCAGATCCTCGCAGTGCTGCACGATGATCTGCGTGTGGTCATCCTGCTCGAAGAACGTCAGCAGGTCGTCTTCGTCGATGTCCGATTTGTTGCCCAGGCCAACGATCGCCGAGACGCCCATCTTCGCCGAGCGGGAGAACCCGATGATGGCCATCCCGATGCCGCCCGACTGCGACGACAGCGCCGCGTTGCCCTTGACGTCGTACGCCGTACAGAACGTCGCACAGAGGTTGCTCCACGTGTAGTAGAAACCGTAGATGTTCGGACCCATCAGCCGCACGCCGTACTTGCGGCCAACCTCGATGATCTCCTGCTGCCCCGCGACGTTCCCGGTTTCGGCAAACCCGGACGGAATGAGGACGGCGCCCGGGATCTTTTTCTCGCCGCACTCGGCGATTGCTGCGGCGACGAACTTGGCCGGAATCGCGAACACCGCGACGTCGATATCGCCGGGTACGTCCTTGACGCTCTTGTACGCCTTCAGCCCCAGGATCTCGTCGGCGGACGGGTTGATCGGATAGATCTGCCCCTTGTAGCCGCCGTTGATCAGGTTCTTCATCACCGAGTTGCCGATCTTGCCGGCCTCGGACGAGGCGCCGATGACAGCGACGGCCTTCGGCTTCATGATGCGGTTCATGTCGCGCACGATGTCTTCGTGCTTCGGACGATACCGCGCGGGCTTTGGTGAGAAGTCGACGACGATCCGGACGTCGGCCGCGACTGCCTGGTCCTTGGTGGCGAAGACCGGGTTCAAGTCCATCTCCGCGATTTCGGGGTAGTCGGAGATGAGCTGAGACACGTTTTGGATCATCGTCGCGAGTGCATCGCGATTGACCGGGTCCGCGCCGCGGACACCCTTGAGGATCTGCGCCGCCTCGATGCCGTCGAGCATCGACAACGCGTCGTCCTTCGACGCCGGCGCAAGACGGAACGTGATGTCCTTGAGCACTTCGACCAGTACGCCGCCTAGACCGAACGCCACTAGCTTGCCGAACACCGGATCGGTGACCGCGCCAACGATCACCTCCTGTCCGCCAGTCAGCATCTGCTGGACTTGGACGCCGAGAATGTTTGCGTTTGCGTTGTACTTTTTCGCGTTGGCGATGATGGTGTCGTAGCCCTTCCGAACATCGTCGGCGTTTTTCACGCCAACCAGCACGCCTCCCGCCTCGGTCTTGTGCAGGATCTCGGGCGAGACGATCTTGAGCACCACCGGAAAGCCCATAGCCGTTGCGATCGCCGCCGCGTCGGCAGCCGACGTCGCCACAGCCTCCTTGGGAACGGTGATCCCGTACGCCTCGCACACGAGCTTGCCTTCTGGTGCGGTGAGCGCGGTGCGGCCTTCCGTCTTGACGGCGTCCAGCACACCTTTGACTTCTGTCCGGTTGAGGGTCCTCGTCTCGATCATCGTCGTTCCCAGAGCCTTTCGAATGTTTCAGATGACTTTTTCAGCGCGCAAAGCGGCGATCTGATCGCCGGCGTAGCCGAGTTCCGCCAGGATTTCTTCGGTGTGCTCGCCGAGCAGTGGCGATCGCTTCACGTCGGCCGGGCTGTCGGACATCTTGATCGGATTACCCACCGTGAGGTACTTCCCGCGAGTCGGATGATCGACTTCGACGACGGTGCCGGTCTGGCGCAGCGACGGTTCGTCCGCGATCTCTTTCATGGAGAGAATCGGTCCGCACGGGATGTCGTGCTGATTTAGGATGTCCATCGCCTCGAACTTGGTCTTCGTTTTCGTCCACTCCTCGATCCCGTCGAAGATTTCCGACAGGTGCGGCAGCCGCGCCTTTGGCGTCGCGTACCGCGGATCGGTCAACCATTCTTCGCGGCCGATCACTTTGCAGATGGCGTCCCAAACCGGCGCCTGCGTGATGAAGTAGATGTACGCGTTGGGATCCGTTTCCCAGCCCTTGCACTTGAGAATCCATCCGGGCTGCCCACCGCCGGAAGCGTTTCCCGAGCGCGGGGCGGCATCACCGAACGTGCCGTTCGGGTATTGCGGGTACTCCTCGAGGACGTGCGTCCGTGCGAGGCGCTGCTGATCGCGCAGCTTCACGCGGCACAGATTGAGCACGCCATCCTGCATCGCGGCGAGCACGCGCTGACCGCGGCCCGTCGTGTTGCGCTGGTACAAAGCCGCCACGATGCCGAGCGCAAGATGCAATCCGGTTCCGCTGTCGCCGATCTGCGCACCGGTGACGAGCGGCGGACCGTCATCGAAGCCGGTCGTCGATGCTGCGCCACCGGCACACTGCGCGATGTTCTCGTAGACTTTGCAGTCTTCGTATGGGCCGGGGCCGAATCCCTTGACCGACGCCATGATCATGCGCGGGTTGAGCTGATTGACCCGCTCCCATGTGAAACCCATCCGATCGAGCGCGCCCGGGGCGAAGTTCTCGACGAGCACATCGCATTTCTTCACGAGCGCTTCGAGGACGGCTTTCCCCTTCGGGTTCTTGCCGTCGACGGTGATCGAGCGCTTGTTCCCATTGAGCATCGTGAAGTACAGACTGTCCACGCCCGGAATGTCGCGCAGCTGGCCGCGCGTGACGTCCCCCTCGCCGGCGCGTTCAACCTTGATGACGTCGGCTCCCAGCCATGCGAGAAGTTGCGTGCACGTCGGCCCTGATTGAACGTGAGTGAAGTCGAGAACGCGAACACCGTCTAGTGCCTTGCCCATCTAAAAGTCCCTCTCGAATCGATCGCTGCTACTTCTTCTGTGCTGCGCTTTGTGGATTCAGTCTACCGATGCTGCCGCTCTCGCTGCCTGCCGCCGGGTCGATGACGGCGTTGACGAGGGTCGGCCTGCCCGAGTCCATCGCCTGGTTCACCGCGCGGCTCAACTCGTCCGGCGTGGTCACATGAGCGCCGACCCCACCGAACGCTTCCATCATTTTGTCGTAGCGCGCGTCTTTGACGAAGACCGTCGTCGCCACGTCCGAACCGCCGGTGGGATTGACGTCGGTTCCGCGATAGATGCCGTTGTTGTTGAAGACGACAATGCAGACCGGGAGGTTGTACCGGCAAATCGTTTCCACTTCCATGCCGGAGAACCCGAAGGCGCTGTCGCCTTCGATCGCCAGTACAGGTTTGCCCGTTTCGATGGCGGCCGCAACGGCGAAGCCCATTCCGATGCCCATAACGCCCCAGGTGCCGACGTCCAGCCGTTTGCGCGGTTGATACATGTCGATGACACCGCGCGCGAGATCGAGGGTGTTGGCGCCTTCGTTGACGAGAATGGCGTCCGGCCGCTCTTTGATGATGGTGCGCAGCGTACCAAGCGC
>Ga0207701_10006401_pt1 | contig 11761 bp, 10 predicted proteins | sample KBSSwiSSwithPhiX_FD_184294 | JGI IMG/M metagenome (GOLD analysis project Ga0207701, IMG submission 184294) | Switchgrass rhizosphere bulk soil microbial communities from Kellogg Biological Station, Michigan, USA, with PhiX - S5 (SPAdes) (version 2) | ecosystem: Environmental > Terrestrial >...
CGCTCATTCGCCGCTGCATTGCGTCGACCTTGTCTGAAATACCAAGCAACTTCTGAACGTGGTGTCCAACCTCGTGAGCAATGACATAGGCTTGAGCAAAGTCGCCTGGCGATTTGAAGCGTCGTCGTAGTTCCTCATAAAAAGACAGGTCGATGTAAACCTTTTGGTCGCCCGGACAATAGAATGGGCCGGTGGCGGCACTGCCTAGTCCACAAGCCGACTGCACCTGGCCGGTGAAAAGTACGAGCGTTGGTTCGCGATACTGTTTGCCGTTCTGACGAAAGATGTCTCCCCAAACGTCTTCAGTCTTCCCGAGCACAACGGAAACAAACTTCTTGAGCTCATCTTCTTCTGGATTAGTTTGTCGTGAACCTTGCGAGGTTGGTGGCGGAGCGTCGTCGGGCACTTGCTGAAGCAACTGTCTCGGGTCAGCGCCAAGCAATACGGCGATAATGATGATGACGACGGTTCCAATCCCCCCGCCTATTGCAACCCTACCTCCGCCGAAGCCTCGACGGTCTTCAACGTTGTCGCTTTCCCGTTCACCTCTCCAACGCATAATGCACCCCCTCGAAAATTTTGTTGATGCCGCATTGTTGCACAGGGGCGAGAAGTTTAGAAAGAAGTGTCCGATATGCTTCAGCTTGTCGCCTTACTAGCGAACGACTACCCACGATTAAAGAAGCTCGTAACCAATCACAACGACAAGACAGACGCATATCGGACAAGCCAGACGCATAGCGGACATTCTCGTGGACTTTGTAACGTTCACCAGCAATAATTCGCCGCCATGGACGTTACCGTTTGGAGATTTGGACTTGCCGCTTTCATCACGTTGCTGGTCGTTGTCGATCCTCCAGGAGTCGTCCCCATTTTTGTCGGGCTGACAAAGAGCGAGACGCCTACGAGGCGACGAAAAATTCTACTGCGCGCGGTGGTGATTGCGTTTGGTGTAGCTCTGTTCTTTTTATTGGCAGGCAGAGCGGTGCTTACCTATTTGGGTGTAACGGTACAAGCCTTCTCAATCAGTGGTGGCGTTTTGCTCTTCCTCACAGCACTGCCGATGTTATTCGGTCACCGCGGTGGTCTACAGGCACCTGAACATGAAGAGCGAAATGTTGTAAGCGATGACATTTCAGTTTTTCCACTTGCTATTCCGCTTCTGTCCGGCCCCGGCGCTATTGCGACAATCATCCTGTTAACTTCTCAGACGGGCGGCGACGTCCGAAAGCTCATCGCAGCTGCAGTCGCAATTGCGGTCGTCTTCATCGTCTCGTTCATTGCTCTGTACTTGGGCGCGCGGTTAATCGCGGCAGTTGGGGAAGGAAGCGTGCATATCGCAACTCGGGTGATGGGAATCGTTCTAGCAGCGCTGGCCGTGCAGTACGTGCTGAATGGTATTTCGGGTTATTACCATGTACTGACCAGCAGGTGAGTCAGCCACAGCTGATCCAGATTTGGCCAGATCCACCCACCGTACCTTTACCCTGCTGCGGAGCGAGGTTTGACGAGTATTTGAATCCCAGCCAACGGCAGTTGGTGGATTGTTCAAGTCGTACCTACAAACAACCACTCTTCGAATCTGACGCTTCGCGCGGAGAACGATCCCGGGTTCTCCAAACTCGATGGAACTCCGCGCGAAGCGTCGAAGGCTTTTGAGAGATTGCTCTCGTAGGCTGGACCTGAACCATCCACCAACTGCCGTTGGTGGGATTCGGAAAGTTCACAACGGCGCTTATTGTAGGTTGAACTTGAACATATCCCCGCACTGCTGTGCGTGGGATTTCGGACTTTTGTACACAGCCCTTCTGATCTGTTTGATCTGTGTAATCTGTGGCTCTATTTCAGTCCAGGCTTGCGTGTACAAGAATCTCCGGCGGGATCGGTTCGAGGAATCGAGAGAGCGCCGGAGTGCCATCCGTTTCCGGCCCACGATAAACGTTCACAGGATAGACAAAACTAAGTTCCTTCTTTGCGCGAGTTGTCGCCACGTACAGCAGTCGTCTCTCTTCTTCAAGATCGTCAAACTCATCCTGGAAACGATTTGAGGGAAACCATCCATCAGTCATCCAGATGACAAACAGGTTGTTCCACTCAAGGCCTTTTGCAGAGTGCACCGTTGAGAGCGTGACGTACCCAGAAGGTCGTCGACTGGCATTGCCATCCACTGCATCACTTGGATCGAGTGCAATGTCGTCCAGGAGCTTAGCCGAAGTCTTGTAACGCTTGGCTATCGTTTGCAGATGTTCGAGATCTCGCCCGCGACGTTGTGCGTCGTCGTATTTGTTCTTTAAGCGCGGGCGATAGAACTTCAGCACTGCCGACAATTGTGCAGCCGGACTCTTGCTCTCGGAGACTGTCGTTAACACTCGCGCCAGGCGTACGAGTTCAGTTTGATAACTGGCACGACCGGGAAAGCGATGCAGTTTTCTAAAGAGAGACTCCTTCGTTCGCGCCGAGCGGAAGTCTCGCTGTTCAACGCCCAGGTGTTCGAGAATCTGATAGACGGTCGCGTCGCCGATGTGGTCGATCAACTTGAGCATGCGAAACCACGAGAGCGTGTCAGAGGGTTTGTTTACTACTCTCAAGAAAGCCAAGGCGTCTTTGATGTGGGCCGATTCGGCGAACCGAATACCCCCAAACTTGCGAAACGGAATTCCTTGTTTGCCCAGCTCGATTTCGAGATCGAACGAATGCGAACTTGAGCGAAACAGGACAGCGATGTCCGTGAGCGGCACGCCTTCGTCGCGCAACTCGTCAATACGCTGGGCAACAAACCGCGACTGTTCATTCTCATCTCGGGCACTAACGACCACCGGGGCCTCACCACCGCCCACTGTCGAGACGAGTCGCTTCTTAAAACTTTCCTTCACGTCCTCCATGATGGAATTGGCGACATCGAGAATGGGCTGCGTGCTGCGATAGTTTTCTTCAAGCTTGATGATTTGAGCCGACGGGAAGAGCTTTGGAAACTCCAACATGTTTTTGTGGCTCGCTCCCCGGAATGAATAGATCGATTGAAATTCATCGCCGACAACCGCAACGTTGTCGTGGCGGGAGGTCAGCAGTTTCACAATCTGTGCCTGAAGCTTATTGGTGTCCTGGTATTCGTCTACCATGATGTAGCGGTATTGATCGGACAGTTGCTCACGCATCTCTTCACTCGACTCGAGGGCTTCTTTGAGTCGCACGAGGAGGTCGTCGTAGGTGAGCATTTGCTTCGTGCGTTTGAAATCTTCGAAGGATCTGAACAAGGCTTCCAAATCTCGTCGCTCATCGAGAAACTGTGGATACTCCTGGCTTAGCACTTTGTTTAGCGGCAACACCTTGTTAACCATCGTGCTGAAGATCGATGCGATGGTTCGTTTACGAGGGAAATGCCGGCCCTTGGTCAGTTTTATCTGACGCTTCATCAGGTCGATGAGATCCTCAGTATCGCTTTGGTCTAACACGGTGAAGTTGCGTTGCACGCCCGCCTGCTCGGCAAACTTTCTCAACACCGAATGACCGAGTGAATGGAACGTCCCGCCCGAAACGCGCTGGCAGCGAGCGTCTGCCAGTGCAGCGGCGCGCGTTAGCATGCTGGTGGCCGCACGGCGCGTGAAAGTAAGCAGCAATACCGACTCTGGTTTTGCGCCAATCTCGACCAGTCGCGCGACTCGATATACAAGCGTGCGAGTCTTACCGGTTCCTGCACCGGCGACAATTAGCAGCGGGCCATCGGTAGTCATCACTGCTTTTAATTGTGCTGTGTTGAGCTCTGCCTCGTAGTCGACACTGCGAGATCGACTTTCAACGGCCGCCCGCTTGAGCACCAGCTTTGTACGAAGCGCTCCAATCGGCACAGCTTTACCAAGGTCGAGATCGCGTTTCAAAGCGCGGAGTTCGACCGCCAACTCGCTGACGGTTTGATAACGATCCTTGGGCAACTTCGCCAAAGCTTTGTTCAGAATGCGTTGGAGATCAGCAGGCGCATCTGCGTGAGTGGAGTCGGGCAGCCTCGGGTCGCGATGCAGAATTGCGTGCATCGTGTCGATACGATTGTCGTGAACAAAGGGAGCGAGGCCGGTTACCATTTCGCACAAGACCACGCCAAAAGAGAAGACGTCACAACGGCGATCCACTCTTTGTCCCAACAGTTGTTCCGGAGCCATGTAATTGACAGTGCCCATTAGCGTGCCGGATTCCGTCTCGACCCGAAGAAGAGTTTTTTGTGCACTGTCCGCCGCGAGAGCGCGTTCACGTTGAGCGACGAGTTTAGCGAGACCGAAATCAAGAATCTTGGCGTAGCCATCGCGGCTGATCATCAGGTTTTCTGGCTTGAGGTCGCGATGGATTATTCCGGCGTCGTGAGCTTTGCTAAGACCGTCGGCAATTTGAATTGCGATTTCCAGGGTCTGTTTGATCTTTAAAGCGCGCGCTTTGATTTTCTGGCGCAACGTTTCGCCTTCGATAAACTCCATCGCGATGTACGGCTTACCATCGTCTTCGCCAACTTCGTAAACGGTAAGGATGTGGGGATGATTTAGGGCTGAAGCAGCGCGGGCTTCTTGATAGAAACGCCGGCGTCGATCTTGTTGTGAGACGTACTCAGGTGGCAGAACTTTAAGCGCGACGATGCGATCCAGCTTCTTGTCATACGCTTTATAGACTGCGCCCATACCACCAGCGCCGATGGGCTGCATGATCCGGTAGTGCGCGATCGTCTCTTCGCGAGCTTCTTTCATTACAAGGAAATGTCAGTTTAGTTCAATGAGTAAGGTACGAAGAAGTTTACCGGAAAGATTTTCGGTTGGTAATTGCTGCTGGAGGGGCTTTGGTCTTTGGCCTTAGGACTTTGGTCTCGCTTTTTGCACTTTGGTTTTGAACTGGTTATGCGGCTTTGCCCGCTTCCCGTCGCTTCACAAGAAGTCTTTGAGGCTGCGGCTCGGGCGGCGTAGCCGCCCAAAAGATTTGGGGTCTTGACGGAAAGCCGGAGGCTTTCCGCACGGGAGGCGGCAAAGCCGCAAAGCACAAACGCCAGTTCGAAAACCCAAGAACCCAAGTACGAAGACCCAAGACCCCTGACCCAAGTACGAAGACCCAAGACCCAAGTCCGAATACAGAAGACCATTTATCTCTTCATCGCCAGCGTCAATCCATCACCTACCGTAAGCATGCTCAGCGCTACGCGCTCATCACGATGAAGTTTTTCATTTAACTTTCGAATGGCGACGGTGTCGGTGTCTGACTCATTTGGATTAGCTACTCGCCCTGACCAGATTGTGTTGTCGACGGCGATTAAGCCGCCCGTTCGGATGAGCTGCAATGCGCGTTCGTAGTAGTTGTCATAGTTTGATTTGTCAGCGTCGATGAAAGCGAAATCGAAAGTGGAGGCTCCACCCTGGGCAAGCAATTCATCGAGCGTTTCCAACGCCGGACGAAGTCGAAGATCGATCTTGTGATCAACGCCTGCCTCTTTCCAATACCGGCGAGCAACGGCTGTGTATTCCTCACTGACATCACAAGCAACAATCTTTCCCTCGTCTGGCAACGCCGCAGCGACCCAAAGTGCGCTATAGCCGGTGAAGACTCCTACTTCAAGTGTCTTTTTGGCCTGGATCAACTGAACAAGAAGTTGCAGGAATTGTCCTTGATCCGGTCCAATCTGCATTTGGGCCATCGGCAACTGTTGAGTCTCTTCCCGTAGGCGACGCGCGACATCAGTTTCGCGAACCGATGTCTTAACGAGGTACTGGTACGTTGGTTCATCAAAAGAAAAGTGTCTTGACATTAAGATTGCCTCCTGCAATCAGCGTAACTTAAACACTGAGTACTGGTCGAGTTAACGTTTGAGCTTTCTCTGCGCCTCCTCTGCGTTCTCTGCGACTCTGCGGTGAGCATCTTCAAAACCTTAATTCACCGCAGAGTCGCAGAGAACGCGGAGAAGCGCAGAGAAAGCTTCAAACTTCGGCACGTGGTTTCGTCTCGATAACTTTTGTGACTTTGAAACTTCGTGGTTAGAATTTGAAAAGTCCAATGACTCACACACCTGAGATTCGTCACCAGCGTTTACACAAGCAGCACCTCCTGGCTTCGTCGTCAAAGGATCCGGTCGCAGTGTTGAAGTCGCTGGTTGCTATTCAGGCCCAGGACTACTACGGCGCTAAGTGGGCGCTCGGGCAACGAACAGTTGATTGTAGCGATGATGCAGTGGAACAAGCCTTCGCTGATGGTCGGATTCTACGATTGCACCTCCTTCGTCCCACCTGGCACTTTGTTACGCCCGAGGATGTTCGCTGGCTCCTAGAGTTGACGGCTCCGCAAGTGAATCACGTCAGCAGTTATTACTACCGAAAATCAGAACTCGACCACGCAGTATTCAAAAAGACCAACAGCGTTCTTGCCAAAACTCTCGAAGGTGGCAAACAACTCACGCGCGGTGAGCTTCGGCTGGCAATCAAACGTGCTGGTGTTGAGCCTGGCGATTCAGTTCGATTGGGCCACATCATGTTTCGCGCAGAACTCGATGCCGTTGTTTGCAGCGGAGCGAGGAAAGGGAATCAGTTTACCTACGCTCTCCTCGACGAACGTGCGCCGAATGGTCGAACGCTCCAACCCGATGAGGCGCTGGCAGAACTTACCGAGCGGTATTTTAAGACTCGAGGACCGGCGACAATTCAGGATTACGCGTGGTGGTCTGGGTTGACAACTTCTCAAGCGAAGCGAGGCGTCGAGATCGTTGGAACGCAGTTGAAGAAGGAGGTGATTGACGAGGAAATGTATTGGACGTCGAGAACGAAGAAGAAAATGGCTGGCGACATTAACCGTCGAGCCCACTTGCTGCCGCCGTACGACGAGTATTTCATTTCTTACAAGGATCGTGGTGCTGCGATACATCCGAACTTTACGCAGAAGACTATTGCCGCGCGTTTGGTTTTTGATGCGCCACTGACTTTGGACGGACAAGTGGTTGGTGGCTGGAAGAGGATTTTCGGGAAGGATGCCGTAACGATTCAACTCAAGCCGTTTACAAAGTTGACCAAGGCGGACCGAGATGCAGTGATGGTAACTGCACGAAAGTACGCCAGCTTCCTTGGAAAAGATGATCGAGTCGAATGGTTGGTGTAAATTAGTCGCGAGGTATTCTTCATATGGATTCAGCTCTCTCAACCGTGGTTCCCCTCTTTCGGGCCAACGACAGCCTTTTTCACAGCGCGTTAGACGGCATCGCTCGGGAGGATCTCTTGCGCCGGCCGCATGATAATTCAAATCCCCTCATCTGGGTGGCTGGCCATGCAATGACGTCACGATGGTCGTTAACGAAGATAAGTGGCGAAGACATGGAAAATCAGTGGGCAAAGATCTTTGGTCGCGGGGCGACGGTTGATTCGAATGTTTCGTATCCTGAAGCTTCGGAGATAGTTTCGCTTTGGGATAAGGTGACTGAGAAGTTGATGTCGCGTCTCGAGGTGCTGGAAGACGATGAACTTTCGAAACCCGTTTCGTTCCCCGTGCCAACTGGCGACAAGACCAGGCGCGGTGCCATCGTCTTTCTGAATTACCACGAGACGTATCACATTGGTCAGATGGCTTATCTCAGAAAGTGGCTGGGTTATTCGCAATTAGTTGGTTGAGACCGTGAAAAGAACATTCCTCAACTTCTTGTCGTATCCTGAAAACAATAGACCTGGGAGTTGGTCATGATTTGTCCGCGATGTAATACCACTCAAGGCGACGAGTTGAAGTTCTGCACTGTCTGCGGGGCGAATCTACACGCCGTGCGCCAGGCTATTGAGGTTCGTGAACCGGAGGAAAAGTTTAACTGGAACAACACATGGCTCGCCGAAATGTTTCTCTCAGCTCAGGAGCAGGAGCGACGGAAAGAAGCAATGGAACGAGCCCGCGGAATAACTCCGGAGATAAAGCGCTACAACGAGATCAAAGCGGGTGTAATAACGAGCAGCGTGGGAATTGCAGTCTCCATTTTCCTCTACGTATTCATGCAGGGTCTAATTCTCAATACACATGTCACACACGATGCTGCGGTTATCCTGAGTAACGTTTGGGTGGCTGGTGTTATTCCGTTCTTCGTCGGACTGGCGCTGATCGCAAACGGAGTAGTGGTTAGTAAGAGGTTGGTTGAACTCCACAAGCGAGATGCACCCAAAAACCTGGAAAGCGGCACTCCTCAAGCGCTTTCTGCACCTGACACCAACGACTTCACTTCTTCACCTTTCAGCGTCACCGAGCAAACAACCAGACATCTACAATCTTCGGATCCAAAGTAATCGTTGCTGACAATACGGAAGGTGCACGATGACTCGTATTTCTGGTTTGGAGAAGAAGCAGGCGCCCTGGCATCTCCGCTGGTTCTATTCAGCAATGCGCAAGATGTTTGGCAAGGATCTGACTCCCGTAAAACAACAGATGCGCGTTCCGGGAATAGTTTGGGGCGGCATCGCGATGGAAGCGGGCATGGGGCGCAAACGAAAGGTGTCGCTGCGCTTCATTCAACTTGCCAAAGTGCGTACTGCGTGGCGAATCGGATGTCCGTTTTGAGTCGACATCAATTCTGCCGTTGGCAGAAAAGCGGGACTCACCGATGAAAAGTTGTTAGCACTATCCGGAAGTGACTTGACGGTCTTCAATCAAACTGAGCGCCTGGTAATTGAACTGGCCGATGCGATGGCCGATACGCCTTCGAATATTTCGGACGATTTATATGCGCGTCTTCGCGAAACGTTTTCCGAAGAACAATTACTTCAGTTGGGAGCACAGGTAGCCTTTGAGAACTATCGGGCGCGCCTGAATCGTGTGTTCAATGTTGGCAGCGACGAGCTGTACCATCCTGGATCCTGAGCAGCATGCCGCAAAAGACAAACGCAGTTCGGTTGCTGGATCAAATGGGGATTAACTACGAGCTGCGCGAGTACGAGGTTGACCTGGACGATTTAACTGCTGAATCAGTGGCGGCGAAAGTTGGGCTGCCTGCTGAGCAGGTTTTCAAAACCCTCGTTGCTCGTGGCGATCGCAATGGTATTTGTATTGCCGTTATTCCCGGCGATACCGAAGTCAATTTGAAGGCCCTGGCTAACGCCTCCGGTGATCGCAAGATTCATCTCGTTGCCATGAAGGAGTTGTTATCGCTGACCGGTTACATTCGTGGAGGAGTGACGGCGTTTGCTGGAAAGAAAGATTATCCCGTTTATGTTGACGAGACGATCGAGTTGTTTGACGTGGTGTCGGTATCGGCTGGTACGAGGGGACTGCAAATACTGCTCAAGCCTGACGATTATCTGCGAGTAACCAAAGGAACCATCGCAGCGATTGGAGAAAATGTCCGATAAACTTTAGTTTGTCGTTGACTCGCAGAAGTTCAGCCGCCGATTACGCAGATAAGAATAAGACATTGCCAATTCTGATCTCTTGTCTTACCCGCGTTCGTCTGTGTAAATCGGAGGCTTAACTTCCGACAGTCAGCGACAAGCTAAAGCATATCGGACATCAGCACATCAGACATCACTTGTCCCGCAGCATCATCTCCAACTCTTCCGGCGAACGGGGCCAGTCTTTCTTTAGTAATTGCGACAGCGCCCGATCTGCCAACAGCTTTCCTCCTGTCTGACAAGTCGGGCAATAGTTTGTTTCGTTCGAGGCGTAACGAATCCTTTGAATCTTGCTGCCACAACGAGGGCACGGTTCTTTGTACTTGCCGTGGGTTGCCATCTCAGGTCTGAAGGCGGTGACTTTGCCTGGAAATTTATCAGTTGTTTCAGCGCGAAAACGTTCAACCCAAGTAGTCAGACACTTCTTGATTGCGGCGAAGAGTCCTTCGATTTCGTCCGGCTTGAGCTTTTGAGTGAGCGCAAACGGAGACAGCTTCGCTTCAAACAAGATTTCGTCCGAGTAGGCGTTGCCGATCCCACTAAAGATTCGCGGATCAGTAAGGGCGCGTTTCAACGTGTGGTTCTTTCGCTGAAGAGTTGTGGTGAACTTATCGAGAGTTGCTTCAAAAACTTCAAGGCCGCCGGGATCAAGTTTCGCCAAACCCTCATTACCTTCAACGAGGTGAACCGAAGCACGTTTTTGTGTTCCTGCTTCAGTTAGAACCAGGCTCCCGTTCTCGAACTCAAACACTGCAAGCCCGCGTGCTTTATTGGCTTTTGCCCGATCCTCATACCAGTGCAACCTGCCGGCTATCATTAAGTGAAGAACAAGCCAGAGTTCTCCATCGAACCGCCAGCAAATTCGTTTCCCGAGACGCCGAATCTCTCGAACTTTTTTTCCTTCAATGCTGCTCAATGGGGGAACTGCCGTGCGCAACAGAAACGGCGAGACAATTTTGACACGCTCGAGAGTTACGCCCAGAATTCGCTTCTCGAGAGCTTCGATGTAGACCACTATGTCTGGAAATTCCGGCATTGTTGCTCAACTAAATAAGCGTCTCGGGAAGTAGTGTCAAATGTGTTTCTGGCTCACTGAAATGTCACACGAAAGTTAATTGACCACCTAACGTTACATGCCTATACTCTCGGGCCACACTCGAGCGAGTTTTATGAATAACGCGAATCAACCTCGCCGATTTGCACCAATCCAGAAGGTCAATCAACGATGAGACCCGACCCTAAATCCCGACGAACTTCAGAATATCTTTTATCCTTTTCTTGCGGAGTTGGATTGTCGATAAATGCAGTACTGGTGTCAAAAACGTGCGGAATGCCCTCATCATTAATGGAAATGGCTTCATCCCCTGTTCTCATGATTGTAGTTCCCTTGTAGCACTTCTCCAGCGTGCGCATCCTTTTGATAGGGTGCAGGAAACCGCAATTGCCTCGGCCCAAACAGAAGTAGAAGTCACGCCAGATCTAATTTTGCCACGCTTTCAAATCGAAGGCTGGGCCACTTATGAGCTCGAGGTGTGTGCCCGGGTGTGGCCGACGGCCCGAGTTTTTGCGCTGCTGTGTAATCGTGAAGTGGAATACAAAGGCCGGATTCCACGTGCGTTGTTCGACGTCGATGATTTTCTCTTCTGTCCCTACGATGAGGACGAGTTTCTCCTGCGCATGAAGCGTTTACTAAAACGCCGAAAAGAATCCGAGTCTGGGCCGCCCACAAACAGCATCGATAGAGATGTTTTGATTGGACGAAGCGAAGTATTCCTGGAGGCTGTCAGGCAAGTTGGTCTACTGGCACAATCAAAGGCGCCTGTTGTTATTTCCGGTGAGACTGGAAGTGGCAAGGAACTTCTTGCTCGGGCAATTCACTATCGGAGTCAAAGAAGATCACGACCGTTTATCCCGGTCAATTGTGGCGCCCTGCCGGATGACCTGTTTGAGAATGAGCTTTTCGGCCATCTGAAAGGTGCTTACACAAACGCGACTTCGGCAGAAAAGGGACTGATTGCCGAGGCTGAGGGCGGGACACTTTTTCTTGATGAAGTGGATGCGTTGTCAGCCGCAGCACAGATCAAGTTGTTACGCTTTCTGCAAAGTGGCGAATACAGACCGCTAGGCTCACCTCGTTCATCACTCGCTGACGTAAGAATTATTGCCGCGACCAATACGGATCTCGCTCGCAGGGTTGAACTCAGACTATTCCGTGAGGACTTGCTCTATCGACTCAATGTGTTGTCGCTAACCATTCCTGCTCTTCGTGATCGCGCGACGGATATTGTTGAGCTGGCAACACATTTCGTGGGCGTCTATGCGAAAGAGCACGGACGGTTAACTCCTCAACTTGGCAATGATGCGTTAAGCAAGCTTTCTCAGCATTCCTGGCC